>Ga0265294_10009397_pt1 | contig 11281 bp, 9 predicted proteins | sample MunlanPumphouse3_FD_192504 | JGI IMG/M metagenome (GOLD analysis project Ga0265294, IMG submission 192504) | Groundwater microbial communities from a municipal landfill in Southern Ontario, Canada - Pumphouse #3 | ecosystem: Environmental > Aquatic > Deep subsurface > Groundwater | place...
ACGAATGTAGACAGAAAATCACCTGGGGCGTTATCCCAATCCAGCCTCCCTGTAGAAGCATCTACATAGTAAACATAATCTCCCAAGTAGATTATATACTTCAACGAGTAATTCATTTTGTTCGGATTATGGAACCTCAAGTCATCAATAACGTATGGGACTAATTTATGCTCTGGAGGGTTAATTTGATCTTTGAAATAGTCAATAGCAATACTAATTGCCCTCTCTCGAGCTATGTTTACCTGTACATCATCCGGCAATTCCACTGTATTATCACCGATTGAAAAGTACTTGCGTCCTTCTTCAAAGGTAATCATAATGTATCCTGCTCCTTCCACGCGATAGCCGTTGACTTGTTGAGAATAGTCCGTGGTATAGCCTCTTCCGGACTTAGATATACGACTCATGGATAGCTGCTTTCGATTAGCTGGTGAATTGGGAAGTATCTTTTCTACGATCATTTCGCAAGCTTGTCTGAAGGCTGTTGTGTCTCCGTCCGCTGTGAAAGAAACACTTGGAAAATTACCTCTATAAACATGTAATCTCATAGTTTCTGTGCTATGCAACACTCTACCCTCAAATCCCGTCTCAGCTTTGAACCGATTAGCCATTTGATTCAGTTCCTGAGTTTTACGCCAACGCTCTGCGGCATCGGTAGATTCTTCGCTGGCGTAGATGGCAGTGCAGATTGCCAGTAGCAGTAATGCGACTAATACTCTTGTTTTCATCTTGTTCTCCTTGTGTTTTAGTGCCTTAGTTTTTTTCTTGGTCTATATATACCAAGGTTTGTTTTTGACATTAGATCACCAGGTGCAAGCCTCTTAAGTATTTTGTATAAGAGCTTGCCTTATTCTTCTTTCTGCATAGGTAGATACCCATGAAAATTGATATCCGCCTGTGCAGAAATTAGTTCTTCCCCATGAGGCATTAGTTTCGTTACCATCAAAACGCCTATCATTAACGATATTAGTCTCATGTTTCCACCTAACTGGTTTTGCATATTTTGATGACATGGCCTGTGCCATATTGGTAGCGGAGCAGATATATCCCCTTGGGACAGGGTTTTTCCCCGCTGTCTTTACCGTCCCATACAGTTTCACCTTTCGTCAGTTTCAGAGAGTGGATTAACTGACCCTTGATATTGAAGATATTTAGTTTGTTTTCAGCGGATATGGACTGATCGTCCTGGCTGATCTTGATGGTGACTTCATCTTTCATCGGGTTTGGATATGCTCGGATAGGTGCCTCAGCTACAGGAGCGACAGGATCATCATTAGAGACTACGTTGCCCTCGGGGTCGGTCTTTACCAGAACCATGCGACCATGGTGCATACAGAAGAGAATGCTGCCGTCAGGCATTACCAGCAGGTTCTTTGAGCCGGTTCCAAAGTAGATCGCTCCCAAAGTGTCGTATGACCTGCTCCACTGATGTACCCCATCGGGGCTGTAGCTGTGGAGTAATTGATTTGTATCTGATCTACCAGTGTACACTATGTTACCGTTTGGGAGGATGTCGATAGGCCGCTTTCTGTAGCTATCATGCCCACCAGGAACATTTTCAGCGATCAAGTCAAGAGAATATTCAATAGTGTTTACCTTCCATATCTTAAAAAATCCCAGCAAGTAGATGCTATTGTCCGCTGCTACAGTGCAGTCCCAGAAACTTGTGTAATTAATCGGGTCATAATATGTCCAGAGAGTATCGCCAACCGCATTGATTTCGGTAAACACTCTACCTGAAAGAGAAATCCAGTTATCTCCATAAGGTTCGATAGAACGCGCTTGACCCATTGCCCAGAAAGGATCACTTTGCCACACCACATTGAATTGGAAATCGGTTTTAATTACCACGGCCTGTCCATTGACCTTACCTGCAAACACCAAACCGTCTTCTACATATTGCATGTCATATAATTGTGCGGAAAAGTTGTTTACAGAATTAAAGATGTAATATTCAAGCCTGTTCATCTCGCTGTCGAAAAACAAATAGTTGGGTCACGCCGGAATCTGTACACAGACAATAATACCTGTCAATTCCATTGGATACTATGCTGTCGAGAGCATCCCCCCCCTCCCGTTCTTCTCCAGATAATATCCCCGTTTTCATCGAGTTTCCAGAATACATTTGAATCATAAGCAGGTATATCTCCCCAGGCAAATGCTACATGTCCTTGCAGCAAGTAACCACCACCTATGGCAGGGATAACGTAACACACTTCCGATCTTGCACTACCAGAAGGACCCGGACATAGATCACTAAAGCTATAGCTGCGTATCCAAGTCTGGGCTGACAACAGACCAGCTGCAAGTAGTAGCATTACAAAAAAATACTTTTTCATGGCGTCCTCCCCAAGGGAACGAAGTTGTATCTTTTTATGACTTTCAATTTAAAATAGCAATATATCCTCAGATTGAAAAACCAGTTTCAAGGACATAGTTATTTTTTCTTAGAGACACAAGAACAGTAAATCTATTCTGCTTTTATATGTCAAGTATAAGTTTCACTGGCATTTCCCCATTTTACACGAAGGTTTATTGATAACCCTGTCTGTTTTAAGATAAGAGATTGTTCTTGAAAGACTTTAGGTGCCGGTTTTAACCGGCACATTAGGGAGGGGGGCTGCCTGGCCAAGACGTTTCCTGGCCTTTTAAGGCCAGGGCACACGTGCCAATATCTTTATATTTACCTCAGATTGTATAGGCGCAGGGGGAATTGAGAGATCATCTATTGATATGGGGGCAAGAAGATGTTTAGCTACTGACCGATGATTAAGATAAGTGTAATGATCGAGTTACTTATATTTATACTTAAGAAAACTGTATTTCCAATCTACCCACTTAGTTTGGAAGAAAGCCCTATTTATAATAGTATAGAACCTGCGGCGCATCCTGGCTGGCTTCGCTGAGGGTATAGTAGCCCTTGCCCTTGCGATCAAAGCAGACCGCTTCTCCCTGAGGCTCGAGGCTGTAAGGCATGCTTTTACCTTTGCCGGAAAGGGCTGAGAGCACCGAACGCCGTTTGCCTTTTTTATAGCGTCTGATGCCGGGATAGTTCTTCACCAGAATGTATTTGCCATCGGGGCTGATATCCGCGGCGGTTACCCAGCCCATATTCATGCTGCCCAGCCTTTTGGCCGTATTCACTTCCAGGGTGGATGGCGGATATGGCACCTGGTAGATGCCCACCTGTTCTTCGCGTTTGCTGAGGATGTAGATATCACCGCTTTGAGGCTCTACAAAGAGCGCTTCCGCATCCCGGGGGCCGTCTTCATAGACTATGCTGTAGCTTTCTACTGAGCTGATATGATAGACGATATCTGCTTTGGTGATGGTGGGTTCCATGACTCTATAAACCTTTACGGAAGGGTATCTGGCACCATTATCGCCGATCTCGCCGATGTAGATATAGGCCTTGCCGTCACTGGGATCGATGGCGGTGGCGATGTCTTCCCAATCCCGGTTTGTGGCTCCTTCGATGATGATTTCAGCCAGCAATCTGCCCTGGGTGTCGATCGCAAAGACAGAAGCTTCACCGCCGGAATCGTTGTGGGTGTATAGGACATTGTCATTGATCAAGCTATGGGCGATGCCGGAAGCTTCGGGGATTCTATTTGTCTCAAGGGGGTAGCTCCGGGGCACTTTTATCCCCAGAAGAGCTGCTACCACCAGCAAGATTATGACTGCGATGATGGCAATCCGTTTGCGCATTGTAAACTCCTTATTGTTCATGTATGATCTGAGAGAAGCCGGTGAGCCTTTGCAGCAGGCTGCCTTTTTTGCTGCCCAATCCCAGGGATAGATCGCTCACCACAGTGCGGTTTACCACTATCAACTGATCCTCTTCCTGCCCGTCTGGCGGGGGAATGCTGACTCCCCAAAGAGCGTGCAGGATATAACTTTCACCCTCCACAGAGCCCAGATAGATCATTATATGTCCGGGGAATCTCAGTAAGGTGGCTGCGGGGATGGCGTTTTGGGCGAGGATATCCTCTTTTTGCGGGGGCAGCTCATGGCCATCAAATTCATACTTCGCAGTGCCGGAAATGTACTGCGCTGCGCCATTGCGGGGAAGGAAGATGCCAAAGCACTGATACACTTGCTTGACGAGGCCGGAGCAGTCGTATTCTGCATTCAGGTCGCCCCAGCCGTAGGGAGAGTCCTGAACGCCAAGGCTGAGCTCATAGATATTTCTGGCGGTAAAAGGAAGATAGCCCTTGTGGCCATCATTTTTGGAGATAAAGACGCTCTGAGTCTGCTCTCCCGGCAGCAGCAGCTCATAGCAATCCGCAGTTTCAGAGAGTAGTGGCAGCCGGCAACCCATCCGGATCAAGCCCCAAAAATCCCGGCGGGCTGCATCCAGATAAAGATCGCTCTTATCACTGGTGGTGACGATGAAATCCACGCTTTGCCGATAGCTGAGCCAATCCTCCCAAGCCATCAAAGCGATGTCTTCTTTCCAAAACCAGCCAGAAGAGGCGCGGCCGCTGGCAAAATACCAGTTCCCATCTGTGGATATATGCTTGATGATCAAGGGTTCACCGATGTCGAAGCCGCTGTTTTGCAGATAGTCAAATTCACTATTGGAAGCTCTGCTGCTGATGATATCGGCGTAAGGTGCCAGGCGTTGATTGCAAAAGCGGATGGGATAGCCGAAGCGGGCCTGATTGCTGGGCTTTATAGCGCTTCTATTGAGCTGAGCTTCCAATTTCCGCCAAAAGCTGCGATCCAGCTCATTGCCCTGAGCGTCGTATTTACCATTTGCGCGGATGATGGAAAAGCATTCATTGATGAGCTTACGCAGATTCTTCCCTTTGGTCACCAGCGGCTTATCCGCCAGAGTAGAGACTCCGCCTTTGCGCCTTACCTGAGCGTTGAAAGCTTTGATGGCCGCGGCATCCATCATGATGCTGTCCGGGTTGGCATGCCTGGAGATCCAGAAGCCCGGCCGTCTCATCTCGATGGGAACCAGAGGGGGATTTTCCTGCAGGGGCAGAATGCGGGGAGGCTCTTGAGCGATGAGCAGGCCAAAGCTGAAGGCAAGGGCTATCAGCCAGTACAAGCTTATCTTATACATTCTGATCCAGATGCTTAGTCCACTATCCTATCCAGCACCGGCAGCATTTCAGCCAGGAAAGCCTCATAGCGGTCTTCCAGGATGGCAGCGCGGGCCAGGCTCATCAATTCTTGATAAAAATGCAGACTGTGGATGGTGGCCAGGCGCATGCCCAGAATCTCGTTCATCGTGATCAGATGCCGGATGTAAGCTCGGCTGAAATGGGTGCAGGCATAGCAAGTGCACTCCGGATCGATGGGGCTGAAATCCTCTTTGTAGCGCGCAGCTTTGATGATCATCTTGCCATGCCGGGTGAAGATGGAGCCATTGCGGGCATTGCGGGTAGGCATCACGCAGTCAAACATATCCACCCCGCGAGCGACGTTGTTCAAAAGATCGCTGGGCGTGCCCACTCCCATCAGATAGCGAGGCTTTTCCACAGGGAGGATGCCGCCCAAAAGCTCCGTGATGCGAAACATATCTTCCTTTTCTTCGCCCACAGCCAGGCCGCCGATAGAGTAACCCGGGAAATCCATCTCCATCAGAGCCAGAGCGGATTTCTCTCTGAGGTCCGGGTAGATGCCGCCCTGCACGATGCCAAACAGCGCCTGGTTCTCGTGATTTTTAAAAGCGCGCAGCCCCCGCTCGGCCCATCTCAGAGTAGTCTTGAGAGACTTCGCCACATACTCTCTGGTAGCAGGATAAGGCGGGCATTCATCAAAGCTCATGATGATATCGGCGCCCAAAGCCTCTTGGATTTCCATCACATACTCCGGCGTAAAATAGTGCAGCGAACCATCTATATGCGAGCGGAATCTCACTCCATCCGGGGTGATTTTGCGCAAAGCGGCCAGGCTCATCACCTGAAATCCGCCACTATCGGTAAGCATGGGACGTGGCCAATTGATAAACTGATGCAGGCCTCCGGCTTTGCGGATGAGCTCGTGCCCGGGCCTCATATACAGGTGATAGGTATTGCCCAGGATGATCTGCGCATCGGTATCCATCAGCTCGGCAGGGCTCATGGCTTTGACAGTGCCCAGGGTGCCCACCGGCATAAAGACGGGAGTGAGAATCTCCCCGTGATTTGTGCTGATCCTGCCAGCTCTGGCCTTGCCGCTATGGGAGATAAGTTCAAAACTAAAGGCCATCTTACCTCGTGGATATAAAGCGGTAAATCAGCTTGCTGATATCCGAATAAAAAGCCATGATCATCAAGGCAATCAGCAGCATAAAACCGACCCTCTGCAATACCGCTTGCACACGGATGGGCACAGGCCTGCCGATGATGCCTTCGATGATACAAAACATTATGTGCCCGCCATCCAGGATGGGGATAGGGAGCAGGTTCATGATCATCAAAATCAGGCTGATGGAGCCAAAGAAGAGGATGAGAGTGCCAGCGCCTTTCTTGCCCATCTCAGAAGACATGGAGGCCATCAAAACCGGCCCGCCGATATTATTCCTGATCTGAGAAGGACGTTTGATTAGCTGAAACAAGCCCTTATAATTCATTACGATAAAGTTTCCGGTGGAGATCACGCCCATCTGCACTGCCTCCAGGGGGCCATACACCACGGTTTGCGTGATGGGCAGATACTGGCTGATGCCGATCATCCTGCCATTATCGGAAGCGATGTTTTCCTCCAGATTGATCTGACGGCTGAAGGTTTCCTCATCCCGCTTTAGCAGCAGATGCACGTTGCCCTGCGGGCTGCCGATGATGCGAGTGCGCATATCATACCAATTGTTTACACCCACGCTGTCCACTTCCAGGACGATGTCTCCCGGTTTGAGGCCGGCGCGCCAGGCGGGCATTCCGGAAAAGACTTCCCCGATGCGGGTGGAGACTTCCGGCTTGAGGCTGCGAATCAGCGAATCCTTCTCGGCCGCGCTCACCTGCAGGCTCAGCGTTTGCTCTCCCCTGTGATAAATGATGCTGGATTCTTCGGCTTCATACACAGAAATGAGAAACTGATTGAAGCCGGGGGTCTCTTCCCCATTTACCGAGATCAACGAATCTCCGGGCGCAAAATGCTCTGCCCATCTGCCTTCTGCAGAAAAGATCACGGGGGAGATATCCTCCATCTTTTGCGGCAGCATCAGAGCGATGATAAAGAGCAGCATCCCCAGGATGAGATTGGCAAAGGGTCCGCTAAAGGCGATGATGGCGCGTTTCCACCAGGCTTTCTTGCTAAAAAGCTCATCCGGATCGACATATTCCGCGGAGTCATCCTCCGGGTCTTCACCTTTCATCTTCACATATCCACCCAGCGGAATCCAGGCTATGCGGTATTTGATCCCGTTTTTCTCATATTCGGCGATGGGTGCACCAAAACCGATGGAAAACTTCTCGATACCCACCCCAAAAGCTCTGGCTACCAGAAAATGACCCAATTCATGAATAGTGATCATCACCCCAAGGGCCAGGATCATCAGCAGAAAAGAGATCACTCGGCCTGCTTCTTGCTTAGCGTGATGGCGATGTATGAAGCCACATCGGTGGAGTATGTACCGGTGCCAAACCCGGCATCATAACCCAATTCTATAGCCAATTCATGCGAGATCCGGGGGCCTCCGCAGATGAAGAGCATCTTGTCCCGCAGGCCTTCTGCCTCCGCGAGCTCTATCAAGCGGGTGAGGTTCTGAATATGGATGTTCTTTTGCGTAACCACTTGTGAGACCAGGATCACGTCTGCATTCAGCTCCCGCGCTTTGGCCAAAAGCTCTTCCGAGGGCACCTGAGCGCCCATGTTTACGGCGTTGAAGCACTGATAGCGTTCCAGGCCAAAACGGTGATTGTAACCCTTCATATTCATGATGGCATCGATGCCCACCGTGTGCGCATCGCTTTCGATGCAAGCGCCCACCACCGTGATTTCACGGCCAAGATGCTCCTGCACATACAGATCGGTAGCCTCCATATCCATCACCGGAGTTTCCACCACCCGCACCTTGATCTTGGAGACATCCACACTGGCGGAAGTGGCGGCATAAGCGATGAAATGCGTAAAGCCTTCGCCCAGATCGCGCATACAGGTGATCTCGGCTTCGTCAAATCCCATGGAAAGGATCAGCATCCGGGCGGCTTCTTTGCCCTGGGCATCGGGCTTCACCGGCAGCGCAAAGGAAAGCTGGACCTTGCCGTCGTTTTGGGTATCGCCATAAGGTTTTACGATTTGTGTCATAGTCCCAGCTCCTTTTTCATCTGGTCCATAAAGGGATTGTAATATTCAGGATCACGCTCAAATACGCCATCCAGGCCCTTCCCGCCATTTTCCGGACGTTTGATTTCGGCAAAAGCGCCGGCGGCCATGGCAGCAAACATCCCTTCCTCAGCCACTTTCTCCAGAAACTCCGTAGCCTCTTTCAAGACAGAATTTGCCCTGCGATTGATAAAACTATCCGGGCTCAATTCGAGATTGTCCCCCAGGTCTTTGACGGCGCGGAAGATGTACTGTGCATTTTCTATGGCCAGAGAGCGGTCCACCAAATGCGGGGTGTGGATGGCCTCGGTCATCATGCCCAAAAGCTGCACGCCCTGTCCGGTGAGCTGTCCCACAAAGTTGAACATCGCATCCATCAGATGGGTCTTGTAGATATTCCCGCTGGCAAACTTCGTGGGCGGCATGTATTTGACGGGAGCTTCGGGGAAAAGCTGCCGGGTGAGCAGCGCATGCGCCAGCTCATAAGTAAAGCTATTTTCCTTTTCAGGATCGATCTCATAGGCATGTCCCAGCCCCATCTTCTGCGGCTTCACCCCGCTTTTGATAGCAAAGCTTTCATTCAGCAATTGCGAAGCGGTCACGGTATAAGCCTTATCTATAGCATCTGAAGTGGTGAGGTAATTATCCTCTCCGGTCTGAATCTCGATTCCGGCAAAGGCGTTGATCATGCGGGCAAAGTATTGATCCAAAAGGGTGCGTTTGGGATTGATATCGCGGAAAAGGATGCCATACATGGCGTCATTCAGCATCAGGTCCAGCCGTTCAATGGCTCCCATCGCCGCAATCTCCGGCATGCACAGCCCGGAAGCGTAATTTGTAAGGCCGATATAGCGCCCCACTTCCTCGGAAACCTCATCCAGCCCCTTGCGCATGATGCGGAAGTTTTCCTGAGTGGCATAAGTGCCGCCAAAACCCACCAGGGTAGCGCCATAAGGCACATAATCCAAAAGCGATTGGGCGGTGGAACGGATCACGGCAATGATGTCTGCACCTTCCCGCGCTGCGGCTCTGGCCTGGATCAGGTCTTCATAGATATTGCCGGTAGCCACGATCACGTAAATGGCAGGCTCGCGGCGAGGACCGTATTTTTGGTAAAAATCTTCGCGCTGAGCCTTCTGGGCCTTGATCTTGCCCAACATTTCACTGCTCAGGCTGGCCAGCAGATCATAGAGTGTTTGCGGCTCTGCCATGGGAAGCGCCGTAAGCTGAAGCTCTCCATGCAGCACCTTTTCTGCCACCTGCTGAGCACTAAGCGACTCATGATGCATGGCGTTGGCTATCCAGATTGCCGCTCCTTTGCTCAAAGCGCCGGCACTCTGCAATTGATCTACGATCAGGTTCGGCAGAGGCTTGCCGTCTTCGGTGGCACCATCGATGCCCATCAGCCGTAAAACCGTGCGTTCAATGGTTACGGAGCTGTAGCCATCAAATAGCCAGTCAAAATCAGAACTGATCTTCGTGGCCGCTGCTCTGGCACGACTCACCAGATTGGTATCTAAATCGAGTTTAAGCATTTACACTCCAAATTTCAGTATTATTTTCTTGATTACGAGCTTTTTAGCAAGGCGCATTTGGTCAAGAAAAATCCCGGAAAGGGGGTTTTGAGGTTTTCAAGTTTTGAAGTTGTGAAGTTATCAAGTTTTCAGGTTTTCGAGTTGTGAAGTTTTGAGGTTTTCAGGTTTTCGAGTTGTGAAGTTTTCAGGTTTTGGAGTTGAAGCCGGCTACTTTAGCCCAGCATTATCCTCCAAGCTTGAATCCGGCTTCGACTTCAAAGAATCAACGCTTTGAAAGACTGTAGGCGGCGCTTTTAAGCGCTGTGCCACAAGCTGCCTCTATCCAGCCAAGACTTTCCCCTGGTCTTTTAAGGCCAGGCACCTGCGGCTCTATGCCTTTTTCATGGTCGTTGACATAGTCGCTATCATGGTCGGTCTTTAGCATAAAATACCTGCCTCAGATTTTTGAGACTCGCCGCAATAGCCTTCCTTCCTTATACTTACCTGCACTATCCAGTTTGAACTCTTAAGCTTTACTGAACAGTTGAACCCAAGGATAAATCCAAGCACTATCCCTTCACTTTCTTTTAAAATGTAATCTCACTGGACATTTCCTGGAAAGCCCCATCCCGCCTGGGCTTATAGCCAATTGCCAGGATATCTTTCCATACTCTACCATTTTCATTGCCAGCCACAGCACAAAACGAGTCCCAGCGGGACGACATTTTAGATAGCATCCCACAGCCGCACAATGGCTTGAGTCCCATAGGGACGGCATTTTAGCTTAGCAAACACCTACCAGGCCACAATCAAGCTCTCGTGAAAAATGGGGGAATGCCAAACTTTAAACTGCCCTTTTCATCCGGTAGCCAATTGCAAGAATCATTTCCATATTGCAGAAGGCCACAAAACCTGTAAGTCCCCTATCTGCTTCAGCTTGAACTATTCGATATCATCGAATACTTGCCCCGTTGCCCAAATCTTCATCTTGAAAAATGCTTTGGATCGTCATAAATCCCCTCATTAACACGATTTTGCCTCACTAAGATTTGCTTTGTTAATGAACGATAAATATGTTAATGATCCCACTGAATAGGCTCTGAAGCGAGTCCCATAAAGACGACATTTTAGAGAGCAAAACGACATCTACACAATGGCTTGAGGCCGGGACGGCATTTTACATGAACACTGATTTTTGGACTTCAAACGCCTTACGATATCACGCATTTACTATCAATTACTTAGCCGATCTTTACCATTTGGCTATTTTTTACCCCCAAAAACAGGCGTTTTTTAGCCATTTCGGCCAAATTGCTAATCCTGTATATGGTTGTAATTCAGCACTATAGCCGTTTTCAGGTTTAGCCAAAAATGCCCAAAAATGGCTAATGTAGTGACCATAACTTTTGAAATAGATATTGACAATATTATGCAGTCTATAAAATGAGCTCATGTTTATAAGAAAAGTAACCAAAACAAACAAGGGATCCAGCAAGCGCTACGATGAG
>Ga0265294_10009398_pt1 | contig 11280 bp, 12 predicted proteins | sample MunlanPumphouse3_FD_192504 | JGI IMG/M metagenome (GOLD analysis project Ga0265294, IMG submission 192504) | Groundwater microbial communities from a municipal landfill in Southern Ontario, Canada - Pumphouse #3 | ecosystem: Environmental > Aquatic > Deep subsurface > Groundwater | place...
GTTATTCGAGGAATTAATAAATTGAGACGGAAAAAAGAAGAAGAGCCTGCACCCGAAGTGAAACCCGCTCCAACTCCGCAAGAAAGTTTACTTATGGAGATACGCGATCTTTTGAAAAAAGATTAAATTGGGTATTGGTTCAAATAAACAAACCAATCTAATGTCTGTCTGAAAACCTTTTGTTTTTTTCAGTCTTTGAAAAAAAAGAGCAAGGACAAAGAGTTTTCTGATGGATATTATGATCTGTTTTATAAACATTGACGGGCACACGAGTTCCGCTCCTACGAATTCACCGGCAGATCATTTTCTAAACCTGCGAGCAAAATCGGATAGTGCGGTTACAAGCCGCACTATCCATTTAATATATTCTTCTTTTCAATTAGGCGTTTAATCAATATAAATCTCAATGTGGCTAAAGCCCAGTTAAACAGCAATATGCATAAACCGTCGGCAATAAAATCACAACATAGTTGAATGTGAGCTCTTATATTATCGCTCACTTTAGTGAACGGATTACAGGAATACTGATGGTTAAGGGGTTTTAACCCCATTCTAAAATATTTTTTGTGTATTGACAAAGTGCCTAATTCAACTCTTCTTTTTCACGCACAATGCGGGCAGGAGCCACAATTGTGCTTTTAATATATTAAGCTACATATTTGAGGTTAATACCATGTTCCGATGGTTTTAACCTGAGGTTTAATGTTTTAACTGTTAAGCTCTGCTTTCATTTCTGAGGAATTAGAAAACCTTATCTTCCTTTTTCCTAACCTTAGTAACCGTCTGTCAACTCTACTAATACAACCTTATTACCTTACCAAAAAAACATAAATATCAAGTTACATGCACGAGGTTAATTTGTTCTCTCATTGACAATAAGAGCAATAAAGAATGCGCTACACAACATATGAGATATCAGGTTCCTGCTAATGATCGTTCGGCACGTTATTGTTTTCTCCAAATTCTGGTATTGAGATTCAGGTCTTTCACAATTCCTACGTCCATTTCCAAGTCGAGATAATATTCCTTTATTTTTTTCTCGTTGATTACCGATGAATAATAACCAGGTTCGAAAAGCGGTTTTTTGTAAGGAATGGCAATGTAAAGCGATGAGTTTACGAAGGATATTTTAATTTTTTTCCCTGTTTGTCGTTTAAAATCCAACAATCGTTTCATCAAACTTGATGAAAGAATGTAGCGTGCTTCAACCTGATCGGAACCATATACAACAAACTCTTTCTCAAACTCAATGTCTTCGAGGTGAATAGGTTCTCCGAACTGTTTTTTTGCTCTTAAAAAAAACTTGTTGGCCTGCCCAAACATTTTCCCCAACGACTCGGGAAATAGAAAATATTCACCTTTAAAATCCTTATTAAAATCGGCTTTAAAAAATAGGCCATCGAAGAGCGATCTCCATTTCTCTCTCGTGCTACCGTCCTCATCAACAGTTTCGGTTTTGTATTTGGCATGAACTTCTGAAAAAGCGATTTCGGTTTTATCAATTTTGCCACTCACATAGTCGTCACCGTTGTAGCGATTGGGATTATGATGAAACAATTTAGAAGCTATAAATTCTTTTTCTGCTATCTTATTATTAGCCTCATAGAGAAGACTCTCATCAATAAATTTGACAATTGTTCCAATAATGTCGTTTTTGTAACGATCCACAAACACCTTTTTATTTGTATTGATTTTGCCAAGAAAATAGATAAACGAAATAATGAGTATTATCACCACAATAATAATGGGTACATTGGCTTTGTTGTCGTCAATCCAAACACCATAAATCATACGGTTCACAAGAAAGCCAATTAAGAAGAGTAGAGCTATAAAACCAATGTATGCAAGAAAGGTGTAAAAATTTTTCAAGCGTATTTTACGTCTCAACTTGTCTATTTCTATAAGCATCGGTAGAATCGTAGTGCTATAAAATGATTTGAAAGCGGTTTCTTTTTTCATGTCTATGAATTAAAAAGTTTTTTTACATTTATTTTCTCACGTTCTGCATCGGGCGTTTCGAGATAAGTTTTTGCCCCAAACCCCCGCATTGCCGCTATCACACTCGAAGGAAACAGCTGAACACCATTGTTAAAAGACATTACTGCAGCGTTGTATGCCCGACGTGCAGCCGATAGCTGTTCTTCCACCTCGTTGAGCGATGCTTGCAATTGGAGAATGTTTGTGTTCGCTTTTAAGTCGGGATAATTTTCCATCACCACATTTACCGACCGCAAGGCACGGTTCATTTGGTTGTTGATCTCCACTTTCTCTTCACTGGTTAAGTCAGCTTTCGTTGCTGCTGTCCGCAGCGATGTTATCTCGGTCAGCACGCTTTTCTCGTGTCCCATATACTGCTGTACGGCCGCCACCAAATTGGGAATTAAATCGAACCGTTTTTTCAGATAGGCATCAACGCTTGCAAACGCATTGTCTGCCTGATTACGCCGATAGGTCAGGCGGTTAGAAAGAGTTATTGCCCACAGCAGCACGATAACAAGAGGTACTGCTATCCAGATAATTATTAATACATCCATAATTGTTTTATATTTAATCTTTTATACTTGGGGTTATTAACTTTAGCCACATTTATTTCAAACTCAACAAATTTCCTAAAAATGTGGCTGAAGCAGGCAATATCTGCTGCAACTATACCGTCGGTTAAAACCGACAGCAAGTTCCCCCAATATTTATCCTTTTCATATAAATTCTGTTTTTACACTTCTAAAAAAAGAAATAAAAGTCAAACATAATTTTTTATTCTCGGGGTGCCACTTAAAGTCGCGCACTAAGTTTCAAAATTAGCGGTTGTTCAAGACAAAGAAAATCGGGGTAATGCTTATTATCCTCCCGTACGCGTTCCATCCCACTTATTGGAGGAATTCGGTTGCGCGTCGTTGTAACTCCAATATCCGGTGAACCCCGAAAAATCGGAATTGAAATTGAAAACAAATCGCCCTTTGCTGTTCGACTGAGTCCACCGTCCTGTAAGTGTCCTACCGTTTAACGTACCTTCAATCCGTCCATTCCTGTATTTATACGTTCCTGTAACTCTGTTTCCGCTTTGCCTCAGTGTCATCTCGGCAAAGCTAGTTTTGTAAGTGCCGGTTGCATTTTTTGTAGAAACGGCTGATTGTGTTTGCCTCTTTGGTGTAGAGACAGCTTGGGAGTTATTGCCGGAAATATTTATGTAATCAAAATCTTTCAATTCGACTTTGATTACAGAACCATCTTTTTTGTGAATATTCACTGTTTGCGCTTGCAGGCACATTCCTGCCATGCTGAGAAGCATTAAAATCATCATTTTTTTCATAACTGTTTGTTTTTTTTTAAAATGTTAATACTAAGAAGAAACTGTTTTTTTATACATTCATTATAGGGTTTATAATGAACCGGATGTTGCGTTACTGCTTTACAATCTAATAATTTCTGAATTCTCTTTTTTTATAAAATAAGTCAAAATATCGGCGGGAAGTACTATATTTCCTCTGTTTTCATCCACATCTATATCTGCGCTATATTTAAATGCACTCCATACAAAAGTTGCACAATTGAAACTGGTAGAGTCATTTTTTTTCGCAAACAGTTGATATGGTTTTCCTCTATTTAACTCTATATACTGCTGCAGTACTTCTTTCTGATCATCATTTAGATGTGTTTTTATAAGAAACAGACGTCCTGTGGCGTGTTTGTAGTTATTATCTGCCGAAATAATCTTAAGATTAGGTATTATTTTTTTCTCTTTTATGTTGAATAACGATGATTCTGCTACCAATATCTTTTCGAAATCGTTGTTGAAAACAGAAATTGTTGTGTCATTTAAAATAATCCCTAAATGACCGGGAAGTGACCCATAGTGTGGATATTTAGTATCTGCCAGTATGAAAGAGTTTACTTTATAAATAATATCTCCGCGTGAAATAGTTATACTTTCAGTTGGCGTATCCCATCTGTTATACCAACCATAAAGCCTATCTATGCCATAGAGCAAGATGTAAGCAAAAAAAACAACAACTAATGGATAAAAAACAACCGTTTTTATTCTATTTTTCAGACACGTATTCATGATTCTTTAATAAAAAGTCAAGTAAAATAAATAACCCGATAAAATAAAATGGAGCAGTTACATAAAATCCATGCATGATTTTACTTCCGTGTACAACATCAAAAATCAAAGGTGCTTCTCCCTGTGTTGTTTCTCTTAAATAGAGTAGATGGTAAGCTATGTATTCTACTACCAAAAGCAGAATAAGATATAAAAGCCATGGAGTAGTTACTGCAAAAAAATAATTTATCGTATTCTTAAAGTAACTGAACAGATAAATAATAGTCATCCCCGATACAGTCCACGAAATTAGTGCCCACCAATTAATGTAAGGGGAATTGAAAAAAGGTATGGTATAGTTATAGCCGTACCATCCTACCCAAATAAAGGCGATAGTTATGGAGGAGATAAATAATGCCAGCCACTTTGCGTGTTTTTTGGTGTACTCCCATTTAAAAAAGAAGTATATAAGGTATCCACCAAACATTCCAATCGCAATATCATTTAATATATCTACTGACTTCTCCGGTTTAAACAAGTTCAATTCTGTAACGAAAAACAAGGTTTCAACAACTTTGAAAATAGATAAGATTAGGAGTAGTTTCATCCATCTTTTTTTCACCTTGTAAGCAGTCAGAATAGCAAAAATTATGGCTCCACCCCAGAGATGAACCAATGACCAAAGGTCATAATAAAACAGTTTGTATTGAAAAAAGACACAATTGAGCCACTCAAAATTATCTCTTATATTTTGAATAAATGGATGCATATTTAAATCTAATAACGAATTCGATTATTTGTTTCTAGAAAAAGGGGATAATCAAAAATTTCGTTTGGAAAAAAAACTTTTCCCGAATCTGAATCTATATCTATTTTGGCAGCGAAACGTAAAGCATGTCGCACAAAAGTAGCGCAATTGAACTGCAGGGTGTCCTTTTTATCGGCTAATAAAAAATAGGGTTTACCAATCTGCGAATTAGTGTACTCTATTAATTTCATTTTCTCCTTATCATTCAAATGCGTTTTGAGTAAAAACCGTCGACCCTTATATTGTTCACCAAAGTTTTCGTCCGCTGAATTGATGCCAACCTCGCCGCTTTTTTGTTTTTTAGAACGATCGCGATATCTGGCTTCAACTACTTTAATGGATGAGTATGATGCTTCGTCGGGCAGGAACTCATCTTCTGTGATAATAATTGCCATATGTCCGGGCATTCCACTATATTTATATAAACTACTGCTTGCCAGAGTATAAGAGTATGACCTAAACAATATATCACCAACTTCCACAAGAACCTGAGCATCGTTCTTATATCTGCTTTTTTGAGCTATATACCTATCGAAGCGAATCAAAACAAGCGGAACAAGAAGCACTATAATTAAAATGTATACTGCTCTTTTTGTCATAGGTTGTTATTATAAGCGTGCATTTTTCGAGATAAATGACAAAGCCAACTATAAACGGAAACTAACAATATGGGAAAAAGGAGATAGAAATTAATTAATGATAAATTAATAGATACTAATGAGCCTATTACAACGTTGTGCTCATGTGATATTTCACGAATGTTTAAAACTTCGGAAATAAGAAAATAAAAAGGGATTAGAAACACGTAAAACAAGACAGATATTGCCAACATCGAATAAAATCCATTGTTAAACTTTGCTTGAAGTTTTTGGAATATGAGAAGAAGGAGATATCCCGTGAACCACCAAAATAAAACTACTGTGCCATTAAGTGATACAGCAGGTTTGGAATGAATGTTCAGTTGATAAGAATAAAATCCTGTCCAGAAAAAGGCTATTACCCCTGTTGTAATTAGAATTAAAATGTACTGTTTAGCCTTTTCGTTTATTTTACTTTTTTCAAACATTAAATATATCCAATATCCACCGGCCATTCCTAAGATAATATCCATAAAAACATCTGGTATTTTTTCGGGCATAAATAATTTCAAAACCCCAATAAAGAACGTGGCTTCAAGTATTTCAAAACCTACAACAATTATAAATAACCATTTCCAACGATGCTTACAATTCAAAGCGGATAAAAGAGCAAACAATAAACCCCCGGACCATAAATGTACTATCGACCATAGATCGAGGTAGAGCAGCTTGTACTCAACCAATACATAATGCAACCAATGAAAATTTTCGCGCAAAAAAAACAATGATTCCCTCATCCCTTTTATTCTAACATTGTTTTAATCTTTTTTCCTCTCTTTTTCAAAACTATAAAATTTTGCAATTCGTAGTAAATAAAATATAAACAGATAAATTAATGGGAATGAATAAGAAAACAATATCACCAAATATAACACCACCATACCATGAATGAAAAAGTAAGCTACGACAAATAAAGAAATTGATAAAATTACTGTATTCACCAAAGCTTTTACTTTGAGCAAGGTGTTAGTTTCAGATTGATTTTTGTTAGAAGAAAACAGGAAAATCAAAAAGCCGACGAGATAGATAGAAATCGCCATCTCGTCGCCTTGGTTATTATTTATGAATGAAAATGTTGTCGTTTCCAAATATTGGGAGTACACCGTAAATACATTTAACTGAAGCCAATCGGGTTTCACGCTCAAATAGACAAAATAATAGGTAGCAAAAAGCCCAAAAAGCATAAAAGCTCCGCCTACAAACCTGCACCACGATGGTAACCAATTCAATATTTTAATTCCTGACAGAGAGTGCATTTAGAAAAATTTATAATATAACCGAGTAAACTACTGTTCCATCTTCCAAAGTAATATCCACGCCAACCAGCCCAAACTTGTGGTTTGCATAATATACTGCCTTGTTAAAGCCTGGATAGGGTAAGCCTTGTTCAATTTTAATAACTTTAATATTCATCCCTCCCCAGTAATAATCATTGTCTTTAGAAACTGATTTTACTTCACGCGTAATTTTCTTCCCACTAACAGTGGTGTAGCTCCATTTGTCGCCAACTTTTGCATTGTATTTCACCAAAACGCTTTGCTCTCCCTTTGCATTAACATAAGCCACCCCGTCGGAACTATTAATAAACTTACCACTAATACTTACATTCCCGTTCTGTCCAATATGAGGAGAAGGAAAATTTGAGGCAAATTTATCGACAACTTTACCCTCCAATTTTATCTTTACTGCATCCCCGGTGCTTTCGGTAACAGTCGCTTTAAAACCTGTGCCAACATTCGCTCCGGCAAAGGTGCCCTTTAGGTCATAAGTGAAGCCTACTTTATTGGTTTCCAAATCAGTATTCCCACCAATTTCATCAATTTCATCTTTGCATGATGCAAAAAACATAGCTGTAATTACGGCAAATGCCAAAAATTTGATTTTCATAATTGTTTAATTTTAAATTAATTATTTATCTTGAACACCCCTGTTTTACTAAAATTTCAGTAAACAAGGTTAGGGTTTCTGTACAGTTGAGCACTTCTACTTTATTATCGTACTTTACTAACCAAAGCTTGAGATTAAATTCATTCATGTGTTCTTCAATAATCTCATCAACCATATCTTTCGGCAATAAAATATTTCTAAAAAATATAGGTGTTCTCCGGTTGATAATTATTCCTAACGTCTGGAAAGCATCATATATTAGCTCTGTGCAATATATTTTTGATTTGTCATCTAAGGAAAAAAACAGATCGTACTTTTTCCCAATTTCGGCTAACGAGTTTTGCAATACATACTGCAATTGCGCAGGGCTTATTTTTGGTTCGAAAAACAAAATAGAACGAAGAGATGATTTCGACTCTAATGAAGCCAGTTCTATTATGTCTCGTACTGCACAACCTCTTCTCAATGAACTGTCAATGATTAGATGCTCTTCGCCTGTTCGATAAAAGCTCTGGGCTAACTTGTATATTATGGATGATCCTCCAAATTTGTCTTTCAGTTGTTTTCGTGTACCCAAATAAAACCCGGTGTGTGTCCAGATTCCGGGAATAAAGTTTGACACAATTCTACCGTGTGAGATGAAAAACAGAGTCCCTGATTCTATACCGTATAAATATGGAGTCAAATCGTTATAGGATAATGTATTAATTTTTCTATCGTAAAAGTTTGCAAGAGCAACTCTTTGCCCTATCTGCTCTATCTCTCCTGATGCGCCTATTGTCCTCTCTATCAGCTCAACACGCATCCTGTCTGCCGATTTTAGTTTTTCGGAGAAAAGAAATAAGATACAGATTGCTATAAAACTTACGACAAACAACATGATAGTGCCTGTCACAATACTCTTTTTTCTATTACGTTGAATCCACATCATAAATGTATACCTATTTCAGGAGACAAGACATTAACTCTTAACTAACAATTTTATCTGCTTTCGATTGTAAATTTATAAATAGATATTTACATATCTTTACTGAAACGTAAAATATCTTTCCCAAATCATAAAAAAAGTTTTTCTTAATGCGTAAAAATGCTTATTTTTGCTGTAAAAACAGCATCTAATATGTTACTTCATCGGATCCTATCGGTAATGCCCATGTTTGTATCCCTGTTTTGGGTTATGCTGCTCTTGTTAGATAGTAACCGGAATTTGTCGAAAAATTATCTTGCTTTTTTCTTCTCTTTAACTGCAATTAATTATTTCGTGCATGCAGCTTTCTTTAACCGGGAATACAGCTTGTTCGCTTTTATGGATAATATTTGGGTTTTCACTTCACTTTCAGCATACCCGCTTTATTACTATTATGTCCGGCTTCTTACACGCGATGTAAAGATTGACTTGCGTTGGAGTTGGATTTTACTGCCCTCGTTAACTTTATCGGTTTTTTCATTTGTGATTTACTTTGCCATGTCGCCCGAAGAATTAGATGTTTTTATTCATGGAATTATGTATCACAAGCAAGGATACACCAAACCTTATTCACAATTAGTTAATCTACAGATTTTTCGCACACTACTGTTTAAATCTATCTTTCTAATACAAGTAATCGCATCTATATATTTTGGATATCGGCTTATTGCTCAATACAATAAAGAGGTGAGAGAGTTTTATTCAAACACAGGTGGCAAAGACCTTAGCCCACTAAAATTGGTTCTTTTAGCCTTTCTGCTTGCTTCATTTATTTCTCTTGCATCCGGTGTACTTGAAAAGGATTTTTTTATAGATAAAGGATTTTTGATTGCCATCCCGTCTATTACTCATTCGCTTTTTTTATTTTTTATCGGATATGTAGGGTATCATCAAAATTTTACTGTAGCAGATTTCTTCGATGATGTGAATGATTACAAGAAAAAGTTACATATCGCTAAAGAGATAAAGGAATCTACGTTGGAAAATAAAATAACAAAGAAGCAACTCTATGATTTAGTTGTTGAAAATGAACTTTATAAAAACCCCGAATTACGAATTACCGACCTTGCGTTGATGTTAGCAACAAACCGAACTTATGTTTCACGTATTGTAAATGAGGAAATAAAAACTAATTTCTGCGACTGGGTGAATAGTTTTCGCATAGATTATGTGAAAGAAATAATGGAAGATCCGGATTTCAACCACTTATCGCTGTTAGAAATTGCCGAAATGTCGGGTTTCTCGAGTTTGAGTGCATTTTATAGGGTTTTCAAGGAAAAAGAAGGCGTACCCCCGGGTAAATATAGAGGATAAAAAATAATACAATCCTAAATGCTACTAAACTTAAGTAATACCACTTATGTTTTGTCATAAGCTTTATCACTAAATAAGTTGAACAAAACAGACGATGATATTTTGTATGATAATAAAGCAAAATAATACAGGCATAACAACAGACAGCTGTGGCGAAGTTTTTTAATGCATGGGCGGCCACACGGGTTCCGATCTCACGAATTCACCGGCAGATCATTTTCTAAACATTCGAGCAAAATCGAACAGTGCGGTTCCAAACCGCACTGTCCATATAGTACACTCTACTTTTTATGCACAATGCGGGCGAGTGCCGCAATGTGCTTTTAATTGAAGAAATATTTCGCTCTTTATATTTATCTGATGACACAAAGATAGAGCGTAAGCTTATAACACTTAAGTTATGCTCAGTTGAATACCGTTGAAAACTTAAACTAAAGCAGTTCACTTGTTACAATAGTTTATACTTAATGAGCAAGTATCTGTAAAAATGGCTACTTTTATCCAAAATTTAATCGGTGTTGAAAAAATTAGAAATAAAATTTGGTTGTCCAATGTTTCGAAGAATAATAGAATTAGAAGTACAAGCGTTTAAGTTTATCAAATTATAAAAAAATGGCATTAAGACAAGAGTTAAAGGAGTTCATGTTGCGTGGCAACGTGATTGACATGGCAGTGGGAATTGTAATTGGGGGAGGGTTTAGCAAAATAGTTTCATCGTTTGTAAACGATATTTTGATGCCCCCTATTTCATTATTGTTGGGACATACTAAATTTTCCAATATAAAAATTATATTTAAGGATGCAGTGATGGAAGGAGAGAAAATTATTACTCCGGCAATTTCATGGAATATCGGCAATTTTATTCAAACAGTTACTGATTTTATGATTATTGGAGTTTCACTTTTTTTAGTAATTCGAGGAATTAATCAACTGAGAAGAAAAAAAGAAGAGGAGCCTATCCCCAGTGTAAAACCTGCTCCAACAGCACAAGAAAGTCTACTTATAGAGATTAGGGATCTTTTGAAAAAAGACTAACTAAATCTTTCGTCTGGATTAAAGGTTTTATCCATGCTTATAAACTCTTTTGCATTGCATTCCGATTAAGATATTTCCAGTATCTAATCGGCATATGTTGACGTAGGTGTCCTGGATTGAGGTGCTCTTTTATAAGCAAGATGCTGAAAATAAACTTTCCGCATATCGTGGAAAAACATTTCGTTCCCAGAAGCTTTATAATTATTTGCTGCATTCTATTATAAAGCCATTCTACTGACTATAGTTATCGGTAAAAATACGAACAATTAAAAACATAGACTTGTTAAGTATTCAAGATCATTTTTGTCTTGAAACTAAATAAAAACTCCTTCACAATTTTTTTTATGAACAAAAAAACATTCATTCTATCAATTACTCTTCTAATTAGTACTGTTGGATTTACTCAAAATAATGATTTTAATCATCAAATCGGGATTTCAGCAAAAGCGTCTACCAATGGATTTGGTGGTGACATATATTATAGACCAACGAAAATGGTTGCCTTTAAAGCAGGTGCTGAATATATCAGCTTTAATATTAAAGCCAGCACACTGGAGCGTTACGTAGGTGAATCCGTAAACTTCACAAT
>Ga0265294_10009399_pt1 | contig 11280 bp, 8 predicted proteins | sample MunlanPumphouse3_FD_192504 | JGI IMG/M metagenome (GOLD analysis project Ga0265294, IMG submission 192504) | Groundwater microbial communities from a municipal landfill in Southern Ontario, Canada - Pumphouse #3 | ecosystem: Environmental > Aquatic > Deep subsurface > Groundwater | place...
TTCTCGGGCAAAATAAAGCAGGGCTTGCTTCAAATCTGCAAAAGATACATTTTTGTCAATGTATAAAGCTTCAACTTGATGGAAGAAACAGTGCGCGCGGTATGAGATGGCTTCATTACGATAGACACGCCCCGGGCAAATAATACGGATAGGAGGCTGTGTGTTTGTCATGACCCTTGATTGTACCGAAGAGGTGTGGGTCCGGAGCAAGATGTCCGGGGTCTTCTCAATGAAAAAAGTATCCTGCATATCACGTGCCGGATGCTCCAATGGGAAGTTCAGCGATTCAAACACATGCCAGTCGTCTTCAATTTCAGGCCCTTCAGCGATGGTAAATCCAAGGTGGGCAAAAATTTCCACGATTTCGTTCTTGACGATTGAAAGCGGGTGACGAGTTCCCAATTCTACAGGGTAGGCACTTCTGCTATAATCAGCGTCTGCATCTATACAGCTAGTACTTTCAAATCCGGATTTCAAATCATTGAGGTGATCCTGTGCTTTTACTTTCAATTCATTCAAGAATTGGCCCACCTGACGCTTTTGGTCGTTCGGCACTTCTCTGAAATCGTTGAAAAGTTGGCTGATTTCCCCTTTTTTACTTAGATATTTGATGCGCAGAGCTTCCAATTCTTCTGCATTTGCTGCCGACCAGGAACTTACCTCTGCCATCAGTTTTTGAATCCGTTCAATCATTGTTGTAAAATGTTTCAAAAATTAAGCTTACAAATGTACGGTTTTTTTTATCTTTACCGAAAGAAATGGTATGCTAAAATGATGGAACAATGATAGACCGTATTGTTAAGAAATACATAGAATCCCTGGATTTGTTGCCTGAAGGTGCCAGGGTTGTGGTTGCTCTTAGTGGGGGTGCAGATTCTGTAGCTTTGATGGACATTTTACATCGGTTGGATTATTATTGTATTGGTGCGCATGTTAATTTTCACCTCCGCGGTGAGGAATCTGATCGTGATGCTGCATTTTCGCATCAATTTTGCATGGATCTTGGAGTGCCTTTCTACAAAATCGACTTGTATGCTGCCGAATATGCCGAACAAGAAGGCATCTCGGTGGAAATGGCTGCCAGGGATTTACGTTATAACTGGTTTGAACAATTGCGAAAGGAACAAAGTGCTGTAGCTGTAGCTGTAGCCCATCATCGAGATGATAGCGTTGAAACAGTTCTGCTAAATCTGATTCGTGGTACAGGTATTCGTGGACTGACCGGAATCAAGCCGCGCAATGGAAATGTCGTAAGACCACTGCTTTGCTGTGGCCGGGAAGACGTGCTCGGATATATTGAAAAAAGAGGGCTTACTTTTGTGACCGACCGTAGTAATTTACTGAATGAGTATCGGAGAAACAAGATTCGTCTGGAGGTACTTCCTCTGTTGGAAAGCATTCAACCTTCTGTCCGAGATTCCATAGCTAGAACCATGGATCATCTTGGGGAAACAGAAATTTTATATGAACAAGCTATTGATGAGGCAAAGTCTCGTTTGTGCAAGGACTCTAAAAGCGGATCATCGGAATTCCCCTTGAAGATTTCATTGTCGGCTCTGGAGCTTGAAAAAGCACCTCAAAGCGTTTTATATGAGCTTCTTTCTGAATATGGTTTTGGCCGTGCTGATGTCCAGTCTGTCTGGAAAAATCGGTGGGGCACTTCAGGAAGAGTCTATTTTTCGCATACCCATCGATTGATTTTTGACAGAGACAGTATTTTGGTTTCTGAATTGCCAGCCCAAGAGATAACCGAATATCCCTTGGAAGAGACTCAAACATCTATATCCGAACCTGTTAATCTGCGATGTAGATTTGTGAAATCAGGAAAAGATTATAAAATCTCAATTTCCAAATCGATGGCATATCTTGATGCGGATAAATTGCTATTTCCTTTAACAATCAGACATCCTAAAAAGGGGGATAACTTTATTCCTTTCGGGATGCACGGCCGTAAACTAATCAGTGATTATTGCATAGACCGAAAAATGAACGCAATAGAAAAAGAAGAACTTTGGTTGTTGTGTTCCGGAAAGGACATTGTTTGGGTTATCGGTGAACGTATTGACAACCGTTTCCGTGTAGATGAAATGACAAAACGGGTATACCACTTGAGTGTAGATCATTCCTAATCAAAAAAATAATGTAAGAATTGCATACATATCAAAAAAAAAGGTATCTTTGTCCAGAATTCTTCTAATAGACGCAATTCTGTTGTCTGTTTAAATCTACAAATTTATAATTCTCTTTTTCATGCCCAACTTCAATATTGTGCAATTGAACTCAAAATCATTGCCTGAACTCATCGAAATTGCCAAAGAACTAGGTTTGTCAAAAGTCGATTCAAGTGCAAAAGATGCGCTTGTCTATCGTATACTTGATGAACAAGCCATTCAAAATGCTAGCCGTAAGGCTGTTCAACTTAAAGATACCAATCCTGAAGACAGGCGAAAGCGAACCCGCATCACTCAAACTACAGAGAAAGAAGTGAAAGTTTATTCAGCCAATGATAAGGAAGCAAAACAAATTAAGCCAGAAAAACTACAAGCTAAGAGAGGTGATGTATCCGTTACAACCGAAAATGTAGCATCGGAAGCCAATCTGAATGAACCTGTTGCTGTAACTTCTATTGAAAATAAGGCTCAGGTACGAAAAAATGGCTCCGTTCAGGGTCAGAAACAAAATCAGAAACCCCGTCCCAAGCTAGAAAAACCACGCAAGATAGAACAGCCGATACCTCAATCGGATGCCTCTGTTCAACAAAATGTGAGTCCTAAAACTGAAATAATTACTGAAAATGCGTCTGCTCCTGTAGAAAAAATTGTTACTGCAGAAATTCCGGTAGCTACAGGGGATTCCATTGAGGCCAAAGTGACAATATTGCAAAAACCTGCTGTTTCTCCAGCTCCTAAAAAGAGAGGAAGGCCAAAAGCAAAACCAATATTAAAGAATACAGCTGAAACTCAGCTTGTGCTTTCAACAGAGGCCTCTGAACCGACTGTTCCAGCAGAAGTAGAAGCAGTATCTTCTCCAATTTTACCCAAAGAAACATCAGAAACCCCTTCCTTGCTTACTGCAGGAGAAGAAGCATTGGCAGAAGCCCGTCGTCTGGCTGGCATTGGCCCGAAAAATGAAACAGGTTCTTTAGAAAATCGCCCCAACCGTCCCATTAAGGTTGGACAAATTAATCAGAACCAGAACCAGAACCCGAATCAGCAAAACAGAGGAAACTTTCAAAGACAAAACAACCAGAATCGTCCTCAACGTACTGAAGAAGAACGTCAGTTTGAATTCGAAGGTATTTTAATGGGCTCGGGCTGTCTAGAGATTATGCCTGATAGTTACGGATTCCTTCGTTCTTCCGATTATAATTACCTGTCATCACCTGATGATATTTATGTTTCCCAATCCCAGATCAAACTCTTCGGCCTTAAGACTGGCGATGTGGTTCTTGGACCCATTCGTCCGCCGAAGGAAGGTGAAAAATATTTTCCGTTGGTCAAGGTGGAACGCATCAATGGACGTGAACCGTCTTATGTACGTGACCGTTTGTCTTTTGATCATTTGACACCGCTTTTCCCTGAAGAAAAATTCAATCTGACCGGAAACAAGAGATACGCCAATACCTCAGTCCGCGTAGTTGATCTTTTTTCCCCGATTGGTAAAGGTCAGCGTGGTTTGATTGTTGCTCAGCCAAAAACCGGCAAGACCGTTTTGCTGAAAGATATCGCCAATGCCATCGCAGCCAACCATCCTGAAGTTTACATGATTGTCCTTCTGATAGACGAACGTCCGGAAGAAGTGACGGATATGGCACGCAGTGTAAACGCTGAAGTGATCGCCTCGACCTTTGATGAACCGGCAGAACGTCACGTCAAGATTGCCAGTATTGTTTTGGAAAAAGCAAAACGTATGGTTGAATGTGGTCATGACGTTGTCATTCTTTTAGATTCCATTACTCGTTTGGCAAGAGCCTACAATACAGTGGCCCCTGCTTCTGGCAAGGTCCTGTCCGGTGGTGTTGACGCCAATGCCCTTCATAAACCAAAACGTTTCTTTGGTGCGGCTCGAAACATTGAAAACGGAGGTTCATTGACTATCATTGCTACAGCTCTTACCGAAACCGGCTCCAAAATGGATGATGTGATTTTTGAGGAATTCAAAGGTACTGGAAATATGGAATTGCAGCTTGACCGTAAACTTTCCAACAAACGTATTTTCCCTGCTGTGGACATCACTGCATCCAGCACGCGTCGTGACGACTTGCTGCTAGACAAACAAACACAAGATCGTTTGTGGATTCTTCGCCGTTATCTGGCAGACATGAATTCACTCGAAGCCATGGATTTTCTGAAAGGCAGACTGGAAAAGACAGCCTCCAATGAGGAATTTCTGGCATCCATGAATGATTAAAAATATTTTTTGATATTTATCAGAGGCGCATCGGATTGATTTCCGATGCGTTTTTGTTGTGCGCCATTATGGCGCACAACTTGACGGCGCAAGTCCGTTATGCAAACTGACAGTTGCCAACCATTAACCAATAGCAAGAGTGTCTCAATGATCTTAGTTTACTATTGAGACACCCTCCTTGCATTTTAAAAAGCATCTTGATATTATATATGAAAAAGTTTCCAATGAATTTTTGAAAATAAATCACCTCATTCTTATTTCACTCTGCCTGATTTGCCATCTGTATACGAAGAAGGTGAATATGAAATAAATTCCGGCTTCTATACAAAGACCCATACATTCAAAATTGATCTGTGAAATAGATGCTCCCATCGAATTCATTTTCAGAAAACCCTGAATTCCAAAAGTGGATGGAAAAAAGTAGGAAATCATTTTCCAGAAAATAGGAATGTTAGACGCAGGCCATGAAAATCCGGAAATCAGCAACAGGGGGATGGATGTGCACAGATAGATGAGCAATGAAGTCTCTCTAACCCAGAAGAAAACAGAAATACCCATTCCAAAAAATACACTGGCAAGCAAAAACGGTACGAGGAACTGTAATGCAGACCCGATTGTAAAATAGTTGGGCAATTGGAACATATACGGTATAAGGACAAGATTGTATATTCCGATGAACAGGTATATGATGAAATAGGCAAGAGCCTTACCTGTTACAATGCGCAGCGTTCCGTGATATTTCCGTTGATAAGGGATTAACTGATGGTATTTGTTCTCTTCCCGAGCCGTTCCGGCAAGCATGCCGATTCCAATCACGAGCGTCTGTTGTATGATTAGGATCAATGCTGCAGGAAGCAGGAAGGAAGCAAAACCGCTGTTAGAATTATATAAAGGATGCCCTTCCCGGAGGATCGGTGTTGCTGTAGCTTTCGCCTGCTGTACCGTAAGACCTTTGGTCTCCAGATTGGCTACCTGGATTTTTTCATCAAAATCGAGACAAACAAAATTAACTGCCGAATAGACACCCCTGAAATAAAGCATTGTAGCGATATTGCTATAAGCAAAAACATGCGTTTGCTTGCCTTTGCAAAGATCTTTGGAAAATGAGGCAGGAATGTAAACAATTCCATGTACCTCATTTTTGGCGAACAAATCCTTTGCTTCATTCATGGTATTTGCCTTATAGGCAACCTTCAGATCCGGTGTGGCGTCGATTTTTCGAACGAGATCACGGCTTAAAGCTGAATTGCTTTGATTTACAACAGCAATAGGAATATCCCTCAGCACTTCATTCCTATAAATGAATCCATAAAGAATCGGATATAAAATGCCTGCACCGAAAAAAATGATGATGACACCTGAATCTTTAAAGATATGCTTGATCTCTTCTGTGAAAATCTCAGCAATATCAGTGAGTGCTGTTTTAAAAAAGCTTGTATGTTTCATTGCATGATTACTTTTTGGGATAGTCAAGCCTTGTCAAAGCATTGTGAAGCCGCCTCCATACTACGATTGGGAAAAGAAGGTAGAGCAACATGATCAGGTAATTTATCATAGAAAAGTCCGGGCTTATATCGTTTAAAACAACATTCTGATAAATCTTGAAGAAGAAACGCAGTGGGAACAGGTAACTTAAACCCTGCAATATTGCAGGCATACCTTCTATCGGGAAAATCAAACCAGAATACGAAAAGGCCAGTATTCCGTATAATCCGGCAAAACACAAACCATCTCTTAAAACCGGAACAATTCCAATCATTACTATCGCAACGCCTTCAGTCGCAATGACCAGAAGGAATGTATCCAAAATCATCCACCATAGGCTGCTGTTTATCGGGAAGTGCATAAACTTGAATAAAAATATTTCATAGAAAAAACCGATGCATGAGAAGATGATCGTATATGGTAGTAGTTTTCCTACAATAGCTTGGAACATGGAACCTCCGGCATCTCTCAACCATATTTTCGAACTGCTTTTCTTAAGCTCAATTCCTATACAATAGACTATTGTCATGAGTATCATAAGCTGAAGCATTCCAGGTAGCAGGATGTTGCTCAGATACACTGAATAATTCATATATGGATTGCCTATGGCATGGATTTCCGGAACAATAGGTAAAATCTGGGACATGCTTTCTTCAACTCCCTGGCCTTTAAGCTGACGTGTATTAAGGTTGACTCCGGCACATATGGTATTCAGCATGATTTCCATATCTTTGAGCAAAAGTGAACCCGCGACAAAAAAGCTTTGATTATAATAATAGTGAATAGTAGGCTGAAGTCCTGAATATACGTCTTTCTGAAGGTTGCCGGGAATTTCTATGAATGCATATATTTGTCCTTGTTGCATATCTTTCCTCGCATCTGTGAAATGCAGGTATCTTGCTGCGACCTTTGTCTGCTGGGTCGCATCTATCTGTCTGATGATATTTCTCGAAAGTGATGAATTGTCATGATCTATTACGCCTAATGGAAGTTGTTCCGGATAGCCTTCGTTTAGAAATGTACTATAGAAAAGCAGAAATCCAAGAGGTAAAATGATGGTCATCAAGACATAGATAGGTCTGGAAACGAAGCGTCTTAATTCACGCATGAATACCACTTTCCATCCCGGTGACTTAATAATTCGCATCTTATGATATTATATTTTTGTTTCTTCCAGCAAAACACTCATTCCAGGACGTAATCCTTCGATTTTCAAAGTCGGTTTGGCCCTTACTTCAAAAGTCTTGACATCAAATTGACCGGTAGTCTTTGTGGCTTTCCAGGTGGCATAGCTTCCAAGAGCTTTGATATATGTGATTTTGAAGTTGAATTTATTGTTTCCAATAGCAGGTACAGATACCTTGATTCCCTGACCAATGGTAAAATCCTTAAGCTGGTCTTCCCGTACGTTGAACGTAATCCAGCAGTTATTGAGGTCTACAATAGACATGATTGGTGCACCTTGGCCAACCAATTCCCCTTGTTTCGGATATATCTCAGAGATTTCTCCGCTGATTGGTGCAGTCAGTTTTATTTCAGACATATATGCTTCTACTTCAGAAACGGCTCCATGCGCACGCGCAACCAATGCTTTTGCTGAAAGTTTATCTTCTTTTTGAGCACCATTCTTTGCCATCTGGTATTGGCTTCTTGCTGCCTTTTCAGTTGCAGAGGCAGCTTTATACTGGGCTTCTGCTTCATCAAATTTCTGAGCAGGAATCACATCGTTCTTAAATAGATTCTCAGCTCTTTTATAAGTTTTCTCGGCAAAATCCAGTCCTACTTTTGCTTTTTGCCATAATTCATAAGTACCCTCGATCTGTTCATTGCGGGCTCCTTTTATAGCCTTTTGGTCTTGAGCCATAGCTGCATTTTCAGCGGCTTCTGCCTGTGCCAGTTTTGCATAAAGTTCAGGTGAACTGAGGAAAACCAAAGTATCTCCTTCATTCACATAATTACCTTCTTCTACTTTGAGCTTCAGAATTCTGGCCGGTATTTTCCCGGAAATTCTGACTTCATTGGCATCGACCTCTCCCTGAATAGTTTCGGATTCAGGTTTCATGATGACCCATCCAATAACAGAAATCAATATCACAACAACCAAAAATGTGATTAAACCAATGATAAGATTGGTCCTGTTTTTTCTTAAAGTGGCCTTTGAAAGGCCTTTTACGCTGTTTTCCATACGAACGTTATTTTATTTTTATTTTTAATTCAGGATTCCGAGAGCTTTCTGTAAATATACCTGACAAAGCTGGACGTTTATCTGTGCATCGACATCTTCTGAGTTAGCCTTCAGCCATGCTGTCTGTGCTTCCATCAGTGTTGATGAAGCGACTGTGCCTTCTTTGAAGCCAATAGTAGCATATTTCAGGTTTTCTTCAGCTTTGATTTTATTGTAGGTGGTCATCTTTGCCTTCTTTGAAGCCTCTGATATTTTAAATCTTGCCTGAGTGAGATCAAGCTTGATTTTTTCTTTGGCGTCATCCAGTTTATATTGGGCTATGTTTTTTTCGTTTTCTGAAACCCGAAATGTATGTATACGCTCTCCCCAGTGAAAAATCGGTACATTTGCCACGACACCAATCTGCCATTGTCCGCTGAATTCCTTTTCGTACCCGTTGTACATATTTGGGTTTGTTGTTAAATAGCCGGCTGTCAGGCCAATGTTTGGTAAGAATCTTGACAACTGTATCTTTTCATTTGATTTTGCAATAGCAACCATGTTATTAAGACTTTTTATCTCATAACGTCTTTCTATGGTTGCGTCATCATTATCTGTCGCAGAAACAGTATTTTGAGGCAGTGAGTTTATCTTTTCGTCTGTAAGCTGAAAATCGTTGTCAAGAGGAAGTCCACATTGCTGGCATAATGCCATCCTTGACAATGACAAACCGTCCTGAACCTGTAACAGTGACATTTCTGCTTCATTCAGTTTAACTTTTACTGATAGTCCGTCTGATTTTGTAGCGACGCCAAAGTCGATAGATTTTGATACATCATTATCAAGTTTATGAAGGAGCTCCACATAACTTCTTGCAAGCTTTTCCTTATTGACCAATGAAACGACACGCCAATATGCAGCATCCGTATTAAAAATGGTTTCAGATGTCTGACCTTCATATTGTGCTTCAGCAATGTGCTTTGAACTTTCAGCAATCCTGTTCAGCTCACGAATTTTGCCACCCATAAACAAAGGTTGTGTCATCAATATCGATCCAGCCCAAACATTGTGTGTGTCAAATTCGAAGGCATCTTTTGGAATATATGCGTAATTGTCCCATTGGATTTTCTCCGGATTGATAGTTGGATCAAAAGGTGTACCGTTTACATCCACGGGTACAAAGGAGCCATTGTATTCTATTCCTTTTACTGATTTTGTAAAATCAGGGACACCGTTCGTTGTCGCATAAATAGGCAAATATTGGTCAGCTCCCAACAATGAAATATTCTTCTGATTATGCACATAACCACCGTTTGCAGAAAAATTCGGCAAATATTGTGTTCTGGCAGCCTTTCTCAGACTGTTAGCCGCCTTTACATTTTCATTCGCAATCAGCAAATCCTTATTGTGTTTTATAGCCATCTGTCTGCAATCACTTAAACTATAAAGGGTTTGGGATTGCAACTGTAAGCTTGTGAGCGTAATTGTCACAATGAATAAAATGAATCGTTTCATCCGAAATTTAAATTTTGATTATGGCAAAATCCATAAAAAAGTTTTGAAATCATGATTAATAACCTTTGTTTTCATAAAATAAGTTGTTGATGCAACTAAATATTAAAATTTTTTTATTCAAGGTTTCTGAAAATTTTTTTAAGCAGACTTTCACCAATTCTTACTTCCTCTTCGGTAAGCCCTTGCAAGGCTATCTTCATTATCTGCAATGCAATATTTTTCGCTTTCATATGGATTGCCATTCCTGCCTTAGTAATGTATATAATATTGTTGCGCTTGTCTCTTTTATCTGCAAGGCGGGCAATTAAAGAACGTTTCTCAAGATTATCAAGCAGTCTTGTAATGCTTGGCTTATCTTTGTAAGTGCTAATGGCAAGCTCATTCTGAGTGATACCATCCTTAAAGGACAGATTCAATAAAACGACCCATTGTTCAGGAGTAATTGCAATGTCGTGGGCTCTGAAGTCCTTATAAAAACGTCTGTTGATGGCTGTGGTTGCACGTCCGTTAAGTACACTGAAAAGTACTTCTCTGTCAATATTGGTTTCATCCATGATATACCTTTTAAAAACCCACTTTTATATCACCTTGTGTGATAAATAATTTATACAATTCGGATAGTTGCATATACAACGATGCAAATATAATATGACTATATTATTCTTGGTTATTATAGAAATGTTTTTTAATATTGTTTAACAGATTGTAGGCAAAGTATAAACTTGTAAACAATTTTTCGACAAAAGTTAAGTTGCATTTGTATGATGGCTCAATCTTTAAAGCTTGCTGAATTCTTATTTTTTATCCGTAATTTTGAGGCATGTCAAAAACAATTCCTGGAATACTGCTTGAAAGGTTTCCAAAGGGAGTTATTAATCCGAACATTTTCATATTTATAATCATGGAAAAACAAAACGAACCAAATCAATTGAACATCGAACTGAGCGAAGAAGTTGCTCAGGGTATTTATTCCAATCTGGCTGTCATCTCACATTCAAGCTCCGAATTTATAGTTGATTTTATACGCCTGATGCCAGGTATTCCCAAGGCTAAAGTTCAATCCCGCATCATACTGACTCCAGAACATGCCAAACGTCTGCTGTCTGCATTGCAAGAAAATATTGCAAAATTCGAGAGTCAATTTGGTAAAATCAATAAACCGGTTGGAAACGGCAACACATTTATGCCGCCCATTATTGGTTTTGGTGGCGGCGAAGCATAATCTCGTGGTTTAATAAATCTTTGATTATTTTAGAATTCACGAAAAATAAGGTCGTTTTTTCGTGAATTATTTTCTACATTTGCCCCCGCTTTCAGTTCGAGATTACTTTTTTTTCGATATGCCCTTGGTTTATTGAAAAAAAGGCGTAATTTTGCAGTCCTTTTTTGGGATAAAAAGTGAAAGTATATTATTAAGTATATCATAAAAAGTAAAAATTTCTAAAATGCCTACAATTCAGCAATTAGTAAGAAAAGGAAGGTCTAAGCAAACGGATAAGAGCAAGTCTCCGGCCTTGAATTCTTGTCCGCAAAGACGTGGCGTTTGTGTGCGTGTGTACACGACGACACCGAAGAAACCAAACTCAGCGATGCGTAAGGTGGCCAGAGTACGTTTGACCAATACAAAGGAAGTGAACAGCTACATTCCGGGAGAAGGTCACAACTTACAGGAACACTCTATTGTGCTTGTACGTGGTGGTCGTGTA
>Ga0265294_10009403_pt1 | contig 11278 bp, 7 predicted proteins | sample MunlanPumphouse3_FD_192504 | JGI IMG/M metagenome (GOLD analysis project Ga0265294, IMG submission 192504) | Groundwater microbial communities from a municipal landfill in Southern Ontario, Canada - Pumphouse #3 | ecosystem: Environmental > Aquatic > Deep subsurface > Groundwater | place...
GAAGCACCGCTAAGAGTTAAAGTTAGATTAAAAAATCTAAAAACAAAAAGATCTCAGGAACAAGAAATATTTTTTGGAAACTTTCCTTTATTAACTGATAAAGGGACATTTGTTTTAAATGGAGTAGAAAGGGTTGTAATTTCTCAATTAACTCGTTCACCAGGAGTATTTTTTCCGTTGAATGTAACAAAAGGGAAGAGATGTTTTGCCGCTAAAATAATTCCTAATCGTGGATCATGGTTAGAGTTTGAAACAGAAGCATCAGGGGTCTTAAATGTAAAGATAGATAGAAAAAGAAAATTACCAGCAACAACCCTTCTTAAAGCTTTGGGCAATTTTAATGATGATGATATTAGGCAAATGTTTACTGGTTTTGATAATGGTGAAATATCATATATCGAAGAAACACTTAAAAAAGACATTACCAATAATCAAGAAGAAGCACTTTTAGAAATATATCAGAGATTGAGAGCAGGAGAGATGGCTAATCCAGACGCAGCAAAAGAATTGATTTTTAATATGTTTTTTAATTTTGATAGATATGACTTGTCCAAAGTAGGAAGATGGAAAATGTGGTCAAGGGTTCCTGGATTGAAAGCAAAAGAAGAAATAACAAAAGAAGATAGAGTATTGTCAGTTGATGATATTGTGGCAGTAATGAAAGAGATCATTAGATTAAATAATGATCCAAGAGCAGTGGCAGATGTAATTGATCATTTGGGCAACAGAAGAGTTAAAACGATGTCAGAATTGATATCAAGTAAATTAAGAGTTGGTATTTCTAGAATGTCAAGAATTATTAAAGATAGAATGTCAACTCTTGATTTTGAAAATTTGACTCCATCACAATTAATTAATCCAAGGCCTTTTTCTGCACAAGTAATGCAGTTTTTTACTGCTAGTCAGTTCTCTCAATTTATGGATAATGTTAATCCTTTATCAGAAATTGAGCACAAAAGAAGGTTGACTGCAACTGGTCCTGGTGGATTGACAAGAGAAAGAGCTGGATTTGATGTAAGAGATGTGCAACCATCTCACTATGGAAGAATTTGTCCCATTCAAACACCAGAAGGTCCTAATGTAGGTCTTGTAACGCACTTATCACTTTATGCACGATTGAATCCCTATGGATTCTTAGATACGCCATACTTTAAGGTAAAAAACAATAAATTGACTAACGAGGTCTTTTATATGGATGCTAATAAAGAAGAAAAATATAATATTGCTCCAGCAAGTATTTTACTTGATGATAATAAAAATATACTAAACGAAAGAGTAGAAGCACGAATTAGAGGTGAAGCAGGGGAAATAGAAAGAGAAGAGATTGATTATATTGATGTTTCGCCTCAACAATTTACATCTGTTTCTACTAGTTTAATTCCTTTTTTACAAAATGATGATGCTAATCGTGCCCAAATGGGTTCAAATATGCAAAGACAAGCGGTGCCATTAGTAAATCCAGAAGCACCTTTTGTTGGAACAGGAATGGAATATTGGGCGGCTAAGGATTCCGGTCAATTAGTTACTGCTTTAGAAGCAGGAAAGGTAGTTTATGTCGACGCCAATGAAGTTCAGGTTAAAGGGACAACATCAGGAAAAATTAAAACATATCATCCTAGAATATTTGATAGAACTAACCAATATTCTTGTATGCATCAAATGCCAGTAGTAAATAAAGGAGATATTGTTAAAAAAGGTGATGCTTTAATTGAAGGTGGGTCTATTGATCAAGAAAGATTGAGTTTGGGAAGAAACCTTTTAGTTGCCTTTATTTCATGGAGGGGCTCTACATATGAAGATGCTATTGTTTTATCAGACCGACTAATTAAAGAAGATGTTTTTACTTCTGTCCACATAGAGGATTTCTTTTGTGATGTTAGAGAAACAAAACTTGGGCCAGAATTAACTACATCTGATATTCCTAATGTTGGAGAAGACAAATTAAAAGATTTAGATGAAGAGGGAATAATTAGAATCGGAGCTGAAGTGGGACCTAATGATATTTTAGTTGGTAAAATTTCTCCAAAAGGAGAAACAGATTTATCAGCTGAAGAAAGGTTACTTCGTGCTATTTTTGGAGAAAAAGCAAAAGAAGTAAAAGATACATCATTGAGAGTTGAGCATGGCAAAAGGGGAAGAGTAACCGATGTTAAAGTTTTTTCAAGAGAAGCAGGTTATTCATTAGAATCAGGAGTTATTAAAAAGATAAGAATTAGGATTTCAGAAGTTAGAAAGATTCAAGTGGGAGATAAGTTGGCTGGAAGGCATGGAAACAAAGGTATTATTGCTAAGATTTTACCAAGAGAAGAAATGCCATTTTTAGAAGATGGAACTCCGGTAGATATTATTCTTAATCCATTATCAGTTGCATCAAGAATGAACTTGGGACAAATTTTAGAAACCCATTTAGGTCTTGCCGCAAGCAAGTTAGGATATTTAGCAGAAACACCATCTTTGTCTGGAGCAGTAGAGGAAGATATTAGAGAAGAATTAAAATTAGCTGGATACCCCGAAGATGGAAAACTTAAATTGATAGACCCAGAAACCGGAGAATTTTTTCCAGAAAAAATTACTGTTGGATATATATATATGATGAAATTAGCTCATATGGTAGAAGATAAAATCCATATGCGTTCAATTGGACCTTATTCTTTAATTACTCAACAACCATTAGGAGGAAAAGCACAATTTGGAGGACAAAGATTTGGAGAGATGGAGGTTTGGGCATTAGAAGGATATGGAGCGGCTTATACTCTTCAAGAGATGTTGACTATTAAGTCAGATGATGTTGCTGGTCGTGCGGCAACTTATGAAGCAATTTTGAAGGGAGAAAAAATTAAAAGTCCTAGTATACCAGCATCATTTAACTTATTATTATCAGAATTAAAAGCTCTTTCTCTAAATGTAATAATCAAAGGAAAAGTTGAGGAAGAAGATTAATTAAATAAATAAAAATATGTTTGTCTCTAATTTAGAATCAATCAAAATTAAAATAGCTTCTCCTCAAGACATCCTTAATTGGTCATACGGAGAGGTAACTAAACCAGAAACTATTAATTACAGAACTCAAAGACCGGAAAAGGATGGTTTATTTTGCGAGAAGATATTTGGACCAACAAAGGACTATGAATGTTATTGTGGAAAATACAAGAGGATAAGATATAAGGGAATAGTTTGTGATAGGTGTGGAGTTGAAGTAACAAAATCATCTGTTAGAAGAGAAAGAATGGGACATATAAAGCTGGCCACTCCTGTTTCTCATATTTGGTTCTTAAAAGGAATTCCATCAAGAATTGGAATGGTTTTGGGCGTTCCATTACACAAAATTGAGGAAGTAATTTATTTTGTTTCATACATTGTTACTAAAGTTGATGATAAGTTGAAAGCAGGAATATTAAGTGAAATTGAAGAAGAGTTTAAATCAAAAGCAAAAGATATTAAAAAGAATATTGAAAACGAAAAGCAACAAGAAATTGCCTTAAGTAATCTTAAAAAAGCAAAAGATAAGGCAAAACAAGAGCTTGATTCAATAACTCCATTAGCTGTTTTGAACGAAAATGAATATCACGCACTTTCATTAAAATATGGTGAGGTTTTTGAAGCAGGCACAGGCGCAGAAGTAATTAGAGATTTGTTTTCTAAGCTAGATATTAGCAAAGAAATTGCTAAGATTGAAAAAGAAATGGAGTCTAAGAAATCAACTGAAGACAAAAAAATAATCTACAGAAGATTGAAAATATTCAAAGATATGCTTGCCGCAAAAGTAAGACCAGAGTGGATGTTTATTGATGTTTTGCCAGTTTTACCACCTGATTTAAGACCAATGGTTCAATTAGATGGAGGTAGGTATGCATCATCTGATTTAAATGATTTATACAGAAGAGTTATCAATAGAAATAACAGATTAAAATATCTTTTAGAGATTAATGCACCTGATGTTATCGTTAGAAACGAAAAAAGAATGCTTCAAGAAGCAGTTGATGCTTTGATTGATAACAATATGCGTAAAAGTACGACAACCTTGGCCTCAACAGGAGGAAGAAGGTTATTGAAAAGTTTAGCCGATATGCTTCAAGGAAAAAGTGGAAGATTTAGACAAAACTTATTAGGAAAAAGAGTTGATTATTCAGGAAGAAGTGTAATTGTTGTTGGTCCTAATCTTAAATTAGATGAATGCGGTGTTCCTAAAAAGATGGCTTTAGAATTATTTAAACCCTTTGTAATTAAAAAAATACTTGATAGAGAGCTTGCTTTTAATGTGCGCGGGGCAACAAGATTAATTGAAGATGAAACAAACGAAGTTTGGGAAATACTAGAAGAAATAGTTAAAGAAAAATACGTTCTGTTAAATAGAGCTCCAACGCTACATCGTTTAGGAGTTCAAGGATTTAAGCCGGTGCTAATCGAAGGAGAGGCAATACAATTACATCCTTTAGTTTGTACTGCTTTTAATGCCGATTTTGATGGAGACCAGATGGCTATTCATGTTCCTTTATCAGACGAAGCTCAACAAGAAGCAAAAGAGAGAATTCTTTCTACTCAAAACTTATTAAAACCATCAACTGGGGATTCAATTATGGTTCCTACTAAAGATATGATTTTAGGTTGTTATTATCTTACTAAAATAGTTAATGGTTTAGAGGGAGAAGGAAGAGTTTTTGGATCAAAAGAAGAGGCGCTAATTGCTTACAATTTAAAAAAGATTAATATCAAAGCACTAATTAAAGTTAGGATTGATGATCAAATTATTGAGACGAGTGTTGGAAGAATTATTTTTAATAATGTCTTACCTGAGGATTTTGAATATCAGAATGAAACTATGGATTCAAAAACAGTAAAGAAAATGATTAACAAAGTGATTGATGTATACGGTGCTAGTGCTGTTGGTACCTTAGATAAGATTAAGAAATTAGGATTTGAATTTGCAACTCGCTCAGGAATTACATGGGGAATGGGAGACCTTACTGTTCCTAAAGAAAAACCGGGATTAATAAAAGAGGCAGAAGAAAAAATTAAAACAATTGATGATTATTATGAAAAAGGTCTTTTGTCTCGTGACGAGAAAACAACTCAAATAATTGAAGTTTGGAAAAAAGTAAAATCAGAAATAGAAAAACTTGTTCCTCAATCAATTTCTTCTAAAAGTCCAGTATTTAGTATTATTGATTCTGGTTCAAGAGGTTCATGGTCTCAACCAGTACAAATGGCAGGTATGAAAGGTCTTGTTGCTAGTCCAACTGGTAAAATTATTGAATTAGCAGTTAAGAACTCATATAAGGAAGGGCTTAATGTTTTGGAATACTTTATTTCAACTCATGGTGCTAGAAAAGGTACTGCTGATACTGCATTAAGAACATCAACATCAGGATATTTAACCAGAAGGCTAATTGATGTTGCTCACGAAGTAATTGTTAATGAGAAAGATTGTGGAGATAAAGAGGGTCTGGTTGTAAGTAAAAAAGATGCTGATAAAATTAATCAGGACTTTGCTAATAAGATATTTGGCAGAGTTTCATTAGAGAAGATTATTGACCCAAAAACAAACGAAGTAATTGTAAAAAATGGAGAGATGATTGATTTAGAGAAAGCTCAGAAGATAAAAAGTATAGATGCAATTGAGACCGTTAAAATTAGATCCCCACTAACATGCAAATGTGTCAGAGGAGTTTGTCAAAAATGTTATGGTCTTGATATGGGTTGGAGAGGGTTAATTAATATTGGAGAAGCAGTAGGGGTAGTTGCCGCTCAATCAATTGGTGAACCAGGAACTCAATTAACAATGAGAACTTTCCATACTGGAGGTGTAGCAGGAGAAGCAGATATTACTCGTGGTCTTCCTAGGGTAGAAGAAATTTTTGAGAGAAGGCCCCCAAAAGGAGAAGCTGAGATTGCCTTAAAAGATGGAAAAGTTATTGAAATTGATGAAAAGAAAGGAGTGATTAAGGTCCAAACTATCAAAACAAATGGTAAGGAAGAGGAAGACGATGTAATTGAATATCCGATAACATCATCAATTGAAATTTTAGTTAAAGAAGGGGACATAGTAACAAAAGGACAGCCCTTGATTGCTGGATCAATTGACCTTAGAAAGATGTTTAAGCTTCTTGGAACAAAAGCGGTTCAGGATTACATTATTTCTGAGATTCAAAAAGTATATATTTCTCAAGGTGTAGGAATCCATGATAAACACATTGAAGTTATTGTAAGACAAATGTTCTCAAGAGTTAAAATTAAAGATTCGGGAGATAGTCGCTTTAGTCAAGGAGAAATTATTTCTAAAGCATTAATGCTTGAAGAAAATGAAGAATTAGAAAAAGCAGGTAAGAGATTAATTGAAGCCGAAGATTTACTTTTAGGAGTTTCAAAAGTTGCTCTAAATACTGATAGCTTCTTATCAGCGGCATCATTCCAAGAAACATCAAAAGTTTTGATAGAAGCATCTCTAAGAGGACAAGAAGATAAATTAAGAGGACTAAAAGAAAACGTAATTTTAGGTAAACTACTTCCAATTGGGACAGGATTAAGCTACAATAAAGAAAATAAGTAGCTATGGCAAAAAAGAAGAAAGTACAAAAAAATATTTCAACAAGAAAGTTTAATTTTAAATTACCTGAAAAGACAAAGAGATATTTGTTTGCTTCTTTGTCTTTTCTTTTAGCAATTATTTTTGTTTTCTCTTTTTCAGGTAATGCTGGCTCAGTAGGAGAGACACTCAAAAATATTTTTGGTTTTCTAATTGGTAATGCGATATATATTCTTCCAGTAATTTTTGCTGTTTTTGGTATAGTGCTTCTTAAAGGAGGAGAGCATTTTGAAGACAATAGAAACTCTTTAATTATTTCAACAATTATTTTAATTATTGGTTTGTCTGGATTTTTAAGTTTATTAAACCCAGAATTAGCACAAGATTTTGTTTGGAATAATTCACTTGATGGTGGGTGGATTGGATATTTAATATCATGGCCAATATTAAAAGGTCTTGATTATATTGTCTCTTATGCCTTGTTTACAATTGCAATTCTTATCTCTCTATGGATTATTATTCAACCATTTAAGAAGACCATTAAAGAAATTAAAGATGATGAGGAAGATGATGATGAAGAAGAAGGAATTAAAGTTGAGATTAGTAAAAAGAAATTACTTCCTTTTGATTTGAGCAAATTCATACCTAAAAAAGAGGAAAAACCAATAGAAGTAGAAGTTAAAAAAGAAGACAAAAACTTAAAAACATTTGAACAAAAGAAACAAGAAAGTAAAGAGTATAAGTATCCTCCACTTGATTTACTGTCTAAAAAGGGAGGATCTCCTGAAGGGGGAGATATATCATATAATTCATCGGTTATTAAAAGAACATTACACACATTTGGTATACCAGTTGAGATGTCCGAAGTTAATATTGGCCCAACAGTAACTCAATATACATTAAAGCCAGCAGAAGGAATTAAATTGTCTAAAATTACCGCCTTACAAAATGATTTAGCTCTTGCCCTGGCTAGTCCAACAATTAGAATTGAAGCACCAATTCCTGGAAGGTCTCTTGTGGGAATTGAAGTAGGTAATAAAAAAAGAGCGGTTGTCGGACTAAGAGAAATATTAGATACAGACGAGTTTAAGAATTCTCCCGCACCACTTTTGATGGCCATAGGTAAAGATGTTAAAGGAACACCAACTTTTGCTGACTTAGCAGAAATGCCTCATTTATTAGTTGGAGGAACTACTGGATCAGGAAAAACAGTTTGTCTTAATTCTATTATTTTAAGCTTATTATACAGAAATAGTCCCGATGAGATGAAGCTAATTTTAGTTGACCCTAAAAGAGTAGAGTTTCCAATTTACTCTAACTTAGAGCACTTATTGTGCCCTGTAATCTATGATGCTAATCAAACCCTTGTTGCTCTAAAATGGTTAGTTGGAGAAATGGAAAGAAGATTCACCGTTTTAGCGGCAGAGCATAGTAGAGATATTATTTCTTACAATCAAAAAATGGAGAAGAAAGGAGAAGATAAACTTCCATATATAATTTTAATTATTGATGAGTTGGCTGATTTGATGAGTGTAAAGGGAAAAGAAATTGAGTCATATATTGTAAGATTAGCCCAAATGTCTAGAGCAACCGGAATACATTTAATTTTAGCGACACAAAGACCATCAGTTGAGGTTATTACAGGACTAATTAAAGCAAACATTACATCGAGAATTGCTCTTAAAGTTGGGTCATTGGTCGACTCAAGAACAATATTAGATAGTTCAGGAGCAGAAAAGTTATTAGGAAAAGGTGACTTGTTATTATTATCAAAAGAATTTTCAAAACCCAAAAGAGTCCAAAATCCGTTCATATCTGAAAATGAAATTAAAAAAGTAATTAATTGGATTACTGATTCTAATCTTGCTATTAAGGAAGCAACTGATGAGATTGAAGAGGGATTTTTAGAAACAGAAGTAGAAGACAATTCATTAATAAGTGAATTAACTAAATCAGCAGAAGCACCAGAGACACAAATGGATAATTTTTATTCTAAAGAAGATCCAATGTATGAAGAGGCAAAGCGCACAGTTATTTCATCAAAGAAGGCCTCAACTTCACTATTGCAAAGAAGGTTAGGAATAGGGTATGCTAGAGCTGCAAGGTTAATGGATATATTAGAAGAACGTGGAGTTGTTGGTCCACAAGAAGGGGCAAAACCAAGAGAAGTATATTTTAGCGAAGAAGAATAATTAATAATAATAAAAATATATGTCAATAGAAAACCCATTTGCAAATGAAGAAAAAAGTCAAAAGTTTGAAGAATTAAATGAGCTCCGAAAAGAGATGGGAGTTCCAGATAAAATTACTGAAAAAATGTCTCCTCATAAAAAAGATATTGTCGTTAATCTTCCTAAAGGATATGATAGTAAAAAGCGTATCGAAAAGATTATTGAAAAAAGACGCAGGGAGAAAGAGAATAATTAATTATGGCTAAAAAGAAAGAGGAAAAAGAAAAAATTAATCTTGAAGAAGCGATCTCAGAAATTCAAGAGAAGTATGGCGAGGGAGCAATAATGAAATTGAAAGACGCTCAAAAGGTTAATGTAGATGTTGTTCCTACAGGATCTTTATCTCTGGATTTAGCTTTAGGCGTGATGGGCATTCCACGAGGAAGAGTTATTGAAATATATGGCGGGGAAAGTACCGGTAAGACAACACTATCATTAAGTATAATTGCTGAGGCCCAGAAAATGGGTGGTGTTGCCGCTTTTATTGATGCTGAGCATGCGCTAGATCCTGACTATGCTCAAAGAATTGGAGTTAATGTAGACGATCTTTTGATTTCTCAACCTGACTCAGCTGAGCAAGGTCTTCAGATTGTTGAAAGCTTAGTTAGATCAGGTGAAGTTGATGTAATAGTAGTTGATTCTGTTGCCGCTTTAGTTCCAAAAACAGAAGTAGCAGGGGAGATGGGAGAATTACAAATTGGACTTCAAGCAAGATTAATGTCGCAAGCATTAAGAAAACTTTCTTCAATTGTTTCGAAAACAAAAACAATAGTAATTTTTTTAAACCAAACAAGAATGAAAATTGGTATTGTCTTTGGAAATCCTGAGACAACCCCTGGAGGACTTGCATTAAAATTTTACAGTTCAGTAAGAATTGAGTTAAAAAGAATTGCTCAGATAAAACAAGGAGAAAGTATTATTGGAAATAGAATTAAGGCAAAAATTGTAAAAAATAAAGTTGCCGCACCTTTTAAGACAGCTGAGTTTGATATTTACTATAATGAAGGAATATCAAAATATTCTGAGGCGATTAATTTAGGAGTAAAAGAAGAAATTGTGAAAAAATCAGGAGCATATTTTAGCTATGGTGATATTAAGTTAGGAGCAGGGATAGAAAAAGCAAAAGAATTCCTTAAAGAAAATCCTAAGATACTAAAAGAAATACAAAGTGCGATAAAAGAAAAGAACCTCTAAAAGGTTCTTTTACTTTTCTACGAATGGTAATAGTCCCATTATTCTAGCTCTTTTAATAGCGGTAGATACTTCTCTTTGATGCTTTGCACAAGTACCTGTTTTTTTCTTTGGTTTGATTTTTCCTGATTTTGAGATATATCTTTGAAGATTCTCTACATCACGGAAATTAATTTCATCTATATTTCTTTTACAAAAGTAACAATACATATTTTTATTATTTATTAAAAAGGAATATCTTTAATGTCAATCTCATCCCCATCTTCAATGACTGGAATGTCATCATCTTGTTGTTCTTGTTGTTTGGGAGCTTCACCCCCTTGACCTTTAGGACCCATTTGCATTGATTCACCAATTATTTCAGTAGTATATCTTTTAACACCATCCTTGCCTTCCCAGCTTCTATTTTGTATTCTTCCCTCAATCATTACTAAAGAACCCTTAGAAAGGAATTGAGAGGCAATTTCGGCTAATCTATTCCAGAGAACGATTCTATGAAATTGAGAATCTTCTTGCATCTGACCAGATTTGTCTTTCCATTTTCTATTTGTTACTAATGAGAAAGTTGAAACATTTTGGCCTGCTGGAGTTGACCTCATTTCAACATCTGTGGCAATTCTTCCGATTAAAAATACTTTGTTTAGGTTCATATTTTTTATTTATTATTCTCCTAATATTTCTTCTAATTTTTCGTCAATTTTACCTATATCTTCTTTCTTTTTAGCAGTGCTTCCTAATGACTTGGGAACCCTTTTCTTTCTTTCTTTTTTTGATTTAACCTCCTTTTTGATAAAAAGGGAACGAAGAACATTGCCACTTTCCTTTAGAGCTTTTTCAATTGCATTAAGCACTTCTTTTTTATCTATTTCTTCATTTTCAAGGTGTAGGTTAAAAAAACATAACCAGGCATCATTTTGGTCTAAAATTGAATAAGCTAATTTTATTCTTTCTGGCTTAGCTTCACCATCAACTTTGCCATAGATTTGTAGATTTTCTCGAAGTTTTTCTACAAAAGAAATAGCATCATCTTCACCTAGTGTGGGTGAAATTAATAGGTTTATTTCGTAAAACATTTTATATATTTATTATTATCCTTATTGTTCTTAATTTAAGGTGATTACAATATAACAATTTTTAACTAACTGGTCAAGCGGCTAATTTTGTTATATAATACTCTCATGATATTTAAGGCATATGACATTAGAGGTATATATGGAGAGCAACTAAACGAAGACATAGCTTATAAAATAGGCAGAGCCTTTGCAATGTATATCGGTTCTAAAATAGTTGTAGCAAAAGACAATCGATTGTCTTCTGATTCTTTATTTGAGGC
>Ga0265294_10009404_pt1 | contig 11277 bp, 9 predicted proteins | sample MunlanPumphouse3_FD_192504 | JGI IMG/M metagenome (GOLD analysis project Ga0265294, IMG submission 192504) | Groundwater microbial communities from a municipal landfill in Southern Ontario, Canada - Pumphouse #3 | ecosystem: Environmental > Aquatic > Deep subsurface > Groundwater | place...
CAGAGATCTTCTTTTTTTTATACCTTCCCCTAAAATATTTTACACTATCAAATAATGGTCTGTCTTGACATTTTGCTTCCTAAAGTGGCACCTATTATAAGTAATACAAATGTAAAACATAATTTAATAGTATCGCCAGCTGATTCATTATCAACTGTTCAAAAAATTGGCTATAAATTAAAAAATAAATTAACCGGTAAAGAAATTGATATACCAGAAGATAAAAAGTTTATTCCATTTTATGAATTTGTAGATCAATATAGTACTCCAGAAACAATCAAGGGAGTTAGTTTTGATAAAGACAAACCAAGTATAATTATTCAATCTTCTGGAACTACCGGAATTCCAAAAAGTATTGTTCATACTGATTACGGAGTTGGTAAGTTTATCGAAAAAATAGCTTATTCTGATTTACCTTTATATCCAAAAGAAAAATTACTTGTTGTAGTTCCACCTTTTCTTGCCTACGGACTTATTGATTCTATAATTTTAGCTTATGCTTTTGGAATGGTCGCAGAGTTATATCCTAAAGTAGACCCAGATGCTTTATATAAAAATTTAGGTAATTTTACAATGAGTTTTGCAGCGCCTCTTCATTGTCGTTATTTAGCTGAAAGAATAGATGAAATAAGAAAGAAGGATTTGGAAAAAATAAAATGTTTAATTTCTGGCGGAGATAAAATTACTAAAGAAGAGTTAATTGAACTCGAGCAAATTTTAGGCATAAAAATTCTTAATGGTTACGGAAATAATGAAGGTTTAGGAGCCATTACATTTAATCCCTATAATGCAAATAAACATGGAACTGTCGGAATACCTAAATATGGTGATACAGTAACTATTCGTGATTTAGGAAACAATGAAGAATTAAAGAATGGAGAAATTGGTGAAGTTTGCTATAAAACAGAGACTACGTTTAAAGAATATACTAACAAAGAAGAAGAAACTTTAAGAGTAAAACGCAAACATCAAGACGGCTCAGTTTGGGTTCATACAAATGATTTAGGTAGTATGGATGAAGAAGGTTATTTAATTTTAGATGGAAGAATCCAAAGAGTCATAATTAGAACTGCATTTAAAATATCTCCTTCTACAATCGAAACAGTAGTAGAAAAACATCCTGCAGTAAAAGAATGTATAGCAGTTGGAGTTCCAGACCTCCAAGAAGATAACGTTCCATTATTATTTTATGTAATTAAAGAAAAATATTTATCTGATAAAATAAAGATTGAATCAGAAATTAGAGCATTATGTGAAAACAGTTTAAAAGAAGCAGCAATTCCTAAATATTATTATAATATTGATGAAATTCCTTATACAGATAATAATAAACAAGATTATAGAAAATTAGAACAATTAGGGCTAATGTATGTGGGGGAAAATAGCTTTGATAATTTAGCGTTAAAAAAAATAAAGAATAATTAGGTGGTAAAAAATGGGAACAATATCTCTTTCGATATCAGCATTGATTTATACAATAATAATTGGTTTATTATTTATTGTTAAAAAGAAACAAAATACAGCTGAAAACAGAATTTTTAAAAAAATAATTATAATTACTTTAATGTCATTAATTATTGAGTTATCAATTGTTATGATTGTTAAAATGGAACTGATTAATATATTACCGATATTTTTAAAAATTCTTAATATATGTATAGTTAGCTGGGTTTTTATTTTTGGAACATACTCTTTTGTGATATCATATAATGAAGAAAATGTTGATTACAGAGTGAAATATAAAGTTCTTTATACAATTTATAAATTAGTGCATTTAGTAGTAGCCATTGCAATTTTAATATTGCCAGTTAGTCTTTCAACAGAGGCAAATAAGTTTTATTCTTATGGCCCCAGTGTTAATATCGTTTATTTAACTTGTGGATTATTAATATTAATTATGTTTCTTTTTTTGCTTAAAAATTTAAAAAACTTAAAGAAAAAAGGATATTATCCAATAATTATATTTATAATAATGATGGCAGTAGTAGCTGTAATCCAAAATACATATCCTGAAGTACTTTTAGCTAATGCTTTATTTGGATTTATAGTGATGATTTTATATCATACAATTGAAAATCCCGATTTAAAAATGCTTCATGAACTAGAACTTGCAAAAGATATGGCAGAAAAAGCTAACCGGGCAAAATCTGACTTCTTATCAAGCATGAGCCATGAAATAAGAACTCCACTTAATGCTATAATTGGTTTAAGTGAGCTTAATAAAGATGTTACTACTTTAGAAGAATCAAAAGAAAACTCTAGAGATATAATAGGTGCAGCTAATGTGCTACATGATATAGTCGGCAATGTTTTAGATATGTCTAAAATAGAATGTGGCGAAATAGAAATAAAAGAAAAAGAATATAATCCTCAAGAAATGCTAAATAACGCAGTAAAATTAGTAGATTACCGCTACCAAGAAAAAGGTATTCCTTTAAATGTTTATATTGCTCCAGATTTACCTAAGAAACTCTTAGGAGATAAGGGAGGTCTTACTAAAGTAATTATTAATCTTTTAACTAATGCAGTTAAATATACTAGTGAAGGACACGTGAATTTAACAGTTCACTCAGTTAATAAAAATAATACTTCAAGATTAATAATTGCTGTTGAAGATACAGGAAGAGGTATTAAGCCTGATCAAATAGATAAGCTATTTGTAAGATTTTCAAGACTAGATGAGGACCGAAATACAACAACTGAAGGTACTGGATTAGGCCTTGCTATTACCAAACATATTTTAGAGCTAATGGGAGGACATATCACCGTTCAAAGTATTATGGAAAAGGCTCTAAATTTACAGTAGCTCTTGATCAAAAGATTATCGAAGAAAATGAAGAGCTCATAAAAGATACTCTAAAGAGTCCTGAAATTTTAGATTTAACTGGTAAAAAGATATTCTTAATTGATGATAATACCCTTAATTTAAAAGTAGCTGAGCGTTTATTAAATAAATATAACTCTGAAATAATAAGTGTTTCTAGCGGTAAAGAATGTCTTGATAAAATAAGTGCTGGAGAAAAGTTTGATCTTCTTCTTCTTGATGAAATGATGCCAAATATGAGTGGTACAGAAACAATGAACACATTAAAAGAAAAAGGATATCAAACTCCAATTGTAGTTTTAACAGCAGACGTTGAAACAGATTCAAAAGTAAAATATATAAATGCTGGCTTTGATGACTATTTAGGAAAGCCAATTGAAATAAAAGAATTAGAAAGAGTTTTAAAAAAATATTTATTATAAATAATAAAAAAATATGGCGAAGTTATTTATGAAATTAGTTATGTGTATAATAAAAGACACGAAAAATCAGATATACAAAAGATAGAAAAACGCTTGCAAATGGTGAAAATAGGTTATCATGTATCATTTGGATAATAAATGATTGAATGATAGTAGAGAAATAAATTTTAGTTTTGCTATTTTTTAAATTGACGAGATTATATTGGAGGCAAAAAATGTTGACATTCATTATTAATTAGTGTATTATCAATACTATTACTTGTTTTTGGGGGGAAATTTGTATGAAAATAAGAAATAAATTAATATCGGCTAATATAAACATTAATACAAAAAAATCTTGTTTTGTTATGTATAATTTATTTTTTTAAATATTTTGTTTTATTAAGGCAACTGTTATATTAACGGATTGCTTTTTTTATAAGGTGGTGGATAAAATGAAGTTAGAGTTATTATTAAAAAATATTATTAAATACAATGATAATCCAGAAGATTTAAAAATGATTAAAGAAGCTTATGAACTAGCAGAGAAATTGCATCAAAATCAAACCAGATAAAGTGGAGAATCTTATATTGTTCATCTATTATCAGTTGCAAGCATTTTATCTGAAATGAGAGCTGATAGAGACACAATCTGTGCGGTACTACTTCACGATACTATTGAAAATTCTGATTTTACTAAAGAAGATATTGAGATGCAATTTAACAAAGATGTTGCTAATCTAGTTGATGGTGTTACTAAAATAAGTAAGTTAAATTTTTCTAGTAGAGAAGAACCAAAACCGGATAATACTAGAAAAATAAATGAACTTGATAAAAAAATCAAAGAACTTGATGAACTAATAATAAGAATTAAAGCTGGTAAAATATTTGAACGAGAAAAATATACTCATAGACTACACAAAAGTTTTACAGTTTTACCAAAAAATAAATAAAAAAGAAAGTTATTCATAAGATGAAAGAAATATTAAGTAAAGATACAAAAGACTATTCAAAAATATGTTTGGAAAAAGTAATAAATATGGGAATAGATTTTAAATTAAATAATAAATTTAAGGAAAAAAATTATGATATAAGTAATTTTTCAGAATTGTTAGAAATTCCAAACAAAGGTACTGAACTAAATGAATTATTAGACTATTTTAAAAATGAGATAATGCCTTATTGTTCAAATTTTAGCAACGAAAAATTTATGAGCTTTCCTGATTCGGGAAATTCAACCGCAGCAATTAGCGGAGCGATATTATCAGATTTTTTGCAACAAAATTTGATTAATTCATCATTTTGTGCACCTATTGCTACTCATATGGAAATAGCTGTAATAAAATGGCTTAGAGAATTATTAGGTTATGAAATAAAAGAAATAAAAAATATTTGGGATGTTGGTGGAGTTATAACTTATGGTGGGACAGGTAGTAATGCAACTGCAATGTTATTAGCAAGAGAAAATCATAATTCAAAAACAATGATTGAAGGCGTAAAATCTCCAGAGAATTATAAGGTTGTTATTCCAAAAGGAATAGCGCACTATAGCATTAGAAGTAGTTTAATGTGGATTGGTTGTGGAAATAACATATTAGAAGTTCCTACTAAAGATTATCGGTATAATCTTGATGAGTTAAAGAAAACATTGATAGAAAATAAAGGAAAAATAATGTCTGTAGTTTGTTATGTTGGAGATAGTAGAACACAATCAATTGATAATCTTACTGAAATATATAAATTAGTAAAAGAAATAGATGAAAATATTTGGTTACATGCTGATGCGTGCCATGGTTTTTCTTTAGCATTTTCTAAAAAGTTGAAATGTAAAATAGAAGGAATTCAATATTTTGACAGTATTTCTACTGACCCTCATAAAGTATTGGCAACACCTTATTGCATAAGTGCGTTATTAATAAAAGACCCAGAAAATTTTAAATTAGTGACTTCATCATCTGATTTAATAATGCAAGAGGATTACGCGTTTGGACAAGTCACACCTTTTATAGGTTCTAAAAGTTGGGTATCATTAAAATTATGGTTTATGATTAAAAATATCGGAATTGAAAAAATTGGGCAAATGATTGAAAAAAGATGTGAGATGGCTCAATATTTAAGTAAAAAAATAATAAATTCGAATGATTTTGTTTTGTTAAATAGTGTTAATATTAATTCAGTTGTTTTTATGTATGTCCAAGATAAAGAAAAATTAGATTCAATAAATATCAAAAAAATAAATGAAAAAAATATAGATATTCACAAACAATTATCGGAGGAGGGTATATATCATTTGCATCAATTTTCTTTAACAGATGATAATGGTATTATTAAACAGGGTGAAGTTCTTTTTCCTTTAAGATATATGTCTGGAAACCCTAATATAACAAAAAAAGACATAGATGATATGTTGACTTATTTAAGAAAATTAGCATTAAAATAGAAAGCTTAGTGATAAAATGGAAAATATAGAAATAAAGCAAAAATATGTTGATGTCATTAAAAACTCTTTTGATATAACAAAACTAACATTAATATTATATGGTTCAACGGTTTATGGAACAAAGGGGAGTGATTTAGATATATGTTTTATTGCTGATGAAGAAGTAGATACTAAGTTTTTTGAGGAATTAATTAAAACAACTATATCTTTTCATATTGAAAATAAACTTCGAATTGACGAAGATATAGCTTTTGAAGATAAATTGTTATATTCAAAAAAATTTGTAAAAGATACTATTGATTTTTTACCGTTTCCTAAAGTTGACGGAAAATTTATTATCCCTAAAATCAAAAAAAACAAACAATTTTTATCTTCAATAGAAATGAAAAAAAGACTACTATTAAATATTTTGACTGTAAAAAGAGAAATATTATTTGGACAAAAGAAAATGGTTAGTAAATATAGCGAAAAAGCTTGGGAAGAAATTTTTAAAGTTGTAATTTCTTATTGTGAATTAGAAAGTTTTCGGATTGAAGACATTGTTAATAATTTATATAAGGATCCATTTTATGGTAATTTTGGTGAATTATATTTAGGTTATAAAGATAATATACTAGAAAAGAAATCTTTTTTAGAGTCAGAAGTTGGATTGGTCGCAGAACAATTAACTTTACAAAAAAAATTGACCAAAAATCAAAATATTTATGTAGCAGGAAAAGAATGGTTAAATAATTAAAATAGTTAAAAGTATTGATTTAAAGGATAAAAAGCGATAATATTCGTTCCGACTTGAGGAAATAGAAAAATCTATAGCAATCCAAGTTATTGTTCCTTGAACTAAAGAATAGTATCAAACAATCCTAATTGTCATTTTATAATTGATGAGATAATGTTGACATTACTGAATCATATCCTTTATTAGATGGCGAATGGATTCGCATTAGTATAAGTATTGCTGAAAACAATTGAGCATTATCGTAAAAACATTTAAACTATTAATGTTTAATGAAATTTAAATATTTATATATATTATTTTACTTAAAGTCATAAATTTAGTTTAAACATCAAAAACAGCTTGTTCTTTCAGAATTAAAATGATAATATCATAAAAAAAGGAGGTATCCATGAAAGTATTTATAGGAGGAGCGTGGCCTTACGCAAATAATTCTTTACATGTTGGTCATTTGGCAGCATTATTACCTGGAGACGTAATCGCAAGATATTATAGGATGAAAGGTGATAAAGTTATATATGTATCTGGAACTGATGCACACGGCACACCAATTACAGTTCGAGCAAAAAATGAGGGTATTAAACCTGAAGATATCGCTATAAAATATCATGAAGAGTTTACTGAGTGTTTTAATCGTTTGAATTTCTCATATGATTTATATACAATAACAAGTGATGAATATCATAAAAAGGAAGTTGTAAAGTATTTTGAACTTCTTTTAGAAAATGGATATATATACGAAAAGACCGAAGAGCAAGATTTTTGTGAAGAATGTAATCAATATCTTTCAGATAGAGAAATTGAAGGTATTTGTCCTTATTGCAGTGGTCTTGCAAAAGGCGATCAGTGTGATGAATGTTTGACTACAATTAATGCAAAAGAATTATTAGAGAAAAAATGTAAAGCTTGCGGAACTCATACTGCACAAAAAGGCAATACTCATTTATATTTTAAATTATCATCTTTTCAAAATGAGATACAAGAGCTAGTTGATAATAGCAAAGAAAAATGGCGTTTAAATGCAATTAACGAATCCATTAAATATTTAAAAAACGGATTACTAGACAGAGCAGCAACAAGACAACTAGATTGGGGTGTTAATACACCAGTAAAAGGGTTTGAAGACAAAAAAATATATGTGTGGATAGAAGCGGTATTAGGTTATTTGACTGCAGGCAAAAAGTATTCAGAAGATTATGGAATTGATTTCACTGATTTTATGACAAAATCCGATGATTTAATTACATATTATGTTCATGGTAAAGACAACATTCCTTTCCATACAATAATTTTCCCGGCATTATTATTAGGATTAAAAAATAATTTTCAATTACCAGATTATATTTTATCCAGCAATTATGTAAATATGAACAATGAAAAAATTTCTAAAAGCAAGGGAAATGGGATTATTGTAAAAGATTTAATAGATACATATCAAAGCGATACTATTAGATATTATATGATAGCTAATGGTCCGGAAACAAAAGATACAAATTTTTCTTATGAAGTTTTAGAGCATAATCATAATAAGCATTTAGTAGGCGAATACGGAAACTTTGTAAATAGAAATTTAGCATTTCTAGTGAAAAAATTTGAAGGAATAATACCAGAAGGAAAAATGGATTTAGAAATAGATGAAATAATTAATAAAAGTTATAGTATTGTAGGTGAACTAATCTCTCGGGGAGAATTGAGACAAGCAATTGATTCGGCACTAAATCTAGTTCAAATCGCAAATAAATATTATGATAACCAAAAACCTTGGATACAAGCTAAAGAATCATTAATAGATTTTAACAATACCACATTTACATGTATCAATTTAATGGCAAATATAGCTAATATATTAGAACCTTTTATGCCTGATTCTTCTAAACAGGTTAAAAATATGTTAGGAATTAAAACTTCTAATTGGTCACAATTAAATATAGAAGGCAATAGATTGTTAAATAACGTTGACATCATATTTGATAAAATAGAAAGTTCTGAGAATGATGAAATCACCCAATTAAAAAGAAGCAAATAAAATATGCACTAATAGAAGATGTTGTCTTCTATTTTTTTGATATGTTTTTTTTTATAAATTTTAGACCAATTTATCTTTTAATAGCAAATTATTATTGACTTTTAATTCCGTTGGGATAGTAGTGGTCCTGCGTAATTAATGGTAAAAATTGACATTTATTGATATTAAATGATATAATAAATCAACTTAAAAAACACGAAGTAAAAATTGAAAATTTTTAAAGGGGGAAAAAATGAAAAATCTAACAGTTTATAATAACTTAGAAAGTGGTTTGGCTAGTGATGGTAGCCATTTGATTTTAGATGTAGGAGGCGATGAAGTAACTTCCGGAGAATTACTGGAAAATGTTGATAACATTAGTAAGGCTTTAGATATGTTAAGTGTTGGTGTAGATAAACCTATTACAGTACTAGATGATACTACAGAAGCTTTTATAAATCTTTTTTATGGTTCAAATAAATATGGAAGTATATTTGCTACACCAGGTTTTCCATTATTTGCAGATAACCCACAGGAATTTACTGACGAATTAGAATCAGACACTATATTTATCTCTAAACGATTTTATGAAGCTTTGGAAAACAATCCTAGTACCAAAGGTGCTATTTCGAAAACTGGAATAAAAAACATTGTATTATTACCAACAGAGATAGCTAGTTATAATAATCTACAATATAATGAATCTATAGATGATATATTAACAAAAGGTTTCAAATTGTATCCTAATATTGAGTACATAGATTATACAGATTTAATGAAAAGTGCGGAAAATGATAAAAGAAAAATTAAAATTAATAATGATGGTGGAAGTAAAGACTGTAGTTATTTATTTACTAGTGGTAGTACTGGCAAACCTAAAACTTTAAGAATGCCAAATTCAGCATTTGTAAATATGTGTAGAAAACTAGAAGCTCAAGGATATGATTTCATTCCTGATGAAGATAAATATCTAGCGACACTACCTTGCAACTTTGTAACGCCTTTAGAGACATTGAATTTCTTTCTTCAATTAGGAGTTCCAGCTTACATAGACCCTTTAATTGATTTTTCGAAAATAGCAGAAATTTATTATAAATCTGGAGCAACTATAATAATGAGCCCACCAAGTATTTTAGATCCATTATATATAATGATTACTAAAAGCAAAAGAAAAAAAATAAGCTTTATTTTGGAAACAATAAAGAACGCTCCGAAAAGTGTTGAACCAACAAAAGAAGAAAAAATTCAGAGAATAAAAACTATTAAAAAAATGTTCGAAAAAAGACCCGATGTTAAATATGTTTTTTCAGCAGGGGAGCCATTAACTAAAAGACTTGAGTCATCATATAAAAATGATAATATAGAAATTCTAAATTGCACTGGTTCAGGAGAAACTGGTCCAACTGCAATAAATGGAAAACCGCTTTTAGGAGATGTCTATCGGGTATTAGATCCTATTACTCTAGAAGTAATTTATTCTAGTGATAAACCCAATTTAGATATAACTGTTCGCGGATTAATCGAAAACAAAAAATCTTCAAGTTCTTTTAACGGATATTTAAATAATCAAGCTTTAACAGATGCTAGTTATAATGTGTCTGAAGATAATATAGAATTTTGGAAGTATTTTGACATTGTTGAAGTGAAAAATGGAATAATGAAAACTCTGTGTAGAGCAGATGATTCAATAATTACAAATGATAATATCATTACACCTAATGACCTTAATACAGTTATTTTAGAAGATAACAGAATATTAAAATGTGAAGCTTATCCTGCATTTATAGACGGTCAAAACCGTATGGTAGTAGATATAGTAATTAGAGAAAGAGACAGAAATAAATTTTATGATATAATAAATAAAGCTCATAACAATATTAAAAATCAATTAGGGGAAGAATATTTACCGTTTGTTTATAAAGATAACAAAGATTTTGGTGCTAAACCATACTCAGCTAAATTAGATAGAGATGCAATCAGAAAAAATAATCGTGGATATGTTTCGCCAAATCAGCCAGGAGAGATAACAATTCCTGAAAATTACAATTCTATTCAAAAATTATTAAAGACATATAAGTAATAAAAATTAAAAAAAGGAGAGGTTAGTTTGAGTTTGTTTGTATTTTTGTTAATATTTTCTTTATCATATTTAATAATGATTTATAGTGTGTATAAATCAAAAGAAACTATTAAAAACTATGATAATATTATATATTTGAAACTATTAAAAATTAGTATTGTAGGCATATTACTTGAAATAGGCTGTCATTACAGTGTCGCATTTCTTAATTCTACTAATTTTATAAGCCAATTTTTTTTCAAAGGTTATATTGCTTATTTAATTTGGTGGGTATTAATTTTTCAAACATATATATTAATGGTTTCTTATGAAAGTTTAGACACTCTAATAAAGAAAAAAAAATATAAGATTATAAACAAAACTACTATTTTAATAGGAATAATTCTAACGATTTTGTGTTTAATATTACCAATACGCTTAGCTGCTAACTCAAACTATACTGAAGGTCCATCTATATTTTTAATGGCATCCGTATATTTGATTGTTGTAGGGGTTGCAATTTTTAATATTATAAAAGATAATGATAGAATCAAAAATAAAAAGTATATACCTATATTTCTATTTATTTTAAGTATTGGAATCTTAACCGTTATATTACTACTTAATAGAGAATGGTTGGTAGCAACAGCAATTCATGCATTTATTTGTGTGTTAATGTTTCACACAATTGAAAACCCTGATTTAAAAATGCTTCATGAACTAGAACTTGCAAAAGATATGGCAGAAAAAGCTAACCGGGCAAAATCTGACTTCTTATCAAGCATGAGCCATGAAATAAGAACTCCACTTAATGC
>Ga0265294_10009405_pt1 | contig 11276 bp, 14 predicted proteins | sample MunlanPumphouse3_FD_192504 | JGI IMG/M metagenome (GOLD analysis project Ga0265294, IMG submission 192504) | Groundwater microbial communities from a municipal landfill in Southern Ontario, Canada - Pumphouse #3 | ecosystem: Environmental > Aquatic > Deep subsurface > Groundwater | place...
GGCAAGATTAAATTGTTATAATTAGCATTCGGAAAAGAAGTACGTTCTGAACGTACTTCTTTTTTGAAGCATAAGTTAATCATGAAATGCAATTATGTCACCACAGAAGATAAAAATAGATTGTCAAAGAATGGAATTTTCATAAAAGGAATTACCTTCTATGTGAAAACATTCTTCAAATTGGTGTTGATCATTCTGACATTTCTACTTCTTCTCAAAATCATGAAGATAGATCTAAGTTTCCTGACAGATGCTATTATATCAGATGCATATGAAATCAGGAATAAAGGACTTGTTTTTACAAGTTTCTTTGTTGTACTCTTTGGTCCGTTGATTGAAGAACTAGGGTTTAGATTCGCTCTTTCTTTTAAACGTGTCCATATTTTCATATCTGTATCAGTTTTAAGCTTTATGTTTCTTTCTTTATGGTTGGGAAGAGGCTTTTTTGCTGATATTCTTTTCAAGGCATTGATATCCTTACTGATAGGCTCAGTCACTTTGCTTGTTAATCAGAAACGATATGACATTGTTCAACAGAAATATGGGCTCCAGATTATCTGGTTAACTATCATGCTCTTTGGATTTTCACATATTGTTAATTATAAAATTGAGAATTTCATGCAAATACCTATAGCATTAATGATGTGTTTGCCCCAGGTATTAATGGGAATTGTGTTCACTTATTTCAGGCTGAATTTGGGTTTTCTATTTGGATTATTGCTTCACTCTTTGATAAATGGAATCTCATTTTCTTTTAGCCTGTTGGTAACATAAGTTTGTGATTGTTTATACCGTCTCCAATCTTAACCCTTTTCCTCGTTCGTTGATTATCTGGATTGACTTGTCTTTAGAGAGATATTTTCGCAATTTGGAGATAAAGACATCAAGACTACGGGAGGTAAAATAGTCTGTCTCATCCCAAAAAGCAGTAAGTATCTCCTCTCTGGGTACCGTAGAATTTCTCTTGTCACAGAGCATTTTCAGGATTCCGGCTTCCCTTGCTGTCAGCTTAATTTTTCCTGAATTCAATTCTAGTACCTCCTCTAGAAAAAAGAATCTGTATAGACCAATTTTGATACAGTCAGAAGTTATTATTTGGGAAGAAGAATCCATTGTCCGATATAGCGTCCTTCTGAAAATTGCCTGAATTTGGGCATGAAGTTCTTCGGCCAGGAAAGGTTTTTTGATGTAGTTGTCAGCACCGGAGTCAAATCCGTCCACCACATTTTTGGGATACGTTTTACCTGATTCAATGATGATGATGGTGGTTTGACCCGTTTCCCGAATTCTGCGTATCAATTCCAACCCGTTCATCCGCGGCATCTCAATATCGGTTACCACCACATCGGGATTGTCTTTTTGAAAGAGCTCCCATGCCTCCTCCCCATCTTTTGCCCAGAGGATATCATATTCCCCGATCAGTTCCAGCCCGCCCCGCGTGACATAGGCACTGTCTTCATCGTCTTCCACAAACAACAATTTGATCATATTGGTCTGTTTAGTGAGGAACTGCTTCTTCGGCTGATGCCGGCACAAACAATACAAATTCCGATCCTACTCCCTCTTCACTGAAGAGCCCAATGGTGCCTCCGTGAGCCTCCATCACCTTCTTGACATAGCTCAGTCCCAACCCAAACCCTCTTGCTTCGTTCCGCTGGACTGCCTTTCCTCTCTCAAACTTCGCGAATATCTTCTCCTGCTCCTTCTTGGAAATCCCGTATCCATCGTCTTTGATACAGATGATGGTTGCCTCCTCTTTTTGTTCACATCTGATTTCAATATTCACGCTTTCTGTGGAATATTTGATTGCATTGTCCATCAGATTACTGATGGCGTTCTGGATCAATACCGGATCGGCCAGGAAGGTTATTTCACCGGGAAAAAAATGGGTGGTGAAACGAATATCCTTTTTTGCCTGTATTTTGAATTTTTCCATCAGTGAGAAAACGATCTCATTGAGGTTCAGCATCTCAGGTTCTATTGTGAGTTGTGCCTGTTCTGCACGTGCCAGTGTCAGAATACGGTCGGTCAGTGCCTGTAAGTTAAGGATCTGTTGTTGTGCCAGCCGGAAGTATTTGTTACGTTGTATCGGGTCCAGATAGATCTTCTCATTTACCAGTAGATGGTTTACCTGCGCGATGGCCTGTAGTGGTGTGGCCATGTCATGTGTTAGGGCGTGTGAGAAATCGTTTTGTAATTGACGGATATGTCGCTCCTTGATAAAGGAACGCAGTAGATAGAAGAATGTATATCCCACGAACAGGATCAGCAGAACCGAAAGAATCAATATAAACAACATCTGTCGGAATATGGTACGATAAGGAGAGACCAGCAAAACCTGTAAACCCTCACTTTTGTCGAGTCTTACAGGGATCAATTCGGAGCGAAATGCTCCTTTCATTGAACCCTTTCCTTTGGGATCTGTTGTCCCCAAGATTTCACCGGATTCAGCAACAATATGATTGATGAAAAAACGTCCGTAGAGATCCCGGGCTTTGATGTCCAAATGGAAAATGGAGTCGATGGTTGCAAGATTCATCCTCCGGTTTCGCTTGATCAGGAACTCCTGGTAAACCAGTTCTGGTCCGCTGAAAAAGCCTTCGTCAAAATTATCTTCCACTACACCAATAATTTCATTGGTTGTAGAATCAACCACCAGATCTCTTCGCATCATCAACTCCTTGTTGACAGAAGCTTTGAAAGTCTCATTGATCTGGGTGGTCATATGTCTCTCAATCAACTGAATCAGATTGTGCATCCAGATTCCCTGTAAAACGACGATCAGGATGATGGCCGAGAAGGTAAGCAACTTGATATGTTTTTCGGAGTTCATGATTCTGCGCACTTGATGCAAATATAAAAGATTTATCCTTAATACACAGTACTTTCTTGTGTTTTTTTTTGTTGTCTTATGCATCATCGGAATCTTATATAACTCATGACAATGGGTTATATAAGATTCACTTAACCAAATAGTCATGGACACACTCCTATTTTTATGGCGCGATCGCAAGTTTACCTGTTAAAAAACGAAATGATCATGAGAGAATGGTTGGATTTGAAAATGTTTGAGTTGCTTCCAATAGAGAAGCTTGTTCAAATTTTTGGTGGAGAGAGAATCTATTATGTAGAGGACGGAGTCCTTAAATGGAAAGAAGTCTAGTGATATTTCTAAACGTAGTATGTTTTTAAAACTTTAAAAAATGGAGAAAGAAATGATGAGATGGATGCAGGTGTTGACCTTTACTGAGGTTTGTAACACCTATGGTGGCTATGCTCCACCCGAAGATTGGTGGGATGATTTACTGAATCCTGATCCAGAGCCAAAACCTTTTGGTCCGGTTTGCTGGTAGATGCATATTCTTTGCAAATGTAACTTTATCATGAAAAGAGAATCAAGTACATTTTTTTTCCACCCCTTGGAGACGGATGAATTGGTGATGATCAACGGAGGGGGACTTCTGGATACCATACGTAAAATTTTGGATTATCTGAAGAACCCAATCGAACCCCGGTTGTAAAAGTTGATATGTAACAGAAAGGGCTGCGGGCAACAACAGCACATGAAAGCAGCCCTTTCTGTAATTCTACAGTTCTGGTTGTTGATGTTGGTGTAACGTCCAAAACGATGAAGCCTTTACCACAAAACATGATGCAGGATTGTTTGGAATCCTATATCTACAAACATACCTCCCGGTCGCAGTCTATTTATCTGGCAATATTATTTGCCCTTTTGGTGTTGTTTGTGTCATTGCCATTTGTATATGTGGATATAACCGCACAGAACAGCGGGATGATTCGTCCGGTGAATGAACGAACCGAGATCAGGGCACTCATCACTGAATTGATCGACAGTGTATATGTGGTTGAAGGAGTTAAATTGTTACCGGGAGATACCATTTTAAGTTTCAGAACCGACAATCTGAAGACCCGTCAATATCTGCTACAACAAAAGTATGACGACATCCGCCAACAGCTTGACGATTTAAGTGTGCTCACACGAGGGCGTGTTCCTGAGCGTTTCTTATCCGGTGTTCGCTTGCAGGAATATCGGTTTTATCTGAGACAGAAAAATGAGATGGAAACATCACTGGAAAAGGCACGAACCGAATATGAACGGAACAGGAAGCTGTATGAGAAAGAGGTGATTTCGACCGATGAGTATGAACAGTATCTCTATGCATTGCGGAGAGCTGAGAATGAACTGGCATCGTTCATCAACAGTCAGCTGAACGCATGGAAAACCGAACAGAATAATTTGTCACTGAGTCATGCTGAATTGCAAAGTTCAATCGAACAACTACACAAGGAGTACGAGCTCTATTATATTACCTGCCCCGTAGAAGGAACGCTTGAACAGTTTACCGGACTCTATGGGGGTGTCAGTGTTTCAGCCGGGCAAACCCTGGGTGTGATCAGTCCCGATTCCACCCTGGTCGCAGAGATTTTCGTCTCTCCCCGCAACATCGGCTATCTCTACAAAGGGATGAGGGTGAATGTACAGGTGGAGACATTCAACTACCATGAATGGGGAACCATACCCGGTTTCATCAAGGAAATATCGAGCGATTTTTATTTCGACAGCAACAGTGAGAGCAGCTATTACAAAGTGAGATGCATGCTGGATAGCAATCATCTTACATTGAGAAACGGTCGCAGAGGGGATCTGAAAAAGGGGATGAATGTGGTTGCCCACTTTATGCTAACTCGTAGAAGTTTGTTTGACCTGCTTTATCAGAAGATCGACCAATGGATCAATCCGACACAGTATGCTGCGTGATTTTTTATAACTGAATATGTGGTTATCAATGAGAAAAGGAGTGAGAGTCCGGCAGCACGACATCACCGATTGTGGTCCGGCTTGCCTGGCATCCATCTGCGCTTATCATGGTTTGCGCTATCCTGTTGCCAAAATACGCCAATATGCTTTTACCGATCAGAAAGGTACCAACCTTCTTGGTTTAATAGAGGTGAGCAAACGTCTGGGGCTGGAGGCACGTGGTGTGAGAGGCGATTACGATACCTTGGTTCAGCACGGTGTTTTTCCGGCCATCGCTCATATGGTGGTCAAAAACGCACTGCACCACTTTGTGGTTCTTTACAAAGCAACAGCCTCATTTGTGGATGTGATGGACCCTGCTGATGGGGAGATGCACCGGATTCAACGTGAAGCCTTTGAAAAAGAGTGGACTGGTGTTCTCTTGTTAATTACAAAAGAACAATCGTTTATGGTTGGCAAACAAACCAAAAGTGCACTTCGCCGTTTCCTGGAGTTGCTTCTGCCTCACAAGGCAATCATGGGTCAGGCATTATTTGGAGCCATCATGTTCAGTGTCCTGGGATTGTCTACATCGGTCTACGTGGGAAAAATCACCGATTACGTGTTGATCGATAAGAATTACAATCTCCTTCATCTGATGGGCGTGGTGATGATTGTTATCATCCTCTTGCGTACATTCATTGGTTCCATGAAAAGTATCCTGGCATTGCGTACGGGTCAGCACATTGATGCGGTTCTCATTCTTGGATACTATAAGCACCTGCTTACTTTGCCCCAGCAATTTTTTGATACCATGCGTGTGGGTGAGATCATCTCACGGGTTGGTGATGCGGTCAAAATCAGAAACTTTATCAACAACGTATCCATCGATCTGGCGGTAAATGTGATGATCCTGCTTGTCACGATGGTTGTGATGCTTCTCTATTCCTGGCGACTGGCATTGATCACACTTGTCTCCCTGCCGCTTTTCCTGACGATTTATATCGGTTTCAATCGTCTGAACCGCAAGTATCAGCGGAAGATTATGGAGACCAGTGCAGAGCTCGAAAGTCAACTGGTGGAGTCAATCCATTCCATCAATACCATCAAGCGATTCGGTGTAGAAGACTTTGCAAATGTGAAAACAGAAAATCGATTTGTACGACTCCTGCGTAACACCTTTCACAGCATTTATGGGTCAATCATGGCACAGGGCGGGATCCAGTTTGTCTCATCATCAGTAACCGTAGCTGTTCTTTGGGTGGGAAGCACACTGGTAATCCGACAGCAAATCACACCGGGTACACTGATGCTGTTTTACTCACTGGTGGGTTATGTGATCTCACCAATCGGTTCTCTCATTACAGCCAATCAGACCATTCAGGATGCTTTGATAGCAGCAGACCGTCTTTTTCAAATCATGGATCTGGACCGGGAGGAGAATGATGGAGAACGAAAACAAAACCTGTTACGCAGCAATGTGGGCGATATCATCCTTGATCAGGTTTCGTTTCGGTATGGCACCAGGAAACAGGTGTTCAGCAACTTGTCCCTCACCATTCCCCGTGGACAAACCACTGCAATCGTGGGTGAGAGCGGATCCGGAAAGACAACCCTTGTCTCTTTGCTCCAGAATATCTATCCCATCCAGAGTGGAGCTATCAGGATTGGCCGCTACAACATCCGTCAAATAACCAACGAGAGTCTGCGGAAATTGGTTGGCACCGTTCCCCAGCAGATTGAGTTGTTTGCCGGCACCATATTGGAAAATATAGCACTGGGTGATTTCCAGCCGGATGTAAAACTTGTTACCGATATCACTGATCAGTTAGGCTTGAGAGAGTTTGTCAATGCACTGCCAAATGGTCTGAATACCTATGTCGGCGAACATGGAACAACTCTCTCGGGTGGGGAGCAACAACGCATTGCTATTGCACGGGCATTGTATAAGGATCCTGAAGTGTTGATATTTGATGAAGCAACGTCCTCGCTCGATTCACTGTCAGAAAAGTATGTCAAAGATACGATCAATAACCTGGCAGCGGAAGGAAAAACAATCATTGTCATCGCCCACAGACTGAGTACGGTAAAAGAAGCTAATCAGATTGTGGTGTTGGAAGAAGGTCGACTCATGGAACAGGGAACCCATACAAGCTTACTGAAGGAAAGCGGAATCTATGCCAGATTATGGCGCGCACAATTTGATATGATCGACTAATGCAATTCATGTTGGTAATTATAAAATGTTTATCATGTTTCTTTTTAAACAAATAGACCGATTGGAGTATATGCATCATCTGATCCAAACAGAGGCAACCGGTAACCCGGATACATTTGCCGGTAAATTGCATTTGAGTAGAAGGCAGCTCTACAACATCTTGGATGAGCTCTCTGATCTGGGTGCAGAGATCAGGTATAGTCGTATCCGGCAGTCATTTTACTATGCTTCTCCATGTCAATTGCGAATTGAATTTGGATATGAAAAACTTAATGAAGCAGATCTACAATTATATCCGGTGGAGTAGTTTAGGATAAATTAACTCGAAGTGATGCTTTCGTGTATCTTAATTGCATGGAAGGATTCCATATTTGTTGCAGTAATTCAGAGGCGCCCTGAAAAATTTCGAAGATTAGTTAAGTAAGTAATTAATTGATTAAATTTGTTTTGTATGAAAACTGTAGGATTTTTTGAGCTAAATGCTCGTCAATTGGAAGAAGTAGACGGAGGTGAATATGAGCCTTACATTATGATGGATAAAGAATCTGCAGCATGGGTTGCTGACGGTTCTGCTACAGCTGGTGGTATGGTATGTGGAGCGATAGCTTCTTTTATTGTGGGAGTTTGGAAAGCGTTATTTTAAAGAATATCGAAATGAAGGAATTATTATTGTCTGAATTGAAAAATGTCAATGGTGGAGGTTGGTCGGAGGGTTATGAAATGGGGTATTCAGAAGCCGGGGAAAATTTAGGCAGAGCGTTTGTTGCAGCTGTGACTATTATTTCTGCCTTTTACTTTTTTAAAACATTGGTGATCTAATCAATTGTTATGCCTGTTGCAGGTAATTATTTTAATATTTCATGGTATATTAATTAACAGCTTGCAACGGGTATTATATAACTATGTATCATTTTTTGACATACAGGAAGATATTGATTGTGCAATTTGGACGGATGTTAATCGTCTATTTTCTATTCTTTCTTTCATATAATTTTTTCAGTTCGATTGTCACATCATCGTTCAGTAACATAACAAATTATATGATAATAGAATTATTGTTTCACTCTATTCGATCTGTGTTGAAGATTTTCTTCCCTTTGTTTTTTTTCATTTATTTATTCTCTCCCCAAATGCAAAAGTAAATGCCAATTTTGGTGTATTAAGGGATTATGAAAAGAACAATATGAAGGCATCTAATAAAGGGTTTATATTGAATCATATAACTATCTAAAGTGCACACCTTGATTGTTTAGCATGATATCAAAATGATGAAAACAAAAACAATTCACTTGGTTCTTATACTTGTTACGTTCGCATTTATATGGTTGATTAAGAGCCAGCTGGAGACATATTTTTATTGGGATTATTCTTTGATGATCCCACTTTTCTATTTGTTCTATGTCAATCTTAAACTTTTCATATCGGAAAAATCCGGATTGCATGAAAATAGTTTTTTGGTAATTACATGTATCTTCATCGGTCTAATCCTATATTATTCATTATCTAACTGGGGGGAGTTTGAAATTATGTACCGTAGAGCGATTCCGTTACTTGTGGGAGGTGTATTGATGATTGGTATTCTCTTCGTAAGGAATAAGTACTCACAACGGATGATTCAACTGAAATCTGAGCATAAAGAGTGATCTTTAAATCCTCTGCCGGTAATCGTATCCCCTCTGTGTTTTCTTGCATATCTCCACCCAAAACAATATCTTGCAGCCATTAATTGGAAAAGAATGGCATGATGCAGACATTTGCTGAGAAGGTGATCGCGTTCAACCAGCAACTCACCTTCACCGGTGATTTGCCGGAAGGGTTCCGGGTGGTCAATCCGTTTCTGGATAACCCGGAGACGATGGAGGTGATGAGGGCTTTCTACCGGAAGTATTACAGCGACAACAGGGAGCGACGGTTCCTGATCGGGATTAACCCGGGCCGGCACGGGGCGGGGGTGACCGGCATCCCCTTCACCGACACCAAACGGCTGGAGAGCGACTGCGGCATCACCATGCACTCGGCACACACCCACGAGGTATCATCCCTTTTCGTGTATGAGATGATCGCGGCCTACGGCGGGGTATCAGCCTTCTACCGCGATTTTTACATCAACTCCCCCTTCCCGTTGGCCATTATCCGGCAGACAACCGGCGGGAAATGGGTCAATGCCAACTATTACGACGATCCAACACTCTTCGGGGCGGTAAAGGGGTTCATGATTGATACACTGAAACAACATGTCATGCTGGGCCTGGATACAACCGAGGTGTTGGTGCTGGGAAAGAAAAATGCCGATTTCATCATCAGGCTGAACAGTGAGGAGTCGCTGTTTGAGAAGCTGACGGTACTGGAGCATCCCCGTTTCATTCAGCAGTACAAGTCGAAAGAGAAACAGCGCTACATCGATAAATACCTGCGGGCATTGCACGGAAACGGATCAATCCTAGAAGTAGATCAACCTTAAGACTGTAGTGGAAATAGAAAAGACCTGTTTTTTAAAATGTGGATTGCTGAAGCTGTTCCGAAATGCACATTTCTTATTTATTCAGTAAGCGATTCTACAAATTCACCAAACCTCAAGATCTTTTCACTATTCGCCTTATTGAAAAGCAGGTGCTCAAAGTCTTTTTGCTTCTTTTTCAAATCTACTTTTTTCAGTAATTCGACTGTTGCTTGTTTGAACGCTTGCAAACTCTTTATTTCAAAACGCTTTGAAAGAAAACCGTAATCGGGTTTTGCCTGTGAAAGTAGAAACATCAGGTCGTAAAAATCACGTCCTTTGGCGCGGGCTAACATGGCTGAAATTTTCATACTGCACAGTACGCCATCGGAAGGAACAGGAAACGGGAAAAAGAATCCGCAACCCTTGATGTTTTTGATAACAGGAGGATTAACGATTCCCTGGTCTTGGCTTTCGACCTTTATCAGAAAACGTTCTTCCTTGTGTCCGCTCAATCCCAGATCGAACAACAGTTCCGGAAAATGGAGATTGCGCCGGAAAGCCGTCAGTCTCGGGTTCTCTTTATCCTTTGCCACCACCCTTAACCCTGAACGTTCCAAAAACTGAATGACGCCGTTTGTCATTTCAACAAATTCGTCATTAGACATGTCTTTACAGTCAAAATCCAAGTCTTCAGAGAATCGGTCTATCCCTTTTAACAAACGCAAGTTCGTTCCACCGATAAACGCCATCTTTTTGATGTGTGGAGTTGAAGAAAGGTAATCCAGGATCATCAACTGCAAGTATTCTTTCAGTATATGCTTGTCAAACCCCGAATTTCCACGGATTTGAGCCGGAAAATAATTCCTTAACTGATCAATCGGTATCATAAATCGTAAGTCTTTAAGAGTAACTTTACTCTACGGTCAAGTGCCTTGTTTTGAAACTTGACGCAGTACTCCATCAACAGATCCTTGTTCAAATCATCTTGCAGGTGATTTTCATCTAAACGCAGCTCTTCTAACTCCTGCTCGCTGTCATAGAAAGGATAAAGGTACAGCAAATCAAGCAATGCCTTTTCAGGTGTGGCAAACTGTAGGGTGCGGTTGTCTGCCATTGGCTTCAGTTCGTACCCGAACATCAGGTTCTCTTTGATATTCTTATAAGAGTATTCGCCGAAGTCATTGGTGAAGGATGCCGTTTTCAGTGTTGTCACACTTGTTATCTGTGTCACAGCTTCCGGAATCATCCCATAGAAAGACAAGGCTGTGTGCAGGCTGATATAGGATGGCCGATAAATCCGATTGGAAAAATAAAGCTGATAATCTGGCATACTCTTATACTCCGAAAATGTAAAGTAACCTCGTCGTAACCTGATAAGATATCCCTTCTTCATCCAACGGGTCAGGTTATTCCGGTCAAAATCCGGTTGCCATGCATATATCTGATAGATATTAAAACATGCCAAATCAAACATTTTAGTTTTAAATACCAGAAAGTTCATTTCTTTGTTTTGTTTCTATTATGCAGCAAATATAGTGCATTATAGAAACAAAACAAAATGTTGAGGTTGATTGGTGGCGGTTTGTGTTGTTGGTGTTTACGGAGTATGGCGGAGTATCGCTTTAATTTTCTGGAGGGAACTAGTGAAAGAGGTTTTTCAAAATGAGGATGGGATTAGCAGCAAGCTAAAAAAGAAAACCATAACGGATCTGTGATCAATTATGGTTCTTGTGTGGTGCCACCAGGAATCGAACCGGGGACACAAGGATTTTCAGTCCTTTGCTCTACCAACTGAGCTATGGCACCAACATTGCTTAAATTGCGAGTGCAAAGATAAGCGCATTTTCGGGATTTCCAAA
>Ga0265294_10009407_pt1 | contig 11276 bp, 17 predicted proteins | sample MunlanPumphouse3_FD_192504 | JGI IMG/M metagenome (GOLD analysis project Ga0265294, IMG submission 192504) | Groundwater microbial communities from a municipal landfill in Southern Ontario, Canada - Pumphouse #3 | ecosystem: Environmental > Aquatic > Deep subsurface > Groundwater | place...
TTGCCTTGCAGGATCAAAATCTTGTCGGGGTATCAGGTGTGGAACGCGCCGAAGAGCCTGTGGACTCGCTTCCGTTGGGAAGGGGTATGAAGCAGGAAGCCCTACCCTTTAGGGTGGGGTAGTTCACGGTCTCAAACCATATACCTTTATATATCCAACATTCCAAATAGTATTTGCTCAAACCATGAGCGGGAATGAATATACGTGACAGAGATTCTCAAAATTGAGATCGACCGTGTGGAAGACGATTTCAGTGCGATCGTCTTCAAGTCTCCGGCAGACCTTGAACGATTTTATGACGGGGTCATCCTCAATGGTAAAAATGTTATCCTCGTCTGGGTGGAGAACAACCGGAAAAAGAGTCGGCTTTTTCAGAATGATGATATCGCGAGCAAGATTACCGATAGAAAACTAATGTTAACCAGTGAAGAGTTGATTTGATATGATTCTTGATGTGTTGTTTAGCAATCTTTTCTGTATCGTTGGTATTGTAGTTCTGGTAGCAATTGTGGTATGGATAATCCTGTTACGTACCGTGGTCGAACCGGCATATGCCGACGTTGTGGTTGGCCCCCACGGAGGAACAAAAATTTATACCAGCGATGCGTCGGTCGTTCCCGATGGTCAGGTTACAAATCCAGTGTATTACAAGTTTCCATGGTGGGTACCGAAAATCGGCGTTACGGTTCGGCGTATGCCGCTCAGTATCATCGATATTCCAGTCCGGTCATATGAAACGTTTGCAAAAGGCAACGCCCGGTTCGTTGTCGACGTTACGGTTTACTGTAAAATTAAAGACATCGCTGAGGCGGCACGCAGGTTCCCCGGCAGATCGATAAAAGATTTCCAGATGGGCATTCAAGAAATTGTTATCTCTGCTGTGAGAAAAACGACAGCGAACTATTCCATCGAAGATGTTATCGCGAAACGCGAAGAAATTTCAAACGAACTCACGAAAGAACTTGCCCCGGACTTCGTTAAATTTGGTGTTGAACTCACCAACGTGGCGATTGTTTCGATCCGCGACCCCGACGACGGGAGTTCTACGGTCATCCACGACATCTCTGCGAAACAGGAGTCGCAGATCAACTCGACATCTCGTAAAGAGGTGGCAAACCAGAACCGGGCGGCTGAGATGATCGAAGCGGAAACCTACGAAGAAGCGGAGAAGCGGAAGATCGAAGCTCAGGAGCAGGTTGCCATGCGTGACATGGACAAGCGGAAGCGTATCGCCGAGCAAGAGCAGGCCGCATCCGAAGAAGAGATGAAAGTTTACAACATCAAACAGGTTAAAAAGGCCGAAATTGACGCTGAGGCCGCAGTTAAAAAGGCCGATGGTGAAAAGCGTGCAACCATCGAGCGGGCAACCGGTCAGCGGGAGTACCTGAAACTTGAGGGTGAAGGTACCGCAAAGAAGATCGAACTCGAAGGAAATGCTGAGGCGAACGTTACGAGAGTTACCATGCTTGCCGAAGCAGAAGGTACGAAAGCGAAACTGGTCGCTGAAGCCGACGGTATGATGGCGAAGGCAAAGGCCCAGGAGTATCAGCAGGAAAAGGCGAAAGTCATCCGGATGATTGAAAAGGATGAGCGGATCGGTCTTGCCCTCGCAGAAGCGCTTCAGAAGGCCAACATCGAATATATCGGCAGCGGAAATCCCAAGAACTTTATGGAACTCTTCAGTGTGACCGGGGGGCTCAACGTCGGCGGCATGCTAAAGGCGATTGAAGCGACCGATCCCGACCTTGCCGATAAAGTTGTTTCAGCAATGGGCGAGATCATGAAGGATGCATCGGACAATAAGGATGATCTGACGACAACGAGACCCATTAACGCCCGACCGGCATATGACCAGATCATTGATAAGGTTGGTGAGACTCTCAACGATGGGAATGCTCAGCGGAAGACGCCCTCTTCCAACTAACCCAACTATTTTTGAGGTGTGACGATGACAATTTGCCCGTATTGTAATCAAAATACCGCATATGAAACGAATATTGTGGTAACCCCCAACGATGCAGGGGTGAACATAACGTATACCTGTCCGGATTGTGAGAAGACATTTAGCAGAATGTATTTATTCTCGGGGAACCATGATAAAAATGGCGTCCGCATTGGAGCGTGATAGTATGGTAACGTGGGACAACGTTGAAAAACGGTATGGGAAAGAGATTGCTGACAAGATGAAAGAATCCGAATGGTTGTCCTGCATTACGGTGGTAATGCTGCCAAACGGTGAACCCGATATCCCACAAAGCGATATTGATAACGCATACCGCGATGTTATAGGCGAGAAAGTTCCCTACTGGATGTGGGATTAGAATCATTATTTTTTGCATCGTAGGTGTTCGTGGCGGCATCTCGCGCTTCCAACGCGATGGCGTGGGTTCGAATCCCACACGGTGCATACTACCGATTCAGAACGAAACGGTTATATTGTTAATAACCCATATGTAATCATGGATATAACACTGCTTAAAGGCATTTCAGTTACACGGAAAGATGAAAATGATAACTGAACGACAACTTGAATCCATCAATATGGCGGCAGAATTTGCTGCATGCGCGCATAACAACTACAACCATACCGGGACGGCACAAACCCGAAAATGTGGCACCGTACCGTACTATGCACACCCGGCCTATATCGCAACACTCGTTGCCCTGTATGGTGGCTCGCATAAGGCACAGATCGCGGCATACCTCCACGACGTTTTAGAAGACTGTGACTCCAGGTGGCGAGAGGAGTGTGAACTGTTGGTTTTATATGACTTACCGCTACCCATCCCCGAACGTGAAGAAATCTGGGCTATGGTAAATGCATTAACAAAGAATATGGAAATTACGCCGCGTTCTGCACGCAATGCCAACGCCATAATGCAGGCAATCAACGGCCCCAAGGAAACAATCCTGGTCAAGATATGTGACCGGCTTGCAAACCTGATGCAGTTTCGGGGGTTGACGCTTGAGTTTCTCGAACACACCTATCTTCCTGAAACGGAAGATCTTGTGCGCGCGTTCGAACCGCACGTGGGTGATTATACCGACGCCTATACCGCACTCATTGCACGGATGCGGAACGTCAAAGCCATTTTCCCATCAAAATCAATAGGGTGATTCGCAAGGTATAATTATCAATCCATAATCTAAAACAGGTGAATAACCCCATCCCTCACAATCACACAATTCACCGAATATGACCTGAAAATTGAATTGAAACGTTTATAATCAACCGAATCATTTTCTCGGGGTAACGCATATATACTATGGCGACAGATGTTACTTTACGAGAATGGTGTGATGCGGCATGAAAATGAAAAAACTTAAGTTTGCATATGGCGACGACCTGTTAAAAAACCGTGAGGTTATCGATGAAATGAACGATTTTAACCGGGACGTAAAAGTCTTTACGGGTATGTTCAATAAATGGCGACAGGGTATTCATACATACCAGGGTGGAGTTTTATACAACCCGGTTATGTCGGAGTTTATCATCAACTCGTCGGATGATGCGACCAATCACTATCTGACCCTCCGCAATCGGTACCGCGCTATCGAGGGTGACTTCGAGATGATGCCGGAAGAATGGCAACGTATGGCATTTGATGAGTTGGCAGACGCCCGTAAGAGTATGGAGTTTCTATCGCATGCCATTCAGCAACCCATTACCGCCGGTGCGGTCGCACGAAAGAGCAAAAAGAAGGGGGCGACCATGTTAGACCGGGTCAAAAAAATATCGGGCGTCAAACTCTAAATCGGATAAAACCATACCCTTTATATATCTTTTAACCAAATACCTATTTATGAGCAATGCCGATAATCGGTTAACCGCGTTTGCTATGATTGGCAACCAGTTTCGTCAACGACGTGAAGCGTATAACGAACTGCGGGAGAACGTTCAACAGTTGACTGACGATGAGGTTGAACAGTTATTAACGATGTGTGAAGACGATGACATGCGTGCCCTGGTCATAAGTATTCGCAAGGATGGATGAGACTATGGTGAGAAAAGACACGACCCTCTTTATTCGGAAATATCGACCGAAAACACTCGATGAATTTATCGGGCATGATGAGTTCATAACGAATATTAGGAAAATCATCGACACGAACCCGATGCTGCTTCCAAGCAGAACGTTGTACGGGATGCCGGGTATCGGTAAAAGTACGCTCGTTGAAGTTATTATCAACGAACTCCAGACGAAATATGGGTTCGACGAACAGGATTATCTGAAACTGAACGCATCAAACGCACGTGGGATCGATACCGTCCGCGATGTTATTCGCCCCTTTATTCGTCACCAGATCAAACCCTCGAATACCACCATGCCAAAAATCCTCTGGTTGGAGGAGGGGGAGCAGTTGACCGCCGACGCGCAAAAAGCATTAAAGGCGGAGCTTGACCAATGTATCAATACCTGTATCTGTTACATCACGACGAACCGGGCATCAGGTATCGATGATGCAATTATCGAGCGGTGCCCACTCATGACCATGAACTCGCCGGACAGCGAATCGATACGGAAACGGATCGTCGAGATCGTTGAGACCGAAGAGATCGATATAACGCCGCAGGAGATTGCCGAACTGGTGGAGGTGCACTATCCCTCGATGCGGAGCATGATCACCGACCTTGACCGGTATGTCGACTTCGGGAAGTCGAACTTCATATCAAACAACCGGGTTGCGAAAGAACTGTTCGATTACATTGTGTCGGGTGATGCAAAAGGGGCGTTCAATGTGACGAAGAAACGGGATATCGACCAGCGGTTAATCCTTCGCATTCTCATGAACTCGGTTGTAAAGGCACAGGACATCGATACCGCGAAACAGTTCGCATACGCCCGAATCTTATGCGACGGTGATTACAAGATCGTCGTCGGCACCATGGCGGAGATCGCGTTTAGAAGTACCGTCGGCGAGATGATGAACGTATGACGATTGTTCTCTCAAAGGTAACGTATCCGAGCATCGATCGGATACTAACCTTAACCCCAAACCCCCACATCCTCCTCGGACGGCGGATCACCTGGGAGGTGAAACGCGACGGGTCGTGCGTGTATGCCTGTCTCGATGACGAAGGTGCCGTCAAGCTGAAGACGAACGGTACGAACGAGGCGAAATCGCATATCTATGATGCGTTCAATGCCTGCTCGGAGAGTGATGCCGTCAAAGAACTTCTCCTCGACGCACGCCGATGGTCGGATGAATATATCGTCTTCTTCGAACTGATGGAACGCGGTGTTTCCCCGACCCAGGCGGAAATCCACGACTATACCCACCTCGAAGTCTTCGACCTCTGGTCGACGAAGAGTAACGGGTTCGTCCCGTATACGAAGATGTACCAGGACTGTTATCACGTTGACCTTCCGGTTGTCGAGGTATGGGGAGTCTCTCTATCTACCGATATACAGCACCTGTGGGACGTCAAGAACGCCATGCTCGACCGGGCACAGGGTGAGGGAAAAGAGGGGGTTGTCGGAAAAACGTGGGGTGGTAACGATATTGCGGCGTTCGGCTACCCATATTCCGGGATCTACTTCAAAGAGAAACTCGATACTCCCCGATACGAAGAGATCCCCACGTTCATCCAGAAAGATGGGACCATCATCCTTCCACCTCTCCCGGAGAGTGAGATTCGAAACGAGGTGCACAAAGTATACCGGGATCTCGAACTCAAAGAGTTCCGCCGTCCCGAGATTGCCCTGCCACGCATCGCTCAGGCAATTATCGATGAATGTCGCAAACAGAACTGCCGACGGCCCCACAATGTCGCATCATACTACTACCAGAAACTCGAAGATATCATCATCAACGGCAACGAAGGTGTGTGATGGCGAGTCCGTTCGACGTTGCCAAAAATATCATTTATGACCGGGGTGGCGTGGTCGAGGATGTAAAAGGCAACGAATTCATCCTCCAACTCATCCTCGCATCCACCTCACCGGAACGGGCATGCATCGTTGATAGGTATATGTATACCGTTCACACCGACCTGTTATGCGGCCTCCTCTATACCGCACTCCGTGACGTTAAAAAGATGGCGGGATGGACCTGGGAAAAGAAACCGAAAGAGTCGAAGAGTAAGCATGCAAAACTGGTTACCGCGTACATTGAGAAGACTGCGACGCCTGACTACAACAGCAACCCCGGACAGTTTACACGAGACTACTTCGACCTGCTGCTCTTTCTGGTCGAACACGATGATGCGTTTATCATGAAGATGTTATTGCGACTTGATGCCGATGACAAAGAGTTCAAGAAATTTGGACTGACAAATCCGTTAAAAGAGAAGGAGATGAAACAATCACCTCTTTTTTAACCTCACCCCGGATATTTTAACGATCCGGTCCATGAACGACGATTGCTTCGGCGGTGCTGCAGACCGGGCCGTTGTCGGGGCTTTCCTCCGGACTGGTGCTTTTGTTTTACGTTGCCGTCGTGACGTGGTGTTCAGGTTTTCCTCAACGTACTCCATACGTCGTTTTAAGGCATATTCAAACGCCGGTGATGGTGGTTTGATCGCCAATAACTGTGATTTGAAAGCATTATACCTCTTGCGGAGTACTTCACGGGTCGCATCGGTTACATAACCACCGGTGAGCGTGTCGAAGATATCGTTGAGGATGCTGTATGCCCGTTGTTCAATCAACGGTAACTCCGTTAGGTCGAGGAGGATAACGATGCGGTCGTATGCGCGTTCCCCGGCTGAAGACAACCGTGCAAGGTACATTTGCTGTTTAAATTTTTTCTTGGTATCCGAATTCATCTGTTGAACTATTTTTTGCAACTCATTCTCATATTGGATAACGTCGTCCCACCGTGAGGTTAACAACGCCGTGCCGATCTTCATCCCAAGTCGTTCGGCCTGCCTGACCTGTTGTTTATCCACGTTATTCTCGTTTTTGTCAAACCAGTCGCGTGTATGCAGTTTGGCGTTATCTCGAAGTTCCTGATACTGTTCGTCTAATTCTTCACGCATTTCCGGGTTATAGTGATCGTTTGCCATACCTGCTCATTCACCTTATTATATACCTGGTTGAAGAGACGATATAAACCTATTCTCTCCACATCCATCAATAACTATTTATAGTCAAAAATGCAAATAACTATTTAGGAAACTTATGGTAATTCGTATTGATGCCAGAAAATATCTCGACGATAAAGGCAACCGTCGATATATCGTAACTGAAATTGCTGCGCTTGATAAAGAACTGTTACCCGATATGTACCTGAAAGGCTACCCTGCCGCATGGTCGGTTAACAATAATATGGGTCTTGTCCTAAATGGCGTTATCGACAGCCTTTATGTCGGTCAATCGTATGAGGCAACCTATTTCGAATGGTTCATGAAGAATATCCGTCTTGCCGGGGATCGGCTTCACCGGATTAACACGGTCGAGCAGATTCAATATAACTTCTAACCTTATCTTTTAGGTCGGTGTCGGAGTCTGGTCGAACGAGCGCGGCTTAAGACCGTGTGCCGAAGGGCTGAACACGCAGGTTCAAATCCTGCCCGACCTATTCTTATAAAATCATCCCGGTGGATACCATGGACACATTTGAACCAGACCGATTATTCACAGCCCTTGTCGGAAGTCACAACTATAATTTGAACATTGAAACATCTGACAAAGATTACATTGGATTCGTCATCCCATCATACGACGACCTCTACAAGGGAACGATAATGCCGACAAAAGAGTCAAAGATCGATGGGAACGACGTAAAACTCCACGATATTCGTCGCCTTCCCGAATACCTCTGGAAATCGAACACCTCATTTGCGGAACTTCTGTTCTCTTCGGAAGTGCATATCGACGATGTTCGGTATGTCGCATTTGTCGACGAGATCTTTGCACGGCGAAACGACCTCGTAACCATGAACCTTCCCTACCTGTACAACTCGATGCGTGGCCTCATGCACGAGGTTGGAAAGACCATCGTTCGAAAGACCGGGCATAATGACCATGTCATCGATCGATACGGTTATGATGTAAAGCGGGCATCTCACATCTACCGATCCGGGGTATTTCTCATTCGATTTGCCAGGACGCATGATTTCGAAACGGCTTTTCGGTTTCCCGACAACGACCCGATGCGCGCGTACTTGCTTGATATCAAAACCGGGAATATACCGTATGAGACGTTTCAGCAACACTATGCCCATCTGGTCAGCGATATCGACGCAATTCGACCCGCCTACCACACCCACCAACCAGACCCGTCGGTGCGGGATGACGTGAACGGCATTATAAAACGGCTGGTGAAATGCCACATTTTAAATACGCTTTGATGCCATACTAATATGGGCGGTTAGCTCAGTTAGGTAGAGTCCCGGACTTTTAATCCGGTTGTCGGGGGTTCGATTCCCTCACCGCCCGTAAAACAAAAAAATTATGAACAGTAGGCAAGCAGGCCAAAGTTGACAAGAGCGTCATGGTTTTCCACAGCATCTTCGTCGTTCTCTTCCTCGGTCTGTACCTGCTCGACATCTACATCCGGTATCTCTTGTTTCAGAATGGCTTCTTTCTCCGGGGACGTCTCAATATCTTCTTTGAAGAGATCTTTAACCTCTTCGATCGCGCTCTCACAGACCTTTTTCATATCAACCGAAACCGGGATGGGCTCATATACGATAGACATTTCCCATTCCTCAAGGTCGAATTCGTGGGTTCCCGTTCGGCCACATACTCTGCAAAACGGCTGTTTTCCACGCTTTCCGGTCTGAACTACACCCGTGCCACCGCACGCTTTGCATTTGATGACGACTTTCTGCTTAAGAACATTTTTCATTGCGGTTTGTGCTATCATTTTCGTATACCACCTTTGTGTCAGGCGAATCCTATGTATATCATCAAAGTATATAAATGTTTGTGGAACTTGGGGTTTATACCCCCATTTTTGCTGAAAACCCCCGGAAAAGCGTAATGTAGTATATATACTTTCCCTCGACAAATCCGACTTACCCCGCAGAAGCGCGGATCGTGAATGCACTTTCACCCACCGTGCCGCACCAGGGTAATGCCATTTGTGCGCGCAATCCTATCTCATTGCAACATACCGGGTTGCATATTTCGCGTAATGCCCTACAAACAGGGGTTTCGATAGGTTTTTATGCTTGAGCAACCAATATAGTAGTAGTCACGTGTAGGTCATCATAATACAACATCCCATTGTATAATGCCCATTCCTCACCTCACCTCACCTGTTTGACACACGTGACCCATCTTTTAAGGGGAACGGTTAAATAACCAGCACCCAGAATTCTTTAGTAGATTTATCATGTTGAAAATCGCTAAAGATTATGCCGAGATTAAAGCGCGAGGCATCACAAAGACGTTTAAAAATAAAACGTTTTACCTCTACGATAATAATCTCACCGAACAGGATGCGCAGAATATCGCAACCATCTACTACCGGCTCGGATATTTGGGGTATGTTGAACTATCCGACAAATACGACGAGGATGGAAACGCCTATCGTGACAAATTTTCCGTGTGGTTGCGGAAGAAGCGGGATGACTGACCTTGCTTGCACCACAGCACTCCACCGTTAACGTTATCGATTGTGCCGGGGAGATAGATAAGAAGAAAAAGAAACAAATCCCCGTTGCAAATCTCGGTTTGCTCGATGAACCGGTGACTCCGGTAGAGAGATCCAAACCAAAACGACAGGTTGCAAACACGCCGTCGAGCAGAAAGGCAAAAAGTCGACGTGCCCAGGATACCGTGGCGGAAAACCTTCAACAGTTATTCAACGCTGATAAAAATGATATCAAACCAACCCCAATGGATATCGCCGGTATCGATATTCAGCTCTCAAACACGATCCGCGCGATATACCCCTGGGGACACGAAGTCAAAAACCAGGAGAAACTCAGCATATGGACGGCGTTGCAACAGTGTGAGAGTAATGCCAATAAAGAGCAGTTGAAACCATGTCTTGTGTTTAAACGAAACCGAACCCCCTTATACGCGGTTGTATTATGGTCGGATTGGCTTGTCGTGCAGCAAGAACTGCTCATGCTGCGCAACCTCGTGCCCGATTATCGGTCGCCCCCGTAGTCGCAACGTTCAAATATATCCTGGGGTAAATAAGGTATTAACAGGTGCGTGGGATTATGAAAACCGGATGTGAAAATATCAGAGTGAGCCGCAAACGACAGTTGCAGAAGATGAGAGCCGCCCAACAGTTGGTGCATGGAGATAATGCGTATAGACAGCAGCGGCAGAAATAAACCAACACCTTTATTTAACCCCATTATCTAACCTATTATCTGATGGTCAATAACCAGATGAACGAACGGAAACGATTGCGTTTCGTTGTTGATCTCTTTCTTACCGAACAACGAACCGCCCACTATACTATGCACATGCTCGATCTCTTTGCACACGAACTCACTATGGCATCCCGGCACCCAACGTGGATCTCGGAGTCATACGGCGAGCGGACGGTCGATGACCTGTACAACTATTACTACACGACCACGCACGAAAGTATCGTCTCACTCCAACGCCACTATTTGGCATTGTGTGCTACATCGTGCGCGTATACTGAGAACGAACATCTGCGCAAGTATTACATTCGGCAGTTTGAGCCAAACCTGAATAGTTTTCGGGATGAAATCTATCGATACCCCGTGCCGTCTACCTGACCGATCTCTTTCGGTATTGCTTGCTATTACCGTTCCGCTTTTCAATCGCTGGTTTGAACCGCCGTAAAATCTCTTTACGGGGATACTTCCGTATACAATTTGCACAGAGAAAAACGCATTGATCAATCTCCTCCAGCATTCTCTCGCGGGAGAACTGGAACTGTCTGATATATTTTGGTGCACGAAAATGCCGTTTTTTGAGGTGATACAGTTCAATGCACACCGGATGTGCCTCACCGCAAATGGCACAGGTATTGATCTCTCGCAGGTTCCAGTACCATTCAATCGTCTCTTGAACGCGTTTCTTTCGACGTTCTTCACGTTGGTTTTCGCCTGTCATGAAACAGTCCCGAGAGGATTCGAACCTCCTTCACCGGGATCAAACCCGGTATGGTTGCCAACTACACTACGGGACTCTATACTGTCTATGTCACCCGTTACACCGGGGAAGGTGAATTAACATAGTTATATCTATCGCTCATTATTTCCCCTCCGGTGCCGAGAAACACCGTTTGATACGTTCACGATCCTTTAAGGCAGGAGGCCCACGACTTCAGTCGTGGGAGGAATGCCGTCTACATTCAACACATTTAAGTAGTATACCCATAAATAGTTAATG
>Ga0265294_10009409_pt1 | contig 11276 bp, 7 predicted proteins | sample MunlanPumphouse3_FD_192504 | JGI IMG/M metagenome (GOLD analysis project Ga0265294, IMG submission 192504) | Groundwater microbial communities from a municipal landfill in Southern Ontario, Canada - Pumphouse #3 | ecosystem: Environmental > Aquatic > Deep subsurface > Groundwater | place...
AATTAACAGGATTAGCTACTTTATATTTTTCTATAACTTTTCTATATTCTTTAATTGGCTTTTCATGTTTATTGAACTGCTTCTTTAAAGAATCAGACATTTCATCTTTTTCTACAGTACGATACATCTTTATATCTTGTACAACACCTGTTATCTTAGATTTAATTGAGACACGGCCTAATTCTGATATATCTGCTTCATCACCAGATAGGTTCTTCAGTAAGATATTAATGTCTTCCTCATCAAATGCATTCTGGAAAATCACTAATGGTTCTCCTTCTTGAATTGGTTGTCCAACTTCAGCCATTTTATAAATATTTGTATTCTTAGGTAATGTTATTTCTTTTTTAACTACAACATCTGATGACATTGCTGAAGATAACCAATCGGAAATAATAGCACTATCCTCATACCCTTCATCAGTATTTAATATAGCTATCTTAACGAGAGATCCTAGATTATAACTTAAATTATCACCATTGCCTATTTTATTTGAAAATGATAGTTTATCATATGCTAAGATTTCATTTTCTTTGAATGTAGAGCCTTCTTTAAGATCAGTGTCTAATTTTATAGTTGTAAAGAAACCACCACTAGAATTTTTCTTAACTTCATCTATTAAACTTACCATTTCATTAGATCCATCTTTATATGCTAATATCATATAATCATCAGTCTTCTCAACCACCTTACCAGCCATCTTTGATTTATGAGCAAATGTGTTAGAGATCATATATGGCAGGGCTTCATCCGCACCATTAGTAATCAACTGTGGACATGAATTTCTTATTCTCATACCATGTTTAGATGTCTGAATAAATGTCATTGCTGATCTAAACGGATCATCTCTCGTAGTTCCAAAGGGAGTTAGAGCCTCAGTCATACAAAGCGTTTTAGTCACCGATAAAGCATTTTTATCCTTTGTTTCTTTGATATAACCACGCTTACCCTCAATATTCATATCAACTGTTGCCTGCCTAGTAATACCAACATTACCGGCAAATCCTGTAGATAAAGCTAGAACATTAAGCATACTATCATCAAATGTTCTTTTATCTAAACTATATGCTCTATCTGAGTTCATACCAGAGAGACCTTTATATGAAATAGCATTTGCAGATTCTATTTCTAATAATGGATTTAGGATAGATAAATCTGATGCTGTTGGGTCTAATAAGATTTTATCAATTACGTCTGATTGTTTTATTGTCATAACGCTTCCTTTAGAAATTCTCTTACTCTTATTTTTGAAATCTCCATAAGCTTCTGATAATGCTTTATACACATAACCAGCAATAATCTCATTAGATCTATATCTTCTACCAGCAGTTGATGTATGTTTTATAAATTTATTGTCTTCTAATAGACGATTAGCATAAGCTAAAAGTTCCATATAATCTGTTGGTAATTTATAATGGTCTAAAACTTCCTCTGTTATAGGATCTATCATAAGATCCGCAAAGTTATCTAAACCATCTGCTTTTATTCTTCCGCCAAATGAATCTAAGAAATCCAACCACATAGTTTTGTTATTCATATCAGCTAACAAATAATCTTCAGTATTGCAATCTTTCAACCCATTCATAAGTAAAGATGAATTATAATCTAATGTATAATTAATATACCCATCTTTAAACTTAATGAAATCTTTAGATATTGATTCTTTAGGTTTCTTATCCTCTATTTGATACACGATACCAGCTTTACTTAAAGCTCCTATTAATCCACATGTGTATCCCATCACTACAATAACAGGAATCTCTGTATTTAGTATACTAGCTTTAGAATAAGTATATTTACTAGCTGGTTTTGCTGCAATGTATAATGTCCTAAATTCTTCATCTAGAGTTAGATAGTAGGATATAATATCAGATATGGGTTCTTCGCTATTATAATAAAGAACCTCTTTGGTATCTTTAGAATACCCAAAAGGTATACCCTTTTTACCATCTGTTTTATACTTTGAATCTTTATCATCCATTTTATATTTAGAACGTATTTCATCCTGGCTGAAATAGATGATGCAATTCTTTGTTTCTAATATTGAAAATTCAGATCCAATATCAATATAATCTATAGGAAGATCATACTTCATACTTATTTTACTATTATCACCCCTAGTGATGGTAATTCCTTTACCCTGATATTTATTTAAGACTTTGATGATCTTATCCGCAGATACAAATGATTTACCTGTAGTAGTGCCAAATCTTCTAACAAATATTTTGTTATAGTTTGAAACTATTTGAACAGTATCTTCATCTGTTTTCATAATAGGAATTTGAACTAATTGTCCATTTATTGTTTTCTCATTACCTCTAAGTAGCATGAATTTGTTATCCTTAAATTTAGGAATATCAAATTTCAGAGAATATCTTTGTCCCAGCCCATCTTCACATTGGACGTTATATGTGTATATCCAATCTTCAGCTGTTGATTCATCTGTCACGGTTATATCTCGCATAGCAATAGGGATAGATTTTTTACTAAATGACATAAGGATCTTTACTATGTCAGCATCTACATCATATGCCTTTTCAAAATTCATATATCTCATCTCTTGCCATTCTGGATTAACAGAATCTATCTTTAAGGCTGTTATCGGAAGTTCATCTCTTTCTGGTTCTTTAAGAAGATCCCTTATTGGTTTCTTATTAATCTCCTTATTTAGAAATTCATCATTAAGATGAGTCATCCTAACAGTTCTAGCAGCATTAAGTTTTAAAGTATTATCTTCTTCCATAGATAAAGCTGCTATGATTTCTTTAAGTTTTTCATCTTTATCTAGTTGATCTAATGCTTGTTCAACATCAGTAGATATAGAAGCGGCTTGAGTTACTTTTTGGACTAATTCATCTTTTGTTATTTCTCCACTATTCCCTGTGAGATTATTGATCTTAATCTTCTGAGAGGTTTCAATCTTATCAATAATATCAGCAACGATAGCTTGTTTACTATCTGTAATATTATCAGTAGGATCATCTATTGGTTGCTCATTGTTCTTAAGCTTCTTTATCAAAGTAAGGAACAACGGTAGAGATTTCTTATCAAAAGTAGCAAAATCTATTTTAAAATAAGCATTATCAGACATAAACACAAAATTGATTCCAGCCCAATTTCTGAACTTTTCTGGATCTTTCATTGCTAAACGTGTAATCATAGATATAGGATTTACATCCTCATTATACATCCATATATTACCTTCGCTTTTCCAATCATTTACTGGAATTATAACAGTTCTGTTTGTATAACTAGCCTTCAATAGTCTAGCATCATTTAAGAATCTATTTACAAAATCAAAGTATAAGTCTACCCCTTTATCTAATTTATAAATATTATTCTTAAAGAAAGTCTGATTATAGAACGATAGATCTATAAACATATTATACATCATGTATCTATCATAAGTAAGATAGGTCTTAGAGATCCAAGGAAAGTCTGCTTTTACTTGGTCATATATAGCAAATACTTCCTTAGGTGTTCTAAACCGTTCTGCATACATAAGTTTACGGAGTAAAACATTATTAGCATTTCCAGAAGCCTCATTTATATATGATTCTTCTAAGCAATCTGGATATACAATCATTACATCATTAAATTCTTTAATCTGTTGTATTTTTGAAGAATTTAATTTCATAAATAACATATTATCTGTAGATTTGTATGTCCTAAACCCATTCTTCTTATATATATCTATAGCAACCTCATTATTTTTATTAACTGTTAGATTATCAGCTTTTAGTGTTTTTGCATCTTTTAGAAGGTCATCTGATAATCCCATTCCTTGAAAATCTTTAAAAAGTTCCATGGCTTGAGCTGTATGGGTATCCTTATTAACATTGATATATCCAACAGGTTTATTATTATACAAATAAAAATAACCAGTGTAATCATTAGATATTCTTAAATGTTTTAATGAAGGATTCCCCGATTCATATTTATCAATAATACGTTCATCCAATTTAACTTTTTGTATTTTACTAATATTTATTTTTTCTTTCTTTTGAAATTCATTATCAATTTTATTAGATACAGACATCTCATCAACACATTCGACATCAACTGTTTCCATATATTTCTGTATTCCATCAAGTTTGCATCTTAAAAATATATCATTACTGATTGATGTTTGTGTCATATAACCAATAGAATTATCTGACTCTATAATATATTCATTATACGATTCAGATACTCTATTTACCCACTTCCAATTCCAATTATAAAGTTCGGCAGTTTTATTTCCATATTTATATGGAATACCCTTTTCTCCTTTATCGCCTATCACTTTTATTTTTCCGATACATTTAACCTTAACAGGTGTAGTAATCCATGTTTCACCTGTTATACTAGCATCAGGAACATCATGATTGGATATATTTTTAATCTTAACATTTTTATCAACTATAGGCTCATGAACATATAATTCCATATTAGTACATTTCTGACTCAAACCTCTTAAACATCCATCAATTGATTTTGCAAAACTTATTCTTGGTGTTTTTGCATCCTCATATCCATTCTTAGTCATAAAGTTATCTGGTATCGAAGGGTTTAAAGTTTTCCCATCTAAATTAGACTGACTTAGATGATATATCTTCTTAGTATTAACCACTTCCAATAATAGATTAGATTCAATCACACCAAACCTATCAGGTAAACTACCCTGTTGGGCTACTACTTTCTTTTCAATCTCTTTTATCTTAGATTTAGGAATTTCCTTTAATTGATTATTCTTATAATCAATATACTCTTGTGGATCAATAATATCCTTCTTTTTTCTTATCCACCGTAGTACATTTTTATATCTATCCCTAAATTCCATCAAAAGATGTGTATCATATCCTTTTCTCTTGTATGATCCTAATAGTTGGACTATGGCTTCCTCTTCCGTAAATGAATCCATTTTATCTGCGAGATTTTCCAAGTCCATTTTAATGATTACATCTACTAAAGAATCACCCTGTTGTTTTCTATACAATTCAGCATCTTTATGAAAATCTTCATGTATACTTCTAGAATTCCAATTTAGTTCATTCTGATAGTTTTCTGGTTCTCTAACTATTAGAACACTACGATTATCTTTATAATATTCCCATATACATGAATTATATGAAACACAATTTTCTTTTTGATCTTCTAAGTAATATTTTCGATCATCGGACCATTCTTGAAATTTCTTTGTCCAAGGTATACTTCTTAAATGTGCATCACCTAATTGAACTACACATTTTTTAGAATCATATTTCTTGATAATGTTTAGCATATGATTCTCACGTTTCTTAAAACTATCTTCAATACATACACCTTTAGATAATTTGCCCCAATGAGATTTATTAACTTTTATGTCTACATCACAACCAATTAATTTAACATTATGATTATATGCTAATTCATAAAGCCAATAATTTAATTGGTAGTCACATGGTGATTTCATTGTGCCATCAGATGCATTATCTAGTCTACTCTTTAATTCTTCTTGAGTTAAGCAAGCATCTCCATATGCCATTTCAGCAATAAGATACTCGGGTTTCACTATAGATAATAAATTATCATAATATTCAATCATTTCTCTTGAATGGACCTCACCTATAATAACTGTTTTATATCTTTTCATTGACTGAAAATCATATCGTTTATCAGTTATATTAACATCTTCTGTTAGACTAATAATTGGTTTCTGTGAATTATATTCATGGTTTATTTTCTTTCCGTTCTTTTTAATATAATTCATATACTGTAAAGTATTCATTCCATATTTATTTATAGGAGAACTAAATTCATATATTTGGAAAGTTGATATTTTACTATCATCTTCAAACATATTCTTTAATATAAAATTGAATATATCTTGCAAAGATCTAGCTTCCCATACACCTTGTATCTTTCCATATGCTGACTCTATATATATAATCTTATCAGCAGATATTACAGTAAAGGTGTGGGTACTTGACATCTTATCGTTCAACTCAATATAATATGTAAAACATGATAATCCCATTTTAGTTAATTGAGTATTCTGATATTCTACATAATCCCAGCAAACCCCACCTTTATTTTTTTCAAAATCCTTTGGTGAAATTGTTCTATAGTCTCTCCAAAAATTTTCAAAATCATCTGTTATTTTTCCATCTACTATAAACCCATACTCATACTCATTAAGTTTCTTATTCAACTTAATTACTTCATTAAGTTTTGGTATAGATGATTCGATAATAAAACTTTCATTTGTATTAGTGGTATATTTAAATTGTATATCGATAGTATCACCAATCGAAGCTTTATCTTCACCCTCTGAATATATACAATATAAAAATACTTTATTTTTTACATTATTTTTCTTACACCCAATAAAATATGCATATGGATGGCTATTATTAGGATCAAAACTATCAGTAAATGTCATAATTGGTAAGAATGTATTATTCTTATCGTCTGAATATAATAAATATCTACAGGGGATATCATTAGCCCATAAATAATTTTCTTTATAGCTATTTATTACATCATGCAGCGGATCATTTCTATCTAATATAACAAACTTCTTTTCCGCTAATTTCTTCTTTACGTTCTTATAGTCTTCTAGAAGTTCAGATTCTTTATATTTTTGAACTTTTGGTTTGCTAAAGAATCCTTCCGTAACAACTTCATCTGATCTTCTAACAAGAGCATTTTCTTGATTGATATAATATGTTATATCTTTCTCTATAAAGTAAGATTCAAAATATTTTTGGAGGATTATTTCAGATTCCATTATCTTTTTAGATGAATCATAATTTGGTGTCAGTAAAAATACAGCACTACCAGTTTTCTTATTTTTCTGATCTATTGGTAAATATGATGGTTTTTTATAAAGAATTCCATCTTTTAATTCATTAAGAAATATCATATTGCCACCTCCATATATATTATTAGAGTGTTAAGTTATCGAATGTTAACATAATTAAATCTTAAATAAGAATCAACTTATAATTAATACACTACAGGTTGCCAAATATAATAATAAATATATATTATATAAGCAATAAATAGTATGTATTACTATTATAGGAGGCAACGAATGAAAAATATTGTAGAAACAGGTGAAAATAATAACCTGTTGAGAGAACTAATAGAAATCTGTCGGGCTAAGAAAATAAGAAATAGTGAACTTGCTGAATTGTTTGATAAATATCAAGCATCCATTACCGACACTGGAAACTTCAGTGAAGAGACTATACCTTATAATGAATTAGAAAAGTTTATTGAATATTTACATGAGTCAGTAATAGGAACGGAAAAAGAATTTAGAAATATCATTAATGTAACTAAGTTATCTAATGATATTAGAAAAATTCTTAATACTAAAACGGGCAACATGCATTCAATAGCTTCAAAAATTAAAGTTAATCAAACTACTCTTCTTCTTATAAAGAATGGTGTATACAAACACACTCCAAAAAAGAAGACGTTTGAAAATTTATGTAAAGGATTTGATTTAGAAGAATCAGATTATATTAATATGTAAAATATTAATTATAAAGCATATGTAATTAAGCATATGCTTTTATTTTTTCAATTATATATGTTATTATTCATATATATAATTATATATTATATATATGATAAAATTAATAAAATATTTTAAAGGAGGAATATTAAATGTATAATAATAAAAATCAAAAAGAAAATCAAGAGGATGTAAAACGTAGATATTTTGTTCTATGTTTCAACTACACAACAGAATACATAGAATCATTTGATATAAAAGACGCTGTCAGTCCAAAAAATGCTATTTCTATAGCTAAAAAAATTGCTGGAAAAAATACAAAAGATTTTGAAGTTTACGATGTAGAAAATTTACTTAAAGAAAGTTTTATGAAAAAATGGAATAATATTTCTAAACTCATGCAAGATGTGGAAAGCGGTATTTGTACATGGGAATCAATCTCTGGTAAATTAGATATTTATGATTTCAAAATTTATGAACAACTAAAATGTGAAAAAAGATCCAAACATCCAGGAGCTTCATTTAAGACATTATAATTTAGATATAAAGCATATGTAATTATACATATGCTTTTATTTTTTATTAACCATGAAACTTATATATAAACAATATTATAGGAGGAAAGTTTATGATTAATAATATATCAGTAATAATGTATACATTATTACTAACCCAAATAAGAGAAATATGTCTAATTAAAAATATAACATATGATAGTATTGCAAATGATTTTCATCTTGAGAAAAGATGGTTCGAAGATAGTATTAACTTAAATGATAAACAAATATCATATAGAATATTAGAAAGAATATATATATTCCTAAAAGCTGCAACATCAATACCAATTAATAATTTAGAGCTTAGAGAGTATATTTGTATGGATAGGTTTATTAATGATATCAAAAATAGACTAGAAAAAGAAAATTACAATATAACGGATTCAGAAATTGTAGATAAAATAGGCATTTCACATATCACTCTTCAAAATATACTAAATTCAAATATAAAACTAAGAATAAAAACATTTAGTAAGATATGTGAAAAACTTAATTTAAATCAATCTGATTATTTTAAATATTAGAAGTATTATTAATAAAAGCATATACTCAACGTATATGCTTTTATTTTTTATTAACCATGAAACTTATATATAAACAATATTATAGGAGGGATACATAGATGAAAGTTTATATTCATAATGATCATGATGGAAGATCCGCTGGCAATATATTATTTAATCTAGTGGGGCCACACAATTTCCAACCAGAAGATTTTATAGAATTGAACTATGATAAAAAGATACCAATAGATATAATAGCAAAAGATGAGAAAATCTTCTTTTTAGACTATTCATTTGGGGATGGTGGTATAGAGCAATTAAGATGGATATATTATAATATTACTAAAGATATTACTTGGATTGATCATCATGCTACTAGTAAAGATATGATAAAAAAATATCCCTGGATTAATCAATCCAAAATGAAAATATTTGTACAAGAGGGAATATGTGGTGCCGGTTTAACATATTTATTCCTAAAAGAGTTATTCTCAATAACTCCATTAACTTTTGGGGATAATGAAAACATCCCAAAATATTTACGACTTATTGATGATTATGATTGCTGGAAACTTAAGATGGTTCCAGAGAGTTCTTATCTTAAGTTAGCAATAGAATGCTATCCACATAAAGCAACAGATTCCATATGGACAGACTTATTAAAGGCTGATAATAATGAATTACTAGACAGTTTGATTAAAGAAGGAGCAATAATCAAAAAACATATAGATGCCATGAATACATCATATCGAGAATCTAAAGGGTATGAAAGTGAAATTGATGGACATAAATGTTTTGTTATAAATATAAGTTCTAATTCATGGGTGTTTGGTGATCTTATAAATAAATATGATGTATTAATATTATGGTGTTTCAATGGTGAGAAATACAGTTACAGTATTTACTCTGAAAAGAAGAATATAAATTGTAAGGATATAGCTACTAAATTCGGCGGTGGTGGTCATCCTGGAGCATCTGGGTTTGGTTCCGATAAGTTACTTTTCAAAAAAATAGTATAAATCTTAAACTCTCACGATATGGAAAATTAAAAAATACATGATCATAAACATTCTAGTATAGGTTAGGAAGGATACATTTATATGAAAAAAGATACTTTTTTGAAATTTCTTTCAAACTCATTAGAAAGAGATCTAAATAAGGTCATAAAGGAGAAAGGTAAACAACCTAAACTAATAAACTGTATTATCTTTTTAGACAATAAAAATGATAATAGAAAGTTACCAATCAAACAAGAAAATAATTGAAACTTTAAGGAGGAAGCGAAATGGATAAGGTTACCACATTAGTAAAGGAAATCAGAGAAGGTCTTTCTCAGACATCTTCTTCACAGAAAGATGAAGTAAGAGTGATGAGAACAATGCTCAATGACAGAGAGTACAAAGTTGATATTTACGGAAAAGAAGGAAAAGTCGGACAGTATTGCCCCGCAGAAGATGCCAGAGCAATTGCGGCTTCAATCATTTCATCAGCTGCTAAAATTCCGGCGGCAGAAGCTGTAAAGCTTTCTGAATCTTATGAATTCAGTAAGAATGAAGCTATACTGATGATTGATCTATCTAAGGAATTTGTGAACACATTCCTGCAGACTGGGAGAAAACTTCCACTAGGTGGAAGAGAAAAATCAAATGTTTCTCTTGCAATTAAGGATGTAGAATCAACAACCAGAACCTATCCCAAAAAAGTTGGAGTTAATAATGATGGAACTCCAAGATTCGGAAAAGGTGAAGTTCAGGTTAATGCTCATCAGAGCGTTAGAGTATTTGCACCCTGCCCCCCATGGGTTGGATAATATCCACGATTAAAACACATCAGAATTTGCCAGATAGATTAATTTCTATCTGGCTAAAAATTAATAATTGGAGGATTGGATAAAAATGAATAATCAAAATTTAGATAATCTTATAAGTTTAGAAGTTGCCCAAAAAATTGTTGATGATATGCCAAAGGAAAAAATTGAAAGTATGGCTATTAATGCATTAAGGTCTATAACATCTACACCTAGTGGTTGGGAGAAGGAATCACAATTAAACAAGGCGGTTAAGAGTAGACTATTAAATGCTATAAATGAAGAGGTTAACATTTTATTATCAACAGAAGAATATGCAGAAAAAATAAAGAAGATAGCACAAGAAACAGTTGAGGCTATAACTATAAGGACTAAAGAATTAATGATTGAAAATTCAGCTCAAAGGTTAGCCGGAATTATAGTAGATCCTGTACTCGGAGTAAGACATATTATACAGCAGACTGTACATGAAATGCTTAATAAATAAAATATATATAACGTGTAGCTTCGGCTACACGTTTATTTTTTTGCATTGAACTCCTTGAACATAGTAATAAGATACAAAATCTGATAAGGAGGTTAATATTATGGCTAACGCTGCCAGTTATATAGGTAATTTAGGTAAGTCGATAAGTTATTCAGCTGTTGATAAAATGAAACAGATGACACCAACAGCATCTAGTTTTGTAGAAACAAATCAAGAGTTGTTCAAAGAAGTATATAGTTCAATAAAGAATTATAAAACAACTGTGCATAGAACTGCTGGTTGGTTTAAACAGACAAAGGTCTATGAAGCTGGCGATCAGTTTAAAACATCTATTTTTGAAGATATCAAAAGTGGAAATTTCTATAATAAAGAACGAATAGATAATATCATGTTAAAGTCTATGGGTAGTCTAGGTGATTTTAGCGATAGTGAATCT
>Ga0265294_10009410_pt1 | contig 11276 bp, 10 predicted proteins | sample MunlanPumphouse3_FD_192504 | JGI IMG/M metagenome (GOLD analysis project Ga0265294, IMG submission 192504) | Groundwater microbial communities from a municipal landfill in Southern Ontario, Canada - Pumphouse #3 | ecosystem: Environmental > Aquatic > Deep subsurface > Groundwater | place...
ATTGATTTGACTTCACTCTTTAATTCAGCTTTAAGTCTCTTTATTTGTATTTTAATACGATCTACTTCTTGCTTTAAATTTGTCTCTCTATCTTCTATATTTACTGAAGCGGAATCTTCTGACTGAACTAGAATTTCTCTATAATTATATCCATCAGGAAGAATAAGTCCTTTGTATTTATCATATACTGGCTTATCATATGAACTTTTATCAGATAATATAGTCTCTACAGTATTCTCTAACTCAGGAGCAAATATCTTTACTTCTTCTGTTATAGAGTTTTGTTTTAAGTGGTCGTATTGATTCTTTTGTATAACATATTCTTCGCCATCCTTTAAAAGATATTTATTATCTTTCATTATATAAGGAGTTAGAGCTTCTCCTTTAGGTAGAACAAACTTGTTCCCGTGAATGTCTCTCATATGAACTTCTCTTTTAAGGTTAAGAATAGATTCTTGTCCTACTATATTTTGTGCATTTAAAGACTTCGCACCTTTTTTCATACTATAACTTTCTCTTGCCATCTCAGCTTTTTTAATAAAGTCTCTTTTTCTAGTAATAATATCTTCATATAATCTAGTAGCACTTTTAGATTGGGTCACTCTTTGAATGAAATGAATTACTTTATCAAAAAACTTTCTAAAGACTGACTTTTTTTCTTTACCTTTAACATAGTTTACAAAGCCATCTGCTAATAGTTCTTCACCATATAAAGCTCTTATCTCTTCTTGAGAGTGTTTCTTTTTATGTTGATGCCATAGTTTGTTTATTGCTTCTGCAACTGCATCTTTTCCTACTCTTCTTTCTTCTTGTCTAACAGCTCTTTCTTTAAATGCAGAAGCGTCTTCAGGTTTAACAAAAAGATCTAAGAAGCCGTGTACTGCTTCGTGATGTGGAGCGTCTTTAGTAGGATTATTAACAAAGGAAAATACACCATCGGCATATTTAGCCCATGCTTCTCTTCCATCAGGCATTAAAATATTATCTAAAAAGACTGATTGAATTTCACTATCAGAAAAGTATCTCTTTAATGCTTCTAGTGTTTCATAGTTTATTTTAAATCTTTCAATATCTTCTTCTCTTTGTTTTTTAAAAGCTTCTTTCTTTTTTGTACTAGGAAGAACAGATTTCTTTGCAAGAAACATAATCTCTTGACCTTCTTTTTTCTTTTTGATTTCTTCTTCTTTCCCTTTAATATACTCTTCAGTTGTAATAGTAGGTTTCTTTTTCTTCCCCATTACATCTTTTTCAGGTTTTAAATCTAATCCTCTTTGTTCAGCAAGTCTTTCTTGAGGTTTTACTTCTTCTCCTGTGATTGTTTTTTGTTTTGCTTCTCTTCCTGTTCTATCTCTGCTTGTTCTTTTAGTGCTTCTACGAACAGTTTTTGAAACTTTTTCTTTTTTTGTAGGTTCATAATCAAATATTTTATTTCTTATCTCACTTGTATCTATTCCTAAACGAGAGTCTAACTCATCTAGGATAAGATCATATAATGTTCTTTGTGCAGTGTTTTTCTTTGGAGGGTATTTTATATTATCAACACTAGACAATCTTGACATAACTTTGTCAAATAAACTTTTTCTTCTAAATTGTTCTGGAATCCATTTAGGAAATGTAGAAGATATACCAAGCCATTCTTCATCTTCTGTCATAATTCTTTGTCCTGCTTCAGCAATATCAAACTCCGAATAAATCTGCCATAACATTTCTTCTGCTTTTTCAGATGCTTTATATTTTTCTACTAAAACTTTTTCTAATGTTTCTATGCTTTCTTTTTTAACAGGTTCTTTTTTCTTTTCAGTTTCTACTTTCTTTTTCTCAGCTTCTTTAATTTTAGCATCTCTTATAGCTTTAGCTTCTGCTTCAGCCTTAGCTTCTGCTTCTTTAGCTATTTTAGCTTCATTATCAATATTATAAACCAATTCTTCTAAGTTTGCTTTTAAATTTTCTGTTTTTGCACTTTTTAATTCTTGTTTAGCCCATTCTATAATTTCATTTTTAGCAGTTTTAATAGCCTCTTCTTTAGTTTTATATGCTTCACTATCAATAAATCCTTTTCTAATGCCTAAGTTGTCAACATCAGCATTTATAGTATAAGCATAATTGCCATCAGGATATTGTATAGTTTCTATTATAGCTTTACCATTTTCAGCAGGGAGAGCAATGTCAAAAGAAGTTTCTTTTGAATCATTCTCATAGTCATTAATTTTCTTTTGATTTTCTATAAGTTTGTTATAATCTTCATCTGTAGCTTTGCCTTCTTGAATCTTTTTTCTTATTTCTTGAACTTCATCTTTTAATTTAATAATACCAGATGTATACTTTTTAATTTCTTCAATAGTTTGTCCAGTAGCTTTATTAATAGCTTTATTTAATGAGTCTTGTTCTATTATTGGTGTTTCACTTTTTATTCTTTCTAAACTAAGAGATAAAGCGGCGAAATCATTATACCCTACTTCTTTTAAATATTCTTTATAATAATCTTGGAAAATCTTTTTTTGTTTAGTTGGTAGATTATCACTAATCTTCTGTGAAAGGACTGCTGATCCTTGAAAACCTGCTCCCATCATACTTCCTATAATAAAAGCTTCTTTATTCTCAGGGTCAAACATATCAAACTCTTCTCCTAGTGCTTTAGCAACAATCTTATTTTGCATTATTTCTTCCCAGCCTTCAGAAAATGCTGAGCCAGCTAATTTAGAAATATGTCCAGCCTTACCAAGAAATGATTTGCTTGAAAATTTTACACCTTTCAAACTCTCTGTAAAGACCATCATTTGAAAAAAGTCTAAGGCAGTTAGCTGTTTCATATTTTCCATCCAAACTTCTTTACCAATAGCTTCAGCTTCTTCCAAACTAAATCCTTTTTCTAGTGCTTCTGCATACGCATTTGCTCCCTCCATCCAAGATTCTATTGGTCTACTAGACATTGCACCAAAGAAACCTCCAGTAGTGTTTTCAATGAATTTTTCAATCTTTTCAAAAGCTTCTTTTCCAAACTTCTTTTTTATCATTTCTCCTGCTTTAGATTTAATAAGTTTTGGCATAAGTCTTTGTGTAACTTTTGCTCCAACTTTTGCTCCAAGTTGTGATCCTATTGTTCCAGAAGCAAGTAATGCTATTGTATGGACTGTATGTCTAGGAAGTTGTTCCCACCATTTATGATTTAATAGATGTTGAAATTTAAAATCTCCTAATTCGTACATTGTTTTATAGTCTGAGTATTTTGATTGTGCAACTTGTCCTTTACTTCTTAAAACATCAGCTAAGATATTTTTTTCTGGTTCTTGATATTCTTTCTCAATATCAGATATACCAGATACATCAGAAAGGAACTCGGGAACATCTGGTGATTTTGGTTTAAAAAAGTTTATTGCAAAATCTATCATGTTTGCAACGGTCACAAATAAGTCTCCTATACCAACCATAAAGGCAGAAGATACACCTTTTTCACTACCACCTTCAACCTTTCCAGCTAATACCATCAAGTCATATAAATCTTCAACACTTATCTTTTTCATATCTTCATAAGTTAAAGCGTTATAAGCATTTATAGCTTCTACTTGCATCCGTGTATAAGGATCCATTGGTTCTTGTGGTTTTTGAAGCTCTTTTCTGTAAGTAGTATCTTTAGCAGGAGGTATAAACTTTGATTCAGAATCAGGATAACTAGCGAATTTATCTGGTTCAAAGATAACAGGAGGTGCTTTCTCTTTTTCTTCTTTCAAAGGAGAAGAAGGATGATATATATGAGGAAGCATATAGTCTTCATAAAAAGACCTTTCAGCTGGTAAAGGTGAAGTATTATCAGTTGATAAAGAAGTATCTTCTGTTAATAAAGAACGCAAACCTTTGTTTATTACTTCTTCCTCTTCCTTTTTTTTGTTTTCATCTCCATATAGGAGGTCTCTAAGTGCCATATGTTTTATTTAATAACCTAATAAATCATATCTTTCTTTACCTGTTAAAGAGTATTTTTCTAAGTCGTCGGGGTCAAGATAGCTTCCATATTGAGCAAGGAATGTTTTTCTATCTATTCCATCTTCAACTGCATTATCTATTAAAAGTTTAAAGCCTTGAGATGTAAAGTATCCTTTTGAATCTACATAGACAATACTAGATGCAGATTTAGGGTCTTGCATAACTTTCTTTCCTATAATTTGATTTATTATTGAAAATGCTTCAGCTTTTTGTTCAGCTGGAGTTAGTTTCTCTTCTGTATCTCTTTTTACATCTACTCCACCAAGATATAATCTTTCAGGATATAGTTTTCCATTTTTATCTATCATAACAAGATCCATATACTTTCTTCCATTTTCTTCTGTAGGCGTTGATGTAAAAATCTTATCGCCAGGATGTTCTTTAAAAATGTTTTTATAAAAGCCTATAGGTAATCCTGCTTCAAGTTCTAGTTTAATTATATTCAATTCAGTTGTTTCATCTAAGTCATCAAGACTTGCACCACCAGAAGATAGATTGTTATAGATAATTTGTAAGTTAGCTCTTGCATTATCTTGTACTCTATCTTGGTCTGATTTAATATCACCGACTATTCCTCTAACAGCATTCATTAAAGAAATATTTTGACTAAATTGAGAGTCATAAGAATCTACTGCATCCCTATAATCTTCTCCTGTATACTTCATTATAGTATCTACTACATTATATCTTAATGTTAATTGGTTAGTTAATAGACTTATTTCATCATTGATAGCGTCTAGTCTTTGTTGTTCTTGTTGTTCTGCTTCTGAAATACGACCTTCAATAACATTCATTGCTACAGGTTTTGCTCTTTCAGCTGCTATTCTGGCTCTCATTGCACTTTTAATAGCTCTAGCATCACTTTGTAAAGCTGTTAGCTCTTCTTCTAAAACTGATATGCCTTGCTCTTCTCTTAATGCTTGATAGGTTCCAGCTCTGTCTATAGGTTCTGGTCTTGCTCCTATTCCTTGAGTTAAACCTTCTCTTATCTGTGCAAAAGCATCTGTGTATAAGCTAGAAGTACGAACTCTTGGATCTTCTAAACTAGAAGCTTGTTTAAAGTCTTCTTCTTGCCCTGCATCTAAACTAGCATTTAACTCATCAACTGTTCTTATTGCACCACCACCAACAGAGAGACCTTGTGTTCCAGCAGGAGTTTGTGTTCCTATAGGTGTTGCTCTTAAAATATTTAATAGTTGAATATTTTGTTCTGCTGTTCCACTATATCCCTCTATGCCTTGTTGTAAAGCTAAAGAAGCTCTTGCTTGATAAGAACTATCTTGTCCTATGCTTTTTAAGTAATCAACTATTGATGTATCTACATTTAATTTTGCCATACTTTATGTTTTAGTATTTCTAATTTCAGTATCTATGTAAGCACCCGACTTTTGAAGTAAGAATAATCCAACTCTTCCTAAGAATGGAGGTTTCCCATTTTTAAAGAATATAGCTGGGCGACAAAAAAGTTTTAGTTTCTTAGCTAACTTGTCTACATCTTCTATGTATGTGCGTACTCTTTTTTTGAAATCTTCTTGTTGTTTTAGATTCATAGCTTTATTGTTTTTCTTTTAATTTGTTTTCTAATGCTTCTACTTTATCATACAACTCATTTATCTTATGAGCAAGTAGTAAATAGATGTCTTGCTTGCTTTCATACATTCCTATCATTTGTCCCTCTCTAAGTTCTTTTGGCTTTAATCCATATGTTGGTAGTTTTCCTTTCTTAATTTTTCTTTCCCTTATCATAATATCTTCCATTCCTTCTACTTTTATTGGGTCAAAAGTCTTAGGATTGAAATCCTTAATAGGTACAGGGTTCATTAACTTTTCTACTTCTTCATTATATTTTTTTAATCTTTGTGCTTTATTTTTCATAGTATTGTTGTATCAAATGCTACTACTGATTGGTAAAGTCCTCCTCTAAAGGTGCTATTGGAACCTGCATTATGATATTTTATTTCTCCTATGTACTCTGGATTGGATTGGTTAGAAGCATCTAACATTATTGAACCTATAAAAATATGGCTCCACATATGGTTAGGATCTCCTAATTGACGAACAAGATTATCTGCAGGGAGAATATGGTTTGCATATGTAATTCCTAAAAGTACACTAAAGTCTGAAGCTTGTGCTATAAAAGCATAATCGTAATCTTCGTATATCATTAAACGACTTTTGTTTCCGCTAGTTCCAAGGACTAATCCTTTATCATTACCATCAGAATATGGTTCTATTGAAGCCCATAATGTACTTCCATATGCAAAATCTATTCTATTATAACTTCCATTTAAAATAATTCTTTCTCCGTATTCTGATGTTTGAACTGTTCCACCAGTTATTACTGCACCATCAATATATCCTCCTGATATTTCTGCTCCCTGAATATACCCAGAGTATATTTCAGAACTGGTTATTATTCCTTCAAAAACAGCATCTCCGCTTGCACTTATTCCAAAAGTAGTATTTCCATATTTTTTTCCTATTATTCCACTAGGAGATAACCATACACCTGAATAATAATCATAGGTTATTGCAATTCCACCTGAACCTTGAAAAGTAAACTCATCTAAAATTTCTCTATTAAAAGTATCTAATTTATAGTTTATAATATCTCCTATAAGGTTTCCATCATTGTTTATTGCTTTTCCTATTGCATTTGCACTAACACCATAATTCCCTATAATACTATCTCCTGTTATTACTGCACCACCAAAATATGCTTTACCTGTTGTATATTCTAACTTGTATCCTGTTCCTGCTCCTTCATTATAATTACTAGATATAAGATCTCCTGATAAAATTGCACTACTTGCTACAAGATTTCCGTGAATATCAACTCTAAAAGGAGCAGAATCAAAAGTTTTTCCACCTAACCATATTCCACTCTCATTAGCATTAAAGGATGTTTTTCCTTTTCCAACCTGTAATTCCTTAACATTCCTTTCAAGTTCAGAACCAAAACGAGTTCCTGACTCAGGCATTCCTTGAATTTTTACATTTTGGTCTTTAAAATAATCCATTTGTTTATATATTAACTGATAATCTTATAGCTTCTATTTCAGGAGCGTCGTTTCCTTTAACATTAGCTTTTACTTTAATCTGCATAGTTGTAGCATCATTTAAATCTACATTTGTCAAGAATACTTGTCTTTGTTTATCATTTATACAATTTGATAAATCTATATCTTTCCACGAATCATGATTGACTTTCTTTAAAATTGTAAATGATGTGTCCTCTGGTAGGCTCTTATAGGCTATCTGAGCTAAGGTAAAGTTTAATAGGGTAAATCTATCAACCATTACAACTCTGCTTGTCATAAATGCTCCTGGGTACTTTGCTGTCAAGTTTAGAATGTCTACTCCATAGACTATATTATTAGGATTTGTTGAATCTTTCCAAGAAACTAAATACTTACTTCCATAACCTATAATACAACCAATCTCTATATTAGATAAATGTCCTGTTGATATTCCAACTTCTCCATTTAAGATAATAGGATAATTTCTGTTTGTTCTTCCAAGGGAATAAATACCTAGTGTAGTAGGGTTTCCATTTAAATTAGAAAGTCCAAAGAGTGGTAATCCTGCAAAGTTTAATACTGCATTATTATTAACAAAAGCTTTTTTCCCTCCTGAGTAATCTCCTTTTATTTGTTTGTATAAGTCTAAGGAAACACCATCGTAAACATATAAGTTTCCTTTTGTTCCTGCATTTACAATTACTCCATTATCAATAGGAATAAAAGCATTGATTCCAACTTCGGGAATAGGATCTGAGTTAGTAAAGGAAACACTCCAAGTGTTCCATCTGTAAATCTCTGTTCCTATAACATCACTGCTAACATAGCCTCCAATAAGTAAATCTGTTCCAAGTTGTCCTAAACACCTTACTCTTAATGAAGAAGACAGGTCAGGCATATCTAGTGCTTGATTTGAAAATACTCCATCATCAACTTGTGCTACATAGTTTTTATCTCCTATATATAATACTAAATTAAGAATAAGCATAGGATGATATAAACTATCTCCGCCTGCAAAGGTTTCCCAATTATCGTCTCTACTACTCCAAGAAGAACCAACTGCTACTCTTCCTAGTTTCTTTTCCATTGCATAGTAAATATAACCCATATACTCAATAGCTCCTACAATCCCTGCACTACCTGAAGAAGGAGAAACTGTTGCTTCTAGCGAGTATACTCCTGATGAGTTTCTTTTCCATATCTTACCAGTGGTAGAACCAAATAAGTAAACATTAGAATCAGAACAAGAAATTCCAGCTAAAACTAAATCATCTATAGTGTTTCCACTATCTTTAGTTAAAGCTTGATTGACTTTAGAAACTCCTGATTCAGAATGTATGTCAAAACCCCATAGCTCAGCCATTGAGTTTTTTCCGCCCATATAATCGGAATCAGCAATTCCTCCAAGGTTAAAGTTTTTTAAATCTATTTTATCTTTCATTTTATTTCTTAATTACTTGTTCTAATAATGTTTCAATTCTTGTCATTTGTTTTGTGAGTGCAATGCTATCTCTTTGATTCTCTTCAATATGTTTATCTAACTTTTGCTCTATTGTATGAATATGATTGTCTCTTAAACTTGATACTGTCTTTGTTAACTCATTTAATTTAGTTTCAAAAACTGCATCTTGAATCTCTCCTTTTTGCTGTGGCTTTCTAATTGAATTGTACCAAGTAAAGATAAAGGATAGAATAGTCCCTAATCCTATGATATAAGTTAATGTGCTTTGGTCTATTTCCATTTTTCCTAATCTTTAGGTGTTATAGTCCATTCGTCTGTATCATCGTCTCTAAGGGTTTTTTTCCATAACCAGTCTCCGTGTCCTCTAAAAACAATTTTAACTCCTTTTAAAAGGAAGTTTCCAACACCTGTTAAGATATTAAGTACTTTGTTTATTATTATATTTTGTCCTGTTAAAATATATTTGCCGACCGTTGTTAACATTATTACCATTTTGTGAAGTATTGTATCAATTCCTGTAAAAACATATTCTCCCGTTAGCATTATTGCATTTAGTATCTTGTTAATAATAATACTCGTTCCTGTTAAAGTATATTTTCCTATTCCTGATATTAAACTTAATACTTTTTGCATTGCTATATCTTTTCCAGTTAAAGTAAAGTTTCCTATTTCAGATATTATATTCAAAATCTTTTTTATTATTATATCTTTTCCTGTTAATACATAACTTCCCATTTCTACAACTATTTTATAACCTCTATATAAAAACAAGTCTATTCCTGTTAGAATATAATTTCCAGTAAAAAGAGCTATTCTTTTTATCATATTAAGAGCTGTATCTTTTCCAGTAAGAATAAATGATCCCATATTCATAATCATTCTTCTGCCTTTAAAAAGAATTAAATCAAAGCCTGTTAATGTGTAATTACCACAAGAAGCAATAAGTGCTTCATAATAATAGTATTGTTCTAATAGAAAAGCATTCCCATCTTCCATGAGTAGTATTGCTCCACTCTCTAATAATAATTTGTTATGTATTTTTGCCATATTACTTCATATTCTCATACCTATCAACAATCTCCTGCAATGGTTCTTTTTTATCTTCCCATTTTTTAATCGCTCCATCTATTTTTTTAATCTCTTTCTTAATCTCATCAATATCATAGGTTTTAATTTCAGGAACTATTTCTAATGGAGTTCTAATTTCTTTTAGTTTAGAACCTTCTCTTTCATAAGTTATTGTTGTTGTTTCTTTTTGTTCTTCTAACATTGTTTTATTTTTTGTTATTTTTAATTTTGATGTGTTATAATAGGATTACATTAAACCGCCTGCTTGTGCAATTAAGTGCATCATTACAAGATTATCTGCTGGCGGTTCTTCTTCTTCTGATATTATTAAAGCAGGGTCTCTTATATAATTATTATAAAGAAATTTTCCTTCTGCTGTTAATTTTCTCCATTCTACTGCATCTTTATATTTTTTGGTATAACCTTTAAGGATGCCTAGTCGGCTACTTGGAATATCTAAATCAATATAATCAAAATCTTCATTTTTATAACCTTCAATAGCAGGTAAATGTATTTCTTCTAAAGAAGTACAATCATAAACATACATGGAAAAGCTGAGTGTGCCTACTTCTATTGTATTAGATAAAGAAGGTAAATCAACTGATACTAAAGAACTTTGCAAAACAGCATAAGCGTGCATAAAATCAACACCTAATGCACCTGATACAGGACTTTTTTGACTTATTTCTAATTTAATTAGATTGTTTGATAGAGTAGTATAAAACATTGGACACATATGATTGTTCCCGCTTTTATTCCAATTGTGTGCTAATTGCATTATTGTAGAAGTAATAGGAAAAGTAGCTTTACCATCATCATAGTCTGTAATCTTTATCCAATTTCCAGATGTGCCTGCTCTATAATAAGCATCTCCATTTTTATTTTGAAAATATAAAGTTTGACTTCCGCTTGAGCCACTAAAGGTTAATGTATGTATAATATCAAACTCTTGATTTGGATTTATTGTTGCCATAGTTTTTAATTATTAGGTACTTCTGCTGAGAAGACAAAAATTGTATATTGCCAACCATTTGGACGCTCCATAAAACTTGCTTGACAAGTTAATATAATTGTTCCATCAATTGTTTTATCAGGTAATCCTCCTGTTGCTGAAATCCATGCATAACTTCGATAGTTATCGTTCCAAGTTATATTTGATCCAGCAGAATATTCATCGGATGTTAGGTATATCATAAATACTTCTCCTTCTCCTAATGTTTCATCTGGTGCTATTAAAGTAATATCTGAATGTACTCTAAGACGAAAGATTGAATAATTTACAAGAGTAATTTCCTCAGAGCTTGAAGCAACTCCGCTAATTGCTCTTGGAAAAATTCTTTTATTTTTTATATCTTGTTTTTTATCTGTCCAAACAAGTTTACTATCTGCTAAACCTTTAGGAGTAGTATATTTTGCATCTTCTGTACTATTATCTTTAATATCACTTGAACCTGCTTTGGTCATTGTATCTTGCTTTCCACCTAATGCTGTATGAACAAGTTTTTCTGTTGGGTATGCAGTATCTGTTGGAGTAGCTTGAAATGATGTTACTTTATTGGCTGTATTTTCTTTTAAACTTAATTTGTCAACCCAAGAACCCTTAGTTAAAGCAGTAGCCTCATACCTTGTTCCAGAAGTTTCATCAATATATATTTGACCAAGAAAGTCTGGGGTAATTGCTGTTGGTGCACCACTTCCAGATTTTGATACTCTTAATTTATTTGCCATAATTTATCTCGTTATAT
>Ga0265294_10009413_pt1 | contig 11273 bp, 10 predicted proteins | sample MunlanPumphouse3_FD_192504 | JGI IMG/M metagenome (GOLD analysis project Ga0265294, IMG submission 192504) | Groundwater microbial communities from a municipal landfill in Southern Ontario, Canada - Pumphouse #3 | ecosystem: Environmental > Aquatic > Deep subsurface > Groundwater | place...
CGACGGATTGGACGGGAACCAACTACCCGAAGTACATGGTTCAGCACGGCTCGGGTAACTCCGTGCGTAATTGGGCCTTTGGTTGTCCAACCACACCCAAGAACGTCTATGTCACTCCCAACAACGACCCACAGAACTTCGATAACGCCACGGTCCTGAACTTCTACATAGAAACAGGCGACGGTCACGGTATTGTCGGTGGGGTGGAGTTTGGTGACAGGTTGGTGCTGTTCGGCAAGAAGAAGTCCTTCATTATGAACGATTCCTCCACCAATACGAGCGATTGGGGGTACACGGAGGCGCAGTGGACGGGAGGTGTGGCCCATAACCGCCTTGTAGTGCGGACTCCCAACGACCTTGTATGCATGAATGAGGCGGGCGACATCTATTCCGTTGCCGCCGCAGAGTCCTATGGTGACTACAAGGCCGCGTCACTGACCCGCCCAAGCTATATGCACGAATGGATCAACGAACACATCAATCTTGCCTATATTGATGATTTCCATGGAATTTACGACCCTGTGCAACGAGCGGTGATGTACTTTGTGGTGCGTCACGGCTCCACGGAGGTCGATACGGCCCTGATGTACTACATCGATCGCCCCCCTGAATCAGCATGGACGATATGCGGGAACCACGATTATGTGAGCGGGTATTCCGCATTATGTTCCGCTCTGGTGAGGCAGAGCATCGGTGTGTGGAAGATATACACCGGGGGGTATGCAGGGAAGGTGTGGCGGTTGGGTGAGGTGAACCGGAACGACAACAGCAACGCCTTTCTTGCCCGGTACAGGACGAGTATGCTGGCCTTTGACAATGTGAGAATGTCCAAGCGGTACGACAGGTTGCGTGTTGTTGCCGCTCAGTCGGGCGAGGTGGATGCGTCCCTTCGGTATTGGGTGGACGGGGAGATTCTTGAGCCAAGCACCATATCCTTTGCTACGTCAGGCGCATACCTTGGGTCGTTCATCCTTGGAACGGATATGCTTGGCGGCACAACCGTATCGGAGGACTATGCGGAGCTTGGAATCATCGGCAAGAGGCTTGAGATTGAGATCGCAAATGTCAAGGCCAATGAGGACTTCTTCTTTTCACAGTTGATGGTGGACTTTGTGCCACTTGGGAGCAGGTTATGAGTGAATCCTATGTAGAGTATGACGAGTTCGGGATTGTCTGTGTCCGGTGTATGCAGTGCGGTATCCCTGTTGCGGAACGGACGGTCAAGGAGGTGCGGATACCCTCGATACCGCCCAAGACCGAGAACGTGCTTGTAGTCAAGAGGCTTTCTTCGTGGCGGCAACGGAGGACGGAGGTTGAGGGTGGGGGGTATGTGGACCTGATTCTATGTTCTGATTGTCATGCGGAACCCGTGAGCATGGCTGATATGACCGAGAAGATTGCCGTTGCTTCGGAGGCAACGTGGGCGCACGAGGGGAGGTCTGAAAAGGACAAGGCCATATTCAGAAAATCCCTACCCACAATAGCCCGTGTCGCTCCGAGTGATGAACTGATGAAAGAACAGAGAGGGCGGTAATGGCGTACTCACGAATCAAGGTATGGATACCCGGGGAGGTATTGACGGCTAACGACCTGAACGCGGAGTTTACCGGCTGTATCGGGAATGAGAATGATCTGCTGACCAGGATTACGAATGAGGCAACATCGAGGGCCACTGCGGACACTACCCTACAAGACAATATCGACACGATATACGACAGTACGGCGGGGGAGATTGAGGCGAACCTTGTTGTTGAGGATAGCATCAAGGCTAACGCTGTTACCGTGGCGAAGATCAAGGACGGAGAGATCACCCTTGCGAAGATGGCGGCTTCTGCAAAATCCCCGGCGGCGGGTACGGAAGGGTTACGGAAGCTCGGGACGGGTGCGTTGGATGCGATGCCGGGGAATGCGACACCCACACCTGCCGATGGCTCGGTCACCGAGGCGAAGCTGGCTAGTGAAGCCGTCACGATGGCGAAGATGAAGGCACCCACAGCGGTGGCGACTACGATCATAGCGAGGTGGCAGGAGGCCGAAACCGCCACCACGGGCACCCTAGCTACGCTCTACGTTACCGTGTCAGGCAACATCAGGGTTTCCTGCCAGCTCGTAAGGACTGATGCGGTTCTAACCATTTCCAAGAATGGTTCTTCAGTAAAAACGTTAACCGGCACCGGCCCGTACTACGTAACCTTTACATACGATATGGCGGTGACGCTGGGGGACCGCATTGACTTTTCCTTTGCTGCTGGTCAGGCAAACTCCATGGTGCGGTACGGTCGCATCTACTCCGGCACATCCATAGGGGCGGTATCGTGAAAGCAATCCTTGACGGTGACAGGATCAAAGAAGCCCTGCTTTCCGAGGGCTTGACGGAAGATCAGATGACCTACGACACGGACATACTGCGTACTTTTGACGATGGGTTCTATTCGTGGCGATTGGAAGCGGGGTATCCGAGGTTGATTCACTTCTACACGATACCGGAGAAGCGTTCTTTTCTTACAGCGATACGCATGATGCGCAGGTTCAGGGATGAGTTGGTTCGTGAGGGGCATCTTTTTTATATCGTTGAGCTACCCAAGAGCAAGCCGTACATACGGCGGTTCATCGAATACATAAAGGGGAAGAAGTATTTAGAAATTGATGGGGATGCCTACTACTACGCCCCGACAACAGGGAGAACACGCCATGAAAGTGTATGAAAAAATTGTCATCGACATGGAAACGGGGGATGTGCTTGAGGAGCAGGGTTATGAGTATGACGGCCCCATAGCTCATTGCGGGGGCGGTAGTACGACCGTACAGGCTCCACAGCCCACGGCACAGGAGATCGCCCTTCAGCAAGAGCAACTGAACATCCTGCAACAGCAACGGTCGGAAACGGAGATGATGAAGCCCTACGTTCTTTCGGGGATGGGGCTTGTCGAGGAGGACGGGAAGCTCCGGTACATGTCCGAGGATGAACGCCTTGCGGGTATGTCCAGCCTTGAGCGGCAGCAGTACGACATTGCGAAGCTACAGCAGGAGCGACTGGCTCAGGCTTATGCGGGAGAACTCCCTGTTTCCCCTGCACTTGAGAAGAACCTACAGCAACAGGAACAGCAGATGCGTGAGGCATTGTCGCAGAGATTGGGCGCCGGATGGGAGATGAGTACGGCGGGCCAGCAGGCGATGGGTGAGTTTACGAGAAACGCCGAACTCCTCCGCGAGGAGGCCCGAAGGGGTGCCATGACTACCGAAGGCGGGATGCTCCTGTCAAACCTTGGCTACCTTGGCAACACGCAGGGCGTGAGGACTGACCAAGCGGGGCAGTTCCCCTCACGCACATCGGGAATGTTCGGTGCCTACGGTGCGCTCCAGGCTCCCTACCAGCAACAGCGTGGCATGGAGTTTCAGGCGATGATGGCCAACGCACAGAACCAGTCGCAATCGCGGGCAGGACTGATGGGCGGGATAGGATCGCTGCTTGGCGCGGGTATGCAGGGCCTTGGGCATTATATGGGCCTGAAGTCGCAATTCACATTTTACTGAAATGTGAATTGCGACTCACATTTCAGTTCAGTAAAGGGTGATGACATGAGAGGCATGAATCCCAATCCATTCGGGGCATTTGCGGAAGGCATCGCTTCGGGTATTTCCGGCGGGATGCAGAATTACGCACAGATGCAGATGATGAAGTTCGACCGGGACATGAAGAAGGCCGAGATGAACTTCAATATGGGGGCGAAGATGTATGGTATTGCCACAACCCCCCAGGCCCGTTCAGCCGCCATTGACATCATGGCCCCCGCCCTCCGTATGGCTACCGGGACGGAGGACTTTGCCGTGAGCGGTGAGGACTTTGACCAATTCATAGGTGCGCTCAAGGAGGATGTTCTGAGCGGGCATGAAGCGGCGATAGGTTTTATGCAGGATGTAACAAACATTGCCAAGGCGGTTGAGAAGGGCGATGTTCCCCGGCAGGAAGGCTTGGGGCAGATACAAACCCTCGCTGGCTCCTATACCGGCCCCGCACTATCGGCCATACAGGAGAAAGCCTACACTTCAGCGGTGGGGCAGTTGGAAAAACCATCCCTTGAGGAAACGGAACGTACAAAAAGGAAGGTGGCTCAAGAGTTTACCGAGGACGAAATTGAAATATTCAGACAGAAAGAGGAAATCAAGGCGGGCCTCCAAAGCAGTTCGGATAAAGTAGGCCAAAACTGGATGTTGCCCGATAAAACTCCTGTCATAAGCTATGACGGTGGCAGAACCTATCAAACCCCCGGTGGGCCAATACCACTCCCCCATAATGCCATCAAGGTTCCCGGTGGTGCTACCTTGACGGAACTCAATATGGCAGATGCAAAAAGGCAAGCCACAGAACAGCCCGGTGGTACTACGGCTCCCCCAACGGCTCCCGGCGTAACGTCACCCACAGATGCGGCGATGATGGGGACCGGCCCTTATGCAACTGCTATGGCGGCCTTCGATGCGGTTGCCGGTGGTTTGGGTTTTGATGTGCTGGTGGGTAAGGATGGGTTTTTCCCTGAAGTCGCTGATGCCCGTCAATGGTTACGGACTGCCAAACAGATAGGGAAGGCCGCCCTGATGAATAGTTCTCGCGGGGCAGTATGGGAACAGGAAAGGATCGACCAACTCTTCCCCGACCCCGAGAAGATCATTACAAACCCACGGATAGAGGCCAGAAAGATCAATAGCTTAGTGAGCATTTTGGAATTAGAAAAGGCATACAACAATCAGGCCATTCTCTCGGCAACTACCGCGCAAGAGGTCGCCAGGTATCGAGAGTCTAATGACGAAATCAGCAGGCTTATCGAGATGCTTAGTGACCGGGGCGGTGTGGGTGGTGGTGGCCTGTCCGCTGAAGATGCAGCACTCATAGACAAGTGGGTAACTCAATGAATGATTTGAACCGGGTTGTGGATGCGCTCAGGAATGCAGATGCCGCTGGTGATGAAGCGGCGGCCAGAAGGCTTGCGGCTATCGCTAAAGATATGCGCGACCAACAGGCTCCCAGCGCTCTCAGCAGGGCAAGCAAGCAGATAGGCGCGGGGATGGTGGCTCCGATTGCGGCGGGGGTTGATGCGATACATGGAGTTACCAAGCATATTCCGGGTTTCTACAAGGGTGACGAGCCGTTTATGGGGAGCAAGTGGGCTGAAAGTCACTTGGGTGTTGGGGGGGAACCCGAAACGACCCTTGACTATGCCGCCCGTGGTGTGGGTGAGGTTTCCGGGCTATTGCTTCCCATGGGCGTCACAACCAAACTATTAACTCGCGGCACGGGGTTGGTGGCTAAAATAGCTCAGAGCGTCTATGCGGCAATGGTGAGTAATCCCGCCCTTACAATGGGGAGTGAAGTCTCAGCCGGAGCGGGGGCCGGGGTAGGCCGTAAGGTTGGCGAAGAATCAGACATCCCTGCCGTGAAAGCCGGTGCCGAACTGGTTGGCGGTGTTGCTGGTGGTGTCGTTCCTACTGGTATTATTCATGCCCCTACTGCCCTTGCATGGAGGGGGGGGAAGCACCTGTTAAAGAAGGTTTCTCTTCCGTTTTCCAAGTCAGGTTCACAGTACCGGGCTGGCGAGTTTCTCAAGTCTAAGGTTCCTTCCCCTGAAGGTTCAATAACAGAACTTGGCATTGAAACGATAGGCGACCTCCCTCCCGTTGTTCAGGCCGGGGAAAATCGTCTGATGAACCTTCATAAGGTATTGATGGATAAAGACCCCATAGCAGACCATGAAATGATTGAAACACTAAGCAAATCAGCAATCAAACTCGAAAGCGAGATGCGAAAACTTGGCTATGGTTCTTCTGAACTTCTTGCTGATGTTTCAAAGAAACGGATAGCGGCACTACAGGCGAGAATGGATACAAGGGTGCTAGAAGCCACACAACGGGCGCAGGACAAGCTGAATAAGCTCCCCGTGGCAATGAGACAGAGCAAGGAATCCACTATTGTAAGGAACGAAATTGAACGGGTAATGAGGGAGGAAAAGTCTAAGGTAGATGCCCTGTGGGGAGAAGTGCCTAAAGACATGAAAACGGGAGTCTCCAATACGAGATCAAAATTCAATGAAATCATGGGTGAGCTTGCCTTTGCACAACGTACAGACATTCCTGCCGTGCTGTCCCGCGATCCCATTATTAACAACAAAGAACTTACAACAACCACAATCAAGGAGATGCAGGGACTGCGTTCCAAGCTCCTTGAAAATGCCCGCATAGCGAGAAAGAACGGCCATTGGAACAGGGCGAGAATTTCAGACGAAATGGCAGATGCCATTCTTGAGGATATGACAGGTGAAGTTCGTCTGCCAAGAGCAGAAGGAGTTACCGCTCCGTCTAAAAAGGCTGCACCATACCTCCTCGAAGAAGCGAAGAAGTACAAAAGCGCAGAGGAGTTTGTGGAGGGGCAACGGGGCATAAAAATAATAGACGGAAGGTTGAGCGGGGAGGATATTGCAAGGGCAAACGCAGATGGAACTATTACGGTTGACAAAGAAAAGTTTTACGGACACAGCACGGAACAACAAGCAGATATTTTGGAACACGAATACGCCCATTTCATTGAGTCTGAAATATCTCCAGAATTTAAAGCAGAACTCTTCGATAATAAAGATGTAATGGGGTACAGGGGAAGAAATATAAACGAAAAATTAGCCAATATGATTCAGGATGGCACACTACCTAAAATTGTGACTGATAAATTTCCTGATCTTCCTAAAACTAAATCCCAACTCACCGACATCTGGAACGAAGCGCACAAGGCAGTTGCTCCGCAAAAACTTGAATCCCTCAAGATAGCCCTCCAAGCCACACGAGACTTCAAGGAAACCTTCAATCAAGGGGTTGTCGGAAAAGTCTTAGGTTACGACAAAACGGGCGCACCAAGGGTTGACATGGAGGCCGTTCTTGATTCGATTATCGGTAAGAAAGGCATACAGGGTGCCGCAAACATAAGCAAGGTTCCCATGACTCCTGAAATAGAAAACTCCATGAAAAGATACGTTACAAGGAGTTTTGCCGATTATTCACTTGATAGTAACGGTGTAATCAATCCCGCAAAAGCCCAGAAATGGATGCAGAACAATGAGGATGTGCTTGACAGATTTACCGACTTGCGTACTCAATTCTCCGATGCGTCAGAGGCACAGAAAATAGCTACCCAGACGAAAGCCACTATGGACGCACGCAAGAAAGCACTTCAAGACCCCCGTGTGTCGGTAGCGAGTAGGTTCATTGAAACAACCGACCTAGGAACGGAAATAGATGCTGTTTTCAAGGCAAAGAATCCCGCCAGAATGACAAATGAACTCGTCAGACAGGCCAGAAAAGACCCGTCGGGACAGGCTATCGAAGGGGTACGGGCTTCGATGGTGGACTATATATTAGAGAAGTCAGCAAAGGGCGGGTACAACGAACTCGGAGAAAAAGTCATATCCGGCAACGATATGATGGGATTCATCAACAAAAGCGAAGGTGTACTGAGACAGGTATTCACCCCTGAGCAAATGGGGAGAATGAAACGCATAGCTTCGGAATACTCAAAGATTCAAAAATATGTTGGCGCAAGCGGACGGGGCGAAGATATTGAAATGAAGGACTTCGCCTCCAATGCGCTGAGAATGGCAAGCCGTGTGGTTGGTGCGCGTGTAGGTGGGAAAATCGGTGCGGGGACTTCAGGGGGGAGTATTCAGGCTGCCGGGATCATGTCTGGACGCGCTAAAGCCTTTATGACTTGGCTCACCAAGAACAGGGCAGAGGCGCTTCTCCACGATGCCATCCTTTCTCCGGACCCCCAATTATTACAAGCCCTGCTTTTGCCACTAGACAAGCCACAAACACAAGCAACAAACCTACGCATACTCAACGACAGGCTCAATGTGTGGCTCTTGGGTGCGGGAAGTAGGGTAATGGATGACATTATCAAGGAAGAGGAAGAATAGGCGAGGGCACTATGGCACGAATAAAAACATGGGTAGACGGTGAGGTTCTCTACGGGGACGACCTGAACGATGAGTTTGACGCGGTCTATGCCGACTTCCCCTCCGACATACCGGACGTGACAGGTAAAGCCGACAAAGTAGCGGCAAGCCCCGACCCCACGGGGTACGTTGCGACCTTTGACAGCGGGGGGAATCTGGACAAGTCGGACCAACTTGTAAGCGCAATAGGCAACGTATCCTCCACCGACATTACCACCATCGTCAAGCTGACACAGGCCGAATATGACGGGCTATCCCCCGTTGACCCGAACACCCTGTATATCATCGTGGAGGCGGGGCCATGAGGATAAGTGAGGCAGATGCCTTCTATGTGGGTAGCCAAGCGGCGGCGGCTGTGTACCTGGGAGCCGTACAGGTGTGGATTGGTTACAAAGACCCTGACCCGATAGAGCTTGAAACCCTCCCCCTCCCCTCCGTTGACGCAGACACCAACGTCATAGCCGAAACTCCCGTATCCGAAGGCCCACTTGGGCTTTCTGCTCTCTCGCTGCCGACGGTAGGTGTAGGAGATACCGAACTGCGTTACCCCGATTGGGTGACGTATGACGGTCATTTTAACACAGGCGGTGACGTACCGACGGATGATGGTTATTATTGCTCCGGGGACACAGTAACGGCGGAGGGGCCGGGAACGCTGGTTAAGGCCGGGTATTCCTTCGGGCACTGGAATACGAAAATTGATGGTTCGGGTACGGTCGTTGCCACTTCAGGAGATTATACCATCACTGCGCCGACAACCTTTTACGCAATGTGGTACGGCGATATTGTGGTGGTGTACCTGGGGAATGGCTCGACTGGAGGCGATCCGCCGACCGATGGGAATACCTATACGGAAGATGATACGGTCACGGTGCTTGGACAGAACACGCTTGTTCGCTCCGTGTATGAGTTCGCCGGGTGGGACACTATTCCAGACGGGAGCGGCACACACTATGATGAGGATGATACATTTACCGTCGGAGACTTGCCGGTGTATTTATACGCGCAGTGGGCATTTTTAGGCTCACAATGGGTTGCCTGGGGATTTAACCCCTTCGACCCACTGTATGACGCTTCGAGCGATGTGTTGTCTAACCAGCTATTTACCACTGATGATTAAGGAGGCATAAAATGTCAGTAGCAGTAAAAAGAAAATTATCGGGGAGCACAGACGGAAAGGGAATTAAGGTCGTCGCTACCTCAACGCCCGGAACAGCAATACATACCGCAGTTGCTGGAACGACGGCAGGGACGTACGATGAAGTCTGGTTGTGGGCGCAGAACAACCATACCGAAGCCGTGACACTTACTATTGAATTCGGCAGTGCCAACACAGAGGATAATATCATCATGGATATTCCCTCGAAGGAAGGACTTGTGCCGGTGGTGCCGGGATTCCTCTTGCAGAACGAGGCTACGGTAAAAGCGTTCGCCGGAACGACAAATGTGATTACCGTTCATGGTTTCGTAAACAATATGGCGGATTCGTAAATGAAACGATTGCGAGACAGATTCTTCGGGTATGACTTAGACAAGAAGTCTCATTTACTGCTGTCTGGTCGGAGTAGATTGTATGAGCAGGAGTGGAGCAGTGGATTCGTCGGAGCCACCGGAGGTACTATCACTACCGATGGTGATTATAAAATTCATACCTTCACCGAGAACGGTGATTTTATTGTCACTAGCGGTGGTGAGGTTGACTATCTTATTGTTGCTGGTGGCGGTGGAGGCGGCGATCGTGTGGGAGCTGGTGGTGGAGGAGGTGGCCTTATATTTAAGCAGGAAATTACCCTTGCCACAGGAACATACTCGGCCGTGATTGGAGCCGGTGGTGCCGGAAACACTGGAGGAGCAAGCGGAGGGCCTGGATCTGATGGTTCAGATTCTACCTTCAATAGTGAGACTGCCTTGGGAGGAGGTGGAGGGGGAGGGTACACTAGCTTGCCTGGTCGCTCTGGCGGTTCAGGTGGTGGAGGAGGAGGATATGATGGAGGAACAGGCGGGTCGGCTACAGATACTGATCCTCCAAACGAGGTGTTTCAGGGATGTGATGGTGGAGAGGGAAGGCAGGACGGAGACGGAGATCATGCGGCAGGCGGAGGTGGTGGAGCTGGAGAAGCCGGAGAAGATAAGGTTATAGGGCAAGTAAGTATTGGTGGCTCCGGCGGTGCCGGTAAAGATTACAGCCTGCAGTTTGGAACTGCCCTCGGTGATGATGGATATTTCGCTGGTGGTGGAGGTGGTTCCGGCTACCAATACACTACCATAGCGGCTGGCGGTAAGGGCGGCGGTGGCACTGGAGGGAATCGTAACACATCTCCTGGGAGCGGGATTGCAAATACGGGAGGCGGTGGTGGCGGTCGGGAACGATATGGCACCGCCGGAAACGGCGGTTCCGGCATCGTCATAGTGAGGTACAAATATAAATGACCGACTTCATCCTACTCACAGCCTTTTTCATCATTGCGGGGTGGTTGGTGTATCGAATTAAAGAAAGGGGTATTTTTAATAATGCTGAATCGCAGAGAAGCACAACTACAGGGGATTCCTCTTCCTAGCCTACATCTACATTTTCGGGTTGAGAAGAACGGAATAATCATACACGAACACGATGAGCCGGGGCACAGTTGGACATGTAACGCATGGAACGCCTTTGCCATGTTCAGTATGTACTCCGGCGGGTTTGGGGAAGGGGCGCATAGTGCTGGCAACCTTGCCATGCGGCGGTATGGGTCGGATAGTTGGGATACTTCGGCAACGGAGCAGATATTCTGCTTCTCTACGGGAAACTTGCAAAGCCCTGCCGTCGCAGGTAATGGCTACGCCAACAATGCCGCAAACGCAAACTTCGGCATCCTCGTCGGCACAGAGGACAGCGCCTTCGCCACAACAAACTTCGCCCTTCATGGCTTGATCGCCCACGGCAACGGTGCGTCGCAACTGTTCTATCAAGCGATGGGTGCCAGTGTGCGAGCGTGGGACGATGGAACGAAGAAGTTCAGCAACACCTTCACCCGAATTTACAACAACAACTCCGGCGGTTCCATTACGGTGAAGGAGGCGGGTCTGTGTTCCCGCGGCTACGGTAGCTACTACTACCTCCTCGCCCGTGACATACTCGACACCCCTGTGGTGGTTCCCGATGGGGCACAGCTCACGGTCACCTATGTCATTACATCGCAGGACTTCACGAATTGCATCGCAGGATTGCCCCCACTTCCAGCCCTCGGCACAGCAGGCATGGGGGGGTATTCTGGCCCCGTTGTATCATATAGTAGTGTG
>Ga0265294_10009416_pt1 | contig 11268 bp, 12 predicted proteins | sample MunlanPumphouse3_FD_192504 | JGI IMG/M metagenome (GOLD analysis project Ga0265294, IMG submission 192504) | Groundwater microbial communities from a municipal landfill in Southern Ontario, Canada - Pumphouse #3 | ecosystem: Environmental > Aquatic > Deep subsurface > Groundwater | place...
TGGTAACCCCTTTACCAAGCGCCCCATTGATAAATTAAGCAAATTCCAATAGGAGTTTGTTTTTTGTTTTCAAAGAAAATGTTTTATAAAATGATATATGTTATAATATTTACATAGGAGTGATAAAATGGCTATATCAGTATCTGGCCCGTCTTCAACGGGAAAAACAACTCTTGTTAATGAAATAAAAAAGCAAAAGCTTTTGCTGGTTTTGATAACATAATTGTTGTTACTGAAATGATAAGAACTTTATGGGATAGAGATTTTTCTAAAAGTGTTTCAGATAATGAGGCCCTTTTGAGAGATAAGGATTTGACTAGGTAATGGACAGAATTTATATCAAAGAAAATCGAATGATGGAAAACGATTTTTTTAAATTACTTTTCAAAAACCAAGCGCATCTATTACCATATGATATTAATGATAGAATGATATTTATTGCGGAACAAATTTATATAAAAAACAATCAAAAAACTTCTTAAGTAATATAATTTAAGTAGGTGATAATATGAAATTTATAACACCAAGTTTAGAAACTGAAAGACTGCTTTTAAAAAAAGGAAATGCTTTAGATTATGAGAAAGTATACGAATATGACTTTAAAAAATTAAGAAATATAAATGGTGAATTTGAATCTGTTAAGCAAGATAAAAAATATATAGAAGGATATGAGACCTATGCTGATAGAATAGATGGTGTATTTGATTGGATTATCTATTTAAAAAACAGTAATATTCCTATTGCTAATATTACAGCTAATAGAGAAGATAAGATCAATAATGCAATTGAATTGTCTTTTAATACACATCCAAATTATTGGCGACACGGTTATACAACAGAGGCTCTAATTTGTGTACTAAATTTTCTTTTTGAATATAAATATGATAATGTTTTTTGCGGTTATTCAGAGGGAAATATCAAGTCTAAAAATCTTATTAATAAATTTGGTTTTCAACCATATAAAACTATATATAATTCATGGATAAAAGATGGAATTTCAATTACTGATTATAGAACTATCTTAACAAAGGATAAATTCTATAATTTATATAAAAAAACTTAAAGTAAGTAAAAACACCTATTAAATTTAATAGGTGTTTTTATAATTGATAGTTACATTGTAACATAGGGTTTTTTAATTTTTTGAATTGTTTTAGTAATAGGCGAATCACCTAATAAATTAATATGATCAAATTGTTTATCGATTGGTTTCTTGGTATTCGCAAATATTTTAGATAGTTTTAATTCTAAATTAGTATAAATTATTTTATATGCAGGATTACCCCACTTTTTCAAGTTAAAACCTAATTCAAATTTTATAAGCATTTTAATGGCCTCTTCTCTCTCGACGAAGGTACTTAACCTATTAATAAAGCTCCTCAAATCATTGGTAAAATAATATTTTTGTAATTCATTTTTATCAAACAATAATTCAAAAAATTGTGCTAATCTAACCTCGCCATTATAAAATGTTGTTTTTTTATCGAACAATCTTCTCGCGGTTAAATCGGTATATCCCTCATTTAAGGCTTTGCATAGAGTGAAATTTTTATCATAATAAACAAATCCACTTTGGCACATACCACTTTCTGCATCGTAGCAAGCGCTAGATAAATGAATTAACTCGTGTTCTATTGAACCTTTTATTGAATAATCTAGCGTGTTATATTGATTGTCATATTTACCTTTAATACCTAGCAATACTAGAGGCAAGTTCTTTTTTATTTTGACACTAATTAAGTTATTATACAAATTATTTAAATAACTTTTATCTACACTTTCTTCAATGATAGTTACTAATTCTTTTATTTCATTAGGCACTGTAGGCTTTTCTTTTACATCTTTTGCTTTAAGCGTTTTTATATTCTGAAATCGAGCGATAAGTTTTTTCTCGCTCATTTTTGATAAAGCATAAGTTGTCATACCGTTAGTAATAATAAAGGGTGCTACATAAGTTAAGTTCCCTAACATAACAATCCCCCTCTTGTGTGCAGTTATTATATATATTTATTTAAATTTGTCAAATTTAGGAGAATCATGGATGTATTTAAATTAACAATTGTAACAAACAACGTTTTCTTATAATTATCTTTTATGTTACAATAAAAATATGTTCAAGGGGATGATTTGGATGAAAAAGAATATTTATGTTGCTATAGCAAATTGCATGCCTAATGCTGGACACACATTTTCTAAAGGTGGTAAAAAAAGAGTTTTTAGATCTATTCTTGTTTCGGCGGTTAATGAAAATACAATCTTATTTATGGGTGCCGGTACCGTAATAGACATGGACGTTTTAGAAAAAGAATATGAGAATAATAAAGACATATTGCTAAGGAAAAAGAGGTGTTAATAAGTGTCTCTACTTTTTCAGGAGGGGGTGCTTGCTTAGCAGAGAAAATAATGAGAAGTCCTGACACTCAGTTTTTAAAAAATATAAGAGTATAAAGGCAGTCCCTGATTATCACGAAAGACAGATGAAGTATTTAAATAACTCAAAAAAGGTTTTATTAGAGGGAGCACAGGGTTGTAATTTGGATATAAACCATAGTGGACACTATCCTTACGTAACTAGCAGGCAAGTTTCAACAGCTCAAATGTGTGCAGATTCAGGTATATCCTCACTAAGATTAAAAGAAATAACCATGGTCATACGACCTTTTCCAATTAGGATATCTAATCAAACAAATATTGGCCAAAATATTTATAGTGGTGATTATGGATGCTCAGAAGAATTTACATGGGATCAGATTCATGTAGGCGCAACATTAGGCTTGTATCTATCTACCGTAGATTTAAATGATATAAATAATAATAAAGATTTAATTAATTCAAATCAGAATAATCCGGAGTTGTCAACTGTAACAATAAAACCAATAAGAGTTTTCGACATCGATATTGATCAGTTAAGAAAGAATGTTGATATAAACACCCCCACAAATATATATTTAAACTTCTTCTAATATTTGGGCGATCAATATGCATCCTTAGGTGGTAAATATGAAGATTTATGGATAGATAAATATCAAAGGGAATATTTAAATTGGTTAGAGGAAGAGTTATCTACCCCTATTACAATGCTTGGTACTGGTGAAGATTTAAAAGAATATATAATCAGGAAATCTTATATTAAAAGGAAATAAAATTGTAAATTATTATTAAGTGTTGTACACTTGTGATGGAGGAATAATTATGAAGGAAAAATTAGTTAAATTATTAAACAATTCATATTCACCATATTCAAATTTTCAAGTAGCTGCTATTGTTGTTATGAAAGATGGCAAAGAATTTTCTGGCGTTAATGTGGAAAGTGCATCATTTGGGGCTACGGTATGTGCAGAACGCAGTGCAATATTGAATGCAATAAGTAATGGCTATAAAAGAAATGATTTTGAAACTTTGTATGTAATGTGTAACAATGAAAAAATAGGAATGCCTTGTTTTGTTTGCAGAGCTACAATATCTGAATTGTTTGAAAAAGATAAAAAAATTATTTGTATGAATCCAAAGGGGGAAACGGAGGTTCGCACAGTAGAAGAATTATGTCCGTATCCTTTCAGTGATGAGGATTTAAAATAAAAGGACTTAAGTTTACTTTTGAGGTGTTAACTACCATATACGAACTCTTATAAGTTCTTTTTTTTATGCTATAATAAAGAAAGGTAAGGATATAATATAGACAGAAATAACAAACATAAAAGGTGAAGGTGATACGATTTATGAGAAACGAATTATGGTACAGCGAAGAAATAGAGGATATATTTATTGAACTTAATACCACTAAAAATGGATTAACAGGTGAAGAGGCGAGTAGAAGACTAGAAGAAAATGGCGCAAATTGCTTGCCCAAAGCAAAAAAGGAAGGAATATTTAAAATTTTTTTACGCCAATTTGCAAATCCAATTATTATAATTTTAATCATAACTGTTATATTATCTTTTGTTTTAGGTGAAGTTTTAGATGGAATATTTATTATGATAGTTATTTTAAGTGATGCAATTTTTGGAAGCTTTCAGGAATGGAAGGCTGGAAAAGATTCTGAGAGTTTACAAAATTTGATAAAGGTTAGTGCAAAAGTTTTGAGGGACAGTAAAGATAAGAAAATAAATTCTGAAGAACTTGTCATAGGGGATATTGTCATGCTCGCACCGGGGGATAAAATATCAGCCGATTTAAGACTTTTCAGTGCACAAAACTTAACAACTGACGACTCTGTTCTTACAGGCGAATCTGTAGCACAAGAAAAGAATACTAAGATTTTCCCGGCAAGAACGCTAGTAACCGATAGAGAAAATATGGCATATGCAGGCACTTCTATAATAACAGGACGTGGAATAGGCGTAGTAGTGGCAATAGGTATAGATACTGAAATAGGTAAGATTGCTGACAAGGTTTTATCAGTAGATGACACAAAGTCACCCCTTGTTGAACGAATGGAAAAATTCACTATGCAAATAAGCTATTACATGATTTTTATTGTTATTGCGTTATTTATTATTCTACTTTTGAAGGGATATAATTCAGAGGAAATGTTTTTTGCCGTAATAGGATTATCTATATCTGCTATACCAGAGGGGTTGCCCTTAGCTCTAACGTTGGCACTTTCGATAGGGGCACGCCGTATGGCTAAGAGAAATGTTTTAGTAAAAAAACTTAATTCGGTTGAAAGTCTTGGAAGTTGTACGGTTATAGCTAGTGATAAAACAGGAACCTTAACTTTAAACGAACAAACTGCTAAAAAAATAGTGTTACCAGATGGTAGTAAATACAATATAGAAGGAACAGGATATAACGGGAATGGCAAGGTGTCATCTTTAGATGGCAATAATGATTTTACAAATATTACTGACTTAGCTATTCTTGGAGCAATTAACAATGAGGCTTCATTAATTTATAAAAACGATGTATGGAAAAGCTTTGGTGATTCTATTGATAGAGCTTTTTTAGCGTTGGCATATAAATTAAATATTAATAGTGGAATAACTAAAGAAAGGGAAATTGTTGGAAATATCCCTTATGAATCCGAAAATAAATATTCAGCTGTATTTTATAAAGAAGAAGGAAATGCATCTTGTACCGCAAAAGGATCATTAGAAAAAATACTCGAGTTCTGTGATACAATGATGGTAGGCAATAAAATTAAAAAAATTGATAAGGATTTGCTAAGTAAACAAAATGAAGAATTAGCTAGTAATGGTTATCGAGTTATAGCGTTAGCTAAGGGTATTAAACCAAATTTTAGAAAAAAAAATTTATATAATAGTGAGGATCTCCCTAAAATGATTTTGATAGGCCTTGTAGGCTTTATTGATCCTATTAGAGACGAAACCATAAGTGCTATTAAAAAGTGCAATAAAGCCGGAATTAAAGTTATCATGGTAACTGGTGATCATCCTCTAACATCTTTTGCCATTGCGAAAGAATTGAAAATGGTAAAAAATTATAACCAAGTGGCAACTGGTGATGAAGTTGATAAATATTATAGTAAGAGACAAGATGAATTCGATAACTTTATTAAGGATAAGGTGGTTTTTAGTCGGGTTACTCCTCTTCAAAAATTAGAAATAATTGGATCGCTTAAAAGACAAGGGGAATACGTTGCCGTAACTGGTGATGGTGTTAATGATGCTCCTGCTCTAAAAGCTGCTAATATTGGTGTAGCTATGGGGAGTGGAACTGATGTTGCGAAAGAAACTGGTGAAATGATTATTGTTGATGATAACTTCTTGTCAATTGTGTCAGGTATTGAAGAAGGCAGAAATGCTTACAGTAATATTAGAAAAGTAATATATTTATTGATTTCAACAGGCTTTTCTGAAGTTTTCTTTTTTGCATTATCAATTTTATTTAATTTGCCAGTGCCTTTAGTTGCAGTACAATTATTATGGTTGAATTTAGTAACGGATGGAATTCAGGATGCTGCTTTGTCTTTTGAAAAAGGCGAAGAGGATATGATGAATAAAAAGCCTATTAAACCAAACGAGAAAATATTTAATAAATTATTAATGCAAGAGACTTTACTATCTGGTTTTACAATTGGTATTATTGTCTTTCTTTTCTGGGCATATTTAATAAATGTTCAAAACATGGATGTGACACAAGCTAGAGGATATATATTGTTGTTGATGGTGTTTATGCAAAATGTTCATGTCTTTAATTGTAGAAGTGAATATACTTCAGTTTTCAAAATTCCACTTAAGAATAATTTATTGATAGTGGTTGGAGTTATGTCAACTTTATTATTGCAAATTTTCATAACTGAAAACGAATTCTTTAGTAGCGTGTTAAAAACGTCAGCAGTACCTTTTATTGATGTAATAAAAATCTTTATTTTATCTTTGCCAATTCTTTTAGTTATGGAAGTGTTTAAAAAGATAAAGAAAAATAATTCTTCGGTAGTTAGTTAACCTTAATCTTGACTTAGTCTCAATATCAATTTCTACTTTGGCAAGCTTTGGTTTACTGGTAATAAACTATACACCGTTCATGCTTTTATGACTAGTGAAACATTTGTTGTTAATTAATATAAAACACCTATATTTCTAGGTGTTTTATTTCTGCTTTTCTAATTTTTAACAAAAAATGTAATATTTATATAATTTATTGTATTAAAATTATTGACATACATATAATATAAGTGATATATTATAAAGGCTTAATGAAAAGGTTCTACCGCAAGTAGAACTTATATTTATAAGAATTATGAAACACGAGGATGTGTGTAAAGAAAGGAGGAGCAAATATATGCCTACAATCAATCAATTAGTTAAAAAAAGAAGAAGTAATAAGGTGCGTAAAAATAAGTCACCAGTTTTAGGGTTTTCTCTTAATAGTATTAAAAGAAAAACAAAACCTTTAAATTCTCCGCAAAAGCGTGGTGTTTGTACACGTGTTGGTACGATGACTCCAAAAAAACCAAACTCAGCATTGCGTAAATATGCGCGTGTTCGTTTAAGTAATGGAACTGAAGTAACAGCTTATATCCAAGGTGAAGGACACAATCTACAAGAACACAGTGTTGTACTAATTCGTGGTGGTCGTGTTAAAGACTTAATCGGAGTTAGATATCACATAGTACGTGGCACACTAGATACTGCTGGTGTTCAAAACAGAAGCCAAGGTCGTTCTAAGTACGGAACTAAAAAACCTAAAAAATAATAATTTGTAGATAAAGGAGGAAATAAGATGCGAAAAAGACAAGCAATTAAAAGAGATATTTTAGCTGATCCTATATATGGCTCTAAGGTTATAGCAAGGTTAATTAACCAAGTTATGCTTGAAGGAAAAAAAGGTAAAGCTCAAACAATAGTTTATAAAGCATTAGCCATTGTTAAAGAAAAAACAGGTCAAGCACCAGATGAGGTTTTTCATAAAGCTTTAGAAAACATAAAACCAGCTCTTGAAGTTAAATCACGTCGTGTTGGTGGAGCAAACTATCAAGTACCGACAGAAGTTAGAGAAGAAAGATCACTTGCTTTAGGACTCCGCTGGTTAGTAGATTATGCAAGAAAAAGAGGAGCTCATACAATGTATGAAAACCTTGCAAACGAAATCGTCGATGCTTTTAATAGCACAGGCGCAGCGGTTAAAAAACGTGAAGATACTCACAGAATGGCAGAAGCTAATAAAGCATTTGCACATTACCGTTGGTAGGAAAGGAGAAAGCTTATGGCTCGTGAATATTCACTAGAAAATACAAGAAATATAGGCATAATGGCCCATATTGATGCTGGAAAAACAACATGTACTGAACGCGTTCTATTTCACACTGGAAAGATTCATAAAATGGGTGAAACCCACGATGGTGCAGCCCAAATGGACTGGATGGAACAAGAGCAAGAACGTGGTATAACTATTACTTCAGCAGCCACTACTGCTTTCTGGAAGGGACATCGATTAAATATTATTGATACCCCAGGACACGTAGATTTTACAGCTGAAGTTACAAGATCACTTCGTGTGTTGGATGGAGCGGTAGCATTATTAGATGCTAATGCAGGTGTTGAACCTCAAACTGAAACAGTTTGGCGTCAAGCTAACGAACGAAATGTTCCGCGTATGATATTTGTTAATAAAATGGATAAAATTGGGGCGGATTTTGAAAGTTGTTTAAAGAGTATTGATAAGCGACTTGCAGTTAATGCTAAACCTATAGAATGGCCTATTGGAGCAGAAAATGATTTCAATAGTATTATTGATATAGTTAATTTAAAAGCTTATAAATATGATGGAAAGCCAGAGGAAAATCCAACTGAAATTGAAATTCCTGATAAATTAAAATCTTTAGTTGATGAAAAAAGAAATGAACTTATTGAAGCAGTAGCTGAATATGATGATGAATTAATGGAAAAATATCTTGAAGGAGAAAATGTTCCAATTGATTTAATTAAAAGGGCTATTAGAAAAGGAGTTGTTTCTGTTAAGTTTTTCCCAATTTTATGTGGAACAGCTTTAGGCAACATTGGTGTTAAATTATTATTGGATGCTATTGTTGATTATCTTCCATCTCCATTAGATGTTGAATCTATTGTTGGTACCAAACCTAACGGAGAAGAAGACGTAAGACATCCTGACGATAATCAGCCTTTATCAGCATTAGCTTTTAAAATTATGACTGATCCATTTGTTGGTAAGTTAGCATTCTTTAGAGTCTATTCTGGTACATTGAGAAGTGGTTCATATGTTTTAAATGCAACTAAGAATGTTAGAGAAAGAGTAGGACGTATTTTACAAATGCATGCTAATCATCGTCAAGAAATTACAGAAGTTTATACTGGCGATATAGCCGCTGCAGTTGGTTTAAAGAACACAGTTACAGGAGATACTCTATGTGACGAAAAACATCCAATGATATTAGAAGCTACTCATTTTGCGGATACAGTTATTTCTTTAGCTGTTGAACCAAAAACAAAAGTCGATCAAGAAAAAATGGGTGTTGCCTTAGGTAAATTAATGGAAGAAGATCCAACATTTAGAGCACATACCGATGTCGAAACAGGTCAAACTGTTATTGAGGGAATGGGCGAATTACATCTAGATGTTATAGTTGATCGTATGAGAAGGGAATTCAACGTTGAAGTTATTGTTGGTAAGCCTCAAGTGGCTTATCGTGAAACGCTTACTCAAATGGGTGAATGTGAAGGTAAGTATATTAAACAATCAGGTGGTCGTGGACAATATGGTCACGTTTGGATTAAATTTGAACCAAATCCTGATAAAGGATATGAGTTCGTTGATTCTGTTGTAGGAGGAGTTGTTCCTCGTGAATATATTCCAGTAACAGACAAAGGCTTGCAGGATGCAATGAAAACAGGTATTTTAGCTGGATATCCTATGGTGGATGTTAAGGCAACATTGTTTGATGGATCATATCATGATGTTGACTCGTCAGAAATGGCTTATAAAATAGCTGCAAGTATGGCATTAAAGGAAGCTCGTAATAAATGTAAACCTGTTTTACTAGAACCAATTATGAAACTTGATGTTACAACACCAGAAGAATATTTTGGCAATGTAATGGGAGATATTACATCTAGAAGAGGTAAACCAATGGGACAGGAATCAAAAGGTAATGCTATTGCATTAACCGCACTAGTTCCATTATCAGAAATGTTTGGGTATGCGACAAGCTTACGTTCTAATACACAAGGTAGAGCATCATTCCAAATGATACCTGATCACTATGAAGAAGTGCCAAAGAGTATTTCTGAAGTAATTATTAAGCAAAACGGTGGTCAATAACCTAAATAAGACTTGATATTTTTTCAAGAATTAGATAAAATATATTTATGTAAGTTAAAAGGAGGAAAATAAAATGGCAAAAGAAAAATTTGTACGTTCAAAGCCACATGTTAACATTGGTACAATTGGACACGTAGACCATGGTAAGACTACTCTAACAGCAGCTATTACTCAGGTTCTATCAAAAAACGGTCAAGCAAAAGCTATGGATTATAATCAAATAGATGGTGCGCCTGAAGAAAAGGCACGTGGAATCACTATTAATACATCTCACGTTGAATATGAAACAGAAAAACGCCACTATGCACACGTAGATTGCCCAGGGCATGCTGACTATGTTAAAAATATGATTACAGGTGCAGCTCAAATGGATGGTGCTATCTTAGTTATAGCAGCAACAGATGGTCCTATGGCACAAACACGTGAACACATTTTACTTGCTGGTCAAGTTGGTGTTCCAAGAATGGTAGTATTCTTAAACAAATGTGATATGGTTGATGATGAAGAATTGTTAGACCTAGTTGAAATGGAAGTACGCGAATTGTTAACATCATATAATTTTGATGGTGACAATACACCTATTATCCGTGGATCAGCATTGAAAGCACTTGAAGGAGACGAAGCTGCTCAAAAATCTATTACTGATTTAATGGCAGCAGTTGATGAATGGATTCCAACTCCAGAAAGAGCTACAGACAAACCATTCCTTATGTCAGTTGAAGACGTATTTACAATCACAGGACGTGGTACTGTTGTTACAGGCCGTGTTGAACGTGGTCAACTAAAAATCAATGATGAAGTTGAAATTGTTGGATTAAAACCAACTAGAAAAACAGTTGCAACAGGAATTGAAATGTTCCGTAAACAATTGGATTTTGCAGAAGCTGGAGATAACGCAGGTGTATTACTTCGTGGTATTTCTAGAGAAGATGTTGAACGTGGTCAAATCTTGGCAAAACCAGGCTCAGTTACTCCACATAAGAAGTTTGAAGCACAGGTTTATATACTAAGTAAAGAAGAAGGCGGAAGACATACTCCATTCTTCTCGAACTATCGTCCACAATTCTATTTCAGAACAACAGACGTAACAGGTGTTGTAGAATTACCTGCTGGTGTTGAAATGGTTATGCCTGGAGATAACATTAGTATGGTTGTTGATTTAATAGCTCCAATAGCTATTGAAAATGGTACTAAGTTCTCAATCCGTGAGGGTGGTAGAACAGTTGGTGCTGGCTCAGTTAGTAAAATTATTGAGTAATTAATAAATCAATAAAAAAGTGAAATGTATTTGCATTTCACTTTTTCCTAAATTCAAATATGAACCGCACCACATAGGTGTGGTTTTTTGGTACAATAAAAGAGCCCATACCATGCAAGGAAGGAGCTCTGATATGAATTATACACAACTTACAGAAAAAAAGAAAGTGGAGATAGATATTTTACTTGATCAAGGCATGTCTATGCGGCAAGTTGGTAAGATATTAAATGTAAGTCATTCAACTATTTCAAGATATAAAGCTAACATAT
>Ga0265294_10009418_pt1 | contig 11266 bp, 7 predicted proteins | sample MunlanPumphouse3_FD_192504 | JGI IMG/M metagenome (GOLD analysis project Ga0265294, IMG submission 192504) | Groundwater microbial communities from a municipal landfill in Southern Ontario, Canada - Pumphouse #3 | ecosystem: Environmental > Aquatic > Deep subsurface > Groundwater | place...
TCTGCTGTAGGTGAGTCGTGCCAGCCTTATTATGGCTGTCCCCTTTGGAAGGTGCTTGTAATCTGTTCCGTTGTGTTCCATTTTCGGTGATTTTAACACTATGTGGTGAAACTGTCTATAAAAGAACCTAGAGCAGGAATAAAACACAGAAAAACAACAGAAAACTGAGGTTTCCTCCCACAGGTATCTATCTATTCTTGGAGAACCGTGAGGCTGCCAACCCTTCTTACATGGTAGACCTTTCCGTTCTGGCTCACCGTGAAATCACCATCGCCTTCAGGAAAGCCGGCCTTGCTTATGAAGAGCGGAGGCCTGAAGTCAGAGGCATCTGAAGGGATGAACGGCCATGATGAGAAATCAAGGCCCTTCGGTGAAACTTCCATGAAGAAGTATCCTCCTTTGAGATTAGGCAGTAGGTCTGCGATGATCTGTGCAGATATCGGGTTTGCAAGATAAAGATAGACATCGGCGAAAACCTTAGCTTCAGGATGAGCCATTGCCCACTCGATGTGCGCCGGGTTGTTAAGCCCGATGCGCAGCTCGGGATTTGCCTGGAGCTTTGCTTCGACCGATTCGAAGTAATCTTCTTCGTTGTCCATTACTGGGCATAGCGGCAGATAGGAGATGCCGTCAGCTTCTGCAATCTGGTCCCACAGCCCAAGAAGGCTTCGATTCGGGAGTTTTTCAATATCCTCCTTCGATTGAGGACTGATCAAGGATGGAACATCGGATCCAAGATAAGACTCGGCGATGCTGTCAAGCTCAGAATACCACCGGCGCCGGATTTCCTTCAGCGCGGAGATAGGGACGAACACGCTTGTCTTTCCGGATTCCGATGAGCTGAAATCAAGAGAGCCGAGAGTGAACATGCTGTCTGCGCTTGAGCGGAAAGTCTTTTCGAAAATGGCCTCAAAATCCGATGGGCTGGTTGCTTCCTGAATCTGAAGCTTGTAATCCTTCGTATGCTTTGTTCTGCAGATGATGGCCGATAACCTGATTCTATCGCCAAGAACACGAGCATTTGTATCTACTGGGCGCTTGTAATGCGGGAGCGTCTCCTCTTTCACAAGACCTGGATTGTTGTCATGGAGTGATATCAGATAGACTTCCTGACCTTCAGCCGGGGTGCATCCTTCGGGAATGGAAGTGAAGAATGCTTCCCCTGAGTTGGCGAATGAACGGCGCTTTCCAGTCTGGTCTTCGATATCCAGCAGAGGGAATTTGGCGCTCTCACGCCTTGGATCAGGATTGATCAGAAGGAGCCCGTCATGCAGAGCCACCGGGCATCTTAGCTTGATAGCCATCTGGCTCTTTCCGACCTTGGCAATCTTTCCGGCGGGAACGCCCATATGCTGAGGGTAATCAGGGCACAGCAGGTCGCAGCGGTCGGTGAAGTAGCCATCGCTTCGGTTGCGGAGAAAAGTAGTCTCCATCGCAGTCCTTGCATTATCAATATCCTCTTGGCTGCTCTTTCCATTCAGGATCATCCTGTAATACCTGGCCACCGCATAGCAGTAGGCAGGGCCTTTCATCCGTCCTTCTACCTTCACAGAATCGATTCCGATCTTCTGAAGCTCAAGTATTTCCGGACCGATTTCCAGATCCTTCATCGAGAAGAAATATCCGTTTCTCTGCGTCTGCCTGCAAGAGAACCAGCTGCGACAGATCTGGGCGCATTCGCCGCGGTTTGCACTGCGTCCGGTTATCATGCGGCTTGCCTCGCACAGCCCGCTGAAGCCGTAGCACATGGCTCCGTGTATGAATACCTTGAGTTCTATGTCCGGGCATTCCTTGCGGATTTTCTCGATCTGCTTGAAGTCGAGCTCCCTCGAAAGCACGACTCTTGAAAAACCATGTTTCTGAAGGAACTTCACTCCCATGCTTGTGTGCACGGCAAGCTGGGTGGACCCATGAAGAGCAAGCGAGGGGAAGAACCGCTTTGCAAGTGCAGCGGCGGCAAGATCCTGGACGATTATGCCATCCACCTGCAGGAACTCAAGCTGCCTCAAGACCCTGTACAGGTCTTCAAGCTCATCTTCGAAGATCACTGTGTTGATTGTGATGTATATTTTCTTGCCCTGAGCCGATGCAATGGCCTTGAGCTTGCTAAGGTCGTCGAAGCTGAAGTTCTGCGCGCGCTTGCGTGCAGAGAAGTCCTTCATCCCAAGATAGACCGAATCTGCTCCGCCTTTGAATGCAGCAATTGCGGATTCAAGAGATCCGGCTGGCAGTGATAGTTCCATGTAGTTCCTCGCGCTCAGATTATCACAACAGAGCTCTGAAGTACATATTCTCTATTTCTCTTCCTTCCGTTTTTGCTGAAGCTGTGGTAAAGTTGAGCTCATGAGCCAGACAGAAAGAATATTCTTCATTTTCAACAAGATCGGACGTGACGGATCGATCAAGGCAAGCGATGTCTACAAGCATTTCGAAGTAGGCGACAGGACGGTCAAGCGTGACATTGAATACATCCGAGACAGGCTTGATGTGCCTTTGGAGTGGAATCCTGCAATCCATGCCTACACTGTAGATGATTCAAGCGAAATCCCGCATCTTGCGAATGTCAACGAGAAGCTTCTTGTTGCCACAGCGCTGTTCAACGGGCTCGCCCGCAGCCAGGGGATGAGCCCCATCCTTCAGGAGATCCTCTCCGATTCGATATCCGACGGCTTGCCGGATCAGTACCGCAAGATCCAGGACAAAGTTATATTCACAGCTCCGGTGATGGATCTGCCTCCATATGAAACGATTGACATATTCGCAAGAGCGCTGTCGGAGAACTGCACAATCCGCTTTGACTACATCGATGCCAAAGGGCAGGCAAGCCAGAGGTGCATCGAGCCCAAGCGTCTGATCAACACATCTGGACGCTGGTACACAGTGGCTTATGACACCGATAAGAATGCCCTGAGGGTTTTCCATCTGGCCAGAATCAAGAATCCGGTGCTGGAGAGCGTGGCATACGTTCATGATCTTGAAGACCAGCTGGAGTCGTTCATAGGATCGGCCTATGGGATGTTCAAAGGCACAGAGGTGCATGATGTCACGATCCGCATCACAGGCGATGCAGCCAATTCGGTCCAGAGCCAGATCTGGCACAAGGATCAGAAGATTGTAGTCAGGACCTCTGCATCAGGCACGCCATGCCTGGATATAACGGTTCCTGTGTCAAGCTATGAGGAGATTCTATCAAAGGTGCTGTCATTCGGAAGCAGCGCCTATCCGCTTGCCCCTGAGCAATTCGTCCGGATGTACAAGGACGAAGTGCGGAGGATGGGTGAATGAAGACCCGCAGCAACCTTCATACTCATACCACATACTGCGACGGGCGAAACAGCATGGAAGAGATGGTTCAGGCGGCCATTGCCCTTGGGTTCAGGTCGCTTGGATTCTCAAGCCATGCATACACAGGTGCAAGCTACGATGTCTGTGGAATCAAGAAAGACCGCATAGACAGCTACTTTGCAGAGATAGACAGCCTTCAGAAAAAGTACGAAGGTCAGATCCGACTGTACAAAGGCTTTGAAATTGAAGGCTATGTCCCATTCATAGACCCGCGGCTGGACTTCAGCATCGGTTCGATCCATGTGTTCCAGACACCGCTCGGACTGAGGGAAATAGACAACACCCCGGAAATATTCCAGTCAGCAATTGATGCCTTCAAAGGCAATGTCTGGCAGCTTCTTGAGGGGTATTTCGAGGATATGGTCCGTTATGCATGCACATCGGAGTATGATATAACAGGTCACTTCGACCTTGTTACAAAGTTCATTGAGAAGCATCCGATGTTTGATGATTCAGATCCTCGGTACGTCGACATGGCTATATCGGCCATAGACCGAATCTGCCAGAAAGGAAAGATCATAGAAGTCAACACAGGTGCTATCGCACGGGGCTACAGGAGCTCTCCTTATCCCGCTGCCTTCATTCTCCGAAGGATCCTTCAGGACAAGGCACCTGTCACCATATCATCTGATTGCCACAGAGCATCGGCTCTGGCTCAGTCGTTCGATGAAGCCGAGGACCTTCTGAAATCCATCGGCTTCAAGGAGCAGGCTGAGCTTACAGACTCTGGCTTCATGATGACAGCGCTTTAGCTTGCACTCTGATCGAACTGGCTGTTGTACAGCTCGGCATAGAAGCCGCCCTGATCAAGGAGCTGCTGATGCGTGCCTTGCTCGATGATGTTGCCATCCTTCATAACCAGGATAAGGTCTGCATTTCGGATCGTCGAAAGCCTGTGGGCAATTACGAAGCTTGTTCTGTGCGCCATGAGCTGATCCATCGCCTTCTGTGTTATGAGCTCGGTTCTTGTATCAACCGATGAAGTGGCTTCGTCGAGAATCAGCATTGGGTTGTTCTGAACCATTGCGCGGGCTATGGTCAGAAGCTGCTTCTGACCGGCCGAGACTGTGATGTTTTCCCCAAGCACAGTGTCGAATCCCTTTGGAAGCGTCTCAATGAAGTGGAATATCCCGCAGGCTCTGCAGGCCTTTTCAAGCATGTCATCGGTGATCCCCGTGCGGTTGTATACGAGGTTCTCCCTGACTGTGCCATCGAACATCCATGTATCCTGGAGCACCATCGAGAACATGTCATGGACGCTCTCTCGCTTCATGTCTGAAATCGGGATGCCGTCAATGCGGATCTGGCCGCTCTGGATATCGAAGAACTTCATCAGAAGATTCACCATCGTGGTCTTGCCTGCTCCTGTGGGACCGACGATGGCTACTTTCTCTCCAGGGGTAACATGTGCGGAGAAATCCTTTATGATGACCTTGTCTGGGGCATCCGGGTAGCTGAATCTGACATGGTCAAAGACCACATCGCCTTCGACTGGCTGAACTGCAGCGGATTTGGCTGACTCATCCGGCATTTCCTTTTCCTGGAGGAAGTCAAACACCCTGTCCCCGGCCGCAGCCGCGCTCTGCAAGTTGGTCATTCCCTGTGCAATTGTGGAAAGCGGGGAAGTGAACAGCCTTACGTACATTATGAAAGCGACGATTGTCCCGATCGTGATCTGCCCATTGATAGCCATCACAGCTCCGAGAATGCATACAGTCACGTATCCAAGGTTTCCAATGACGTTCATAAGCGGCTGCATCATTCCTGACAGGAACTGGCTTTTCCAGTTGGCATCATATACCGCCTTGTTAAGGACCTTGAAGCTGGAACCCGTCTTCTCCTCCGCCCGTGAGATTCTCACTGCATCATGGTTGGTGTATGTCTCTTCGATGAATCCGTTGAGCTCGCCAAGGTTCTTCTGGCGGCTGATGAAGTACTTCTGCGAGTGCTTCATTATTACAGACATGAGGAGGAACCCGAGAAGGGTGACGAGCACGGCAGCCAGAGCAAGGTGCCATTCTGATATGAACATCATAAGAAGGCAGCCAATGAACTGCGCCACAGCGCTTACCATCGAAGGAAGGCTGTTTGCAAGCGTCTGCTGAAGCGTGCTCACATCATTGGTCACACGGCTGAGGATGTCTCCATGCGAGGCCGTGTTGTAGAAGCTCATCGGAACTGTGTTGATCTTCGCCGAAAGGTCGCTTCTCATCTGCCGTGAAAGATCCAGCGTGATAGTAGCCATTATGTAGTGCTGGACAAACATGAACAGCGAGCTGAGCCCGTATGTTATCAGCAGCCCTGTCGCAACCGAGGCGATTCCCTTCAGATTGATTTCTCCGAACAGCGATCCTGATATCAGGTCGGTGATCCGGCTTATCTGATTAGGACCGACTATCGTCAGCACTGCACCCAGCGCTGCAAGCACAAGTGCAATGATCCCTGGAATCTTGAATCGGCCGGAGTAGGTGAGAATCTCCTTCATCACCCCTTTTATTCCTCTCTTGCTCTTCTCAGGCACTCTCATGCCTTTTCCCATCATTGGCGGCATAGTCTATCTCCTCAACCTTCAAGCTCGGCGGCCGACAGCTGAGACAATGCAATCTCCCTGTAGACCTTGCAGCTTTTCATAAGCTCATCATGTGTTCCGATCCCGACCATTTTCCCTTCATCGAGGACTATGATCATGTCGGCATGCCTGACAGTTCCGATCCGCTGGGCGACGATGAGCTTCGTCGTCGCACTGAGCTTTGTTTCGAGCTCCTTCCGAAGAGCGGCATCCGTCTTGTAGTCAAGAGCCGAGAACGAATCATCGAAGATCAGGATCTCCGGCTTCCTTGCAATCGCCCTTGCAATCGAAATGCGTTGCTTCTGTCCTCCGGAGATGTTCGCTCCGGTCTGGGCAATCGCAGAATCGAGCCCGCCCATCTTCTGGACAAACTCATCCGCTTGTGCAATCTTGATGGCATCTACTGCATTTTCTTCTGTCTTTTCACCACGGCTTTCACCATACAGGACATTGTCCTTGATGCTTGCCGAGAACAGAACCGGCTTCTGAGCTATGTATCCGACTCTGTCATACAGAGCATCGAATGTGTAATCCTTTACATCCTGGCCATCAATCAGAACGCTTCCTGAAGTCGCATCGTAGAATCTGGATGCTAGGCTCACCAGCGTGGTCTTTCCGCTTCCTGTGGCTCCGATGAATGCTGCTGTCTGGCCTTGAGCGACCTTGAAGCTGATGTTCTCGATCACATCCTTGTCCGATGAAGGGTAGTGAAATGATACATTCCTGAACTCGACTGTTCCTTTCTCCGGTCCGCCTTCATCATGGCTGCCTTGGACAACAGATGCCCTAGTCTGGAGCACTTCATTGATTCTTCCTGCAGACACCTGAGCCGCAGGAAGGAACATGAATATCATCACCAGCATCATCAGCGACATCACTACATACGTGGCATATGTCCCGAACACGACAATATTGCCGAATGTCGATACCCTCATGGCAATCTGCGCAGCCGGAACGTCGTTGACTATGGACGATCCGACCCACATGATCACCAGCGAGAGAGCATTCATTGCAAAATTGACGAATGGCATCATCACAGCGAAAGTCCTCTGGTTGAACAGCTGGGTGTTCATCAGGTTCTGGTTCGCCTTGTTGAACTTGTCATTCTGGTATTCCTCAGCGTTGAACGCATGCACTACGTTGATTCCCGTGAGGTTTTCGCGTGCCACAAGGTTCACCTGGTCGGTCAGCTTCTGGACCTTCTTGAAGCGCGGCACGACGAGGATGATCACGATTGCCATCATCGCAAGGATTGCAGCTACAAAGCCCGCGGTTATCACGGACAGCGTCCAGTTCTTGTTCACTATCTTGATTATCGCCCAGACTGCCATCACAGGCGCCTTGATCATCAGCTGGAGTCCCATTGCCACAAGCATCTGAATCTGCGTTATGTCGTTGGTGGTCCTGTTTATCAGGCTTGGCACCGAGAAGCCAAGCATTTCCTTCTGGCCAAACCCTGATACTCTTGCAAACACTTCGTCTCTGATCGTATAGCTCAGACCCGCCGCCGTCTTTGATGCGAGGAAGCCGCATCCTATTGCGAATGCTGCGCTTATCAGCGCGCAAAGAAGCATCTTGACTCCTGTAGTCAGAACATCGGATATCTGGCTTCCCTGTGTTTCGATCAGGACGGTCAGATCGCTCATGTAATCGGGTAGCTTGAGGTCGAAGTATATCTGCGCAAGGACAAGCAATGTACAGATTATTGCCATCAGCCATTCCCTGCCTTTCATTTTCTTAAGGAGCTTTATCATCAGTAATCGCCTTGCAATAGAATGGATTATCCTTTCTGAATGGAGCAGATACAAGCTGCCTCCTTGAAGGACTATGAAAATTTAATCATTCCATTGCCATAGGTCAACATCCTGAACAAAGAACATTGTGTGTTTCCAGCTTGGAAAGGTCGCCGAAGGTCTGAGAAAGTCGACAATCCTCTGAAAAGAAATCAATAAAAAGACCGGGTGCCTTGCAGCAACCCGGTCTGATGATCAATAAGAATAAGAACAGAGCTTATTTCTTGCAGCCGCATCCGCAGCAGCAGTGCTCTTCTTTCTCCTTTGCAGCCTTGAGATCGGCTTCGAGACTGTCGAGCTGAGCCCAGAGTTCCTTCGGCATCTTGTCTCCGAACACCGGATAGTGGTTCTTGCGGATGTCGGCGACTTCGTTGAGCCATCCGTCGATATCGACATTCAGAAGTTCCTTCATGTCCTCGTCGGTGACGCCTTCCGGTCTGTCGATTGCATCAAGAGTAGGCATGATTCCGATTGGAGTGTCTACGGTCTTTGCAGTTCCGTCGCAGACTTCGAATACCCACTTCAGAACACGGCTGTTCTCGCCGTAGCCCGGCCAGAGCCACTTTCCGTCTTTGGTCTTCCTGAACCAGTTGACATAGAAGATCTTCGGAAGAAGAGCCTGATCCTTTGCAGCCTTGCCGACATCAAGCCAGTGCTGGAAATAGTCTCCGGCATTGTAGCCGATGAACGGCTTCATCGCCATCGGGTCACGTCTGATTCCAGAACCTGCGTCAAGAGCAGCAGCTGTGATCTCGGAACCGACGATCGATCCAAGGAATGTTCCATGGGTCCATGTGCGTGCTCCGTGAACAAGTGGAATGGTGCTCGGGCGGCGTCCGCCGAACAGGATGGCAGAAACTGGAACTCCATGCGGATCTTCCCAGTCATCGGAAATGCACGGGCACTGCTGGGCCGGTGCTGTGAATCTTGAATTCGGATGGCTCGAAGGCTTCTGGTCCTTGTTGTTCTTGTCCTGAATCCATTCGTTGCCCTGCCAGTCGATAAGCTTGCCAGGAGCATCGTATCCGATTCCTTCCCACCATACATCCTTGTCCTCGGTAAGAGCGACATTGGTGTAGATCGTGTTCTTCTCGGCGGCGATCATGGCGTTCGGGTTGGACTTCATGGAAGTTCCAGGAACGACTCCGAAGAATCCGGCTTCCACACCCATGGCGTAGAGTCTGCCGTCCTTGCCGTAGCGAAGCCAGGCAATATCATCTGAAAGGGTATGTACCTGCCATCCTGGGATGGTCGGGATGAGCATTGCAAGGTTGGTCTTGCCGCATGCTGACGGGAACGCCGCTGTAATGTAGCGTGAGCGTCCCTGAGGGTTGGTCAGCTTGAGGATGAGCATATGCTCTGCAAGCCATCCCTCGTCACGTGCCATGACTGTTGCGATTCTTAGAGCAAGGCACTTCTTTCCAAGAAGGGCGTTCCCGCCGTATCCTGAACCGAATGACCAGATTTCTCTGGTTTCAGGGAAGTGCGCGATGTACTTGTGCTCGATAGGAGCGCATGGCCACACGCCGTTGTCCTTCTCGCCATTGGCAAGAGGCTTTCCGACGGAGTGGAGGCAGTGAATGAAGAAGCCGTTGGTGCCCAGCTCTTCGATGACCTTCTTGCCGACACGGGTCATGATGACCATGTTGCAGGAAACATACTCGGAATCAGTGAGCTCAACGCCGATCTTGGAGAACTCGGAACCCACCGGACCCATCGAGAACACGATGACGTACATCGTTCTTCCCTTCATGCATCCCTTGTACAGGCCCATGAGAGTCTTCTTGAGTTCATTCGGGTCAATCCAGTTGTTGGTCGGGCCGGCATCTTCCTGCTTCTCAGAAGCGATGAAGGTTCTTTTCTCGACACGTGCAACGTCCGAAGGATCAGAGCGGAAGAGGAAGCTGTGCGGCTTCTTCTCCGGATTGAGCGGAATTGCGATTCCATTGTTTACGGATTTCTGCATGATGCGGTCATACTCTTCGGCGCTGCCATCCAGCACGTAGACGCTGTCAGGGGTGCAGTAATCCTTGATTTCGTTTATCCAGGCAACCAGGCCAGGATGTTTGATGTCGTTCACTGTCATGAATAACTCCTTAATAGGTAGGCAGAGGGCACAGTGCTCCTGCAATAATTACTATCTAGAAGATAATCTACTCATTTTCAATGGGTTTATCAAGTATGGCTGGAAAATACTGTGACTTTGATACCTTGCCTGGCCAAACCTTTATTCTTCGCCAGGATGTTCAACAAAAACAGTGTTTGCTGTATAGTCTACTGCATGAATGAATACAAGCTTATCGAGAAAGATGAACAGCTGAAGGCTCTTGTCGAGCATTGGCATGAAGAGGGCATCCTTACGGTGGCGATGGACTTCGAAGGGGAGTTCAACCTGCATATCTATGGTGAGCACCTCTGCCTGGTGCAGCTTTTTGACCGCAAGGACTTCTATATAGTCGATGCCATGAAGGTTTCTGGCGCTGCGCTCAAGGTGCTGCTTGAAAGCGACATAGAGAAGATAATGTTCGACTGCAGCGGGGACAGCACCTTGGTCCGCAGAGTGTACGGGATTAACCTTGCCAACGTCTTTGACCTCAGGGTCGTAGCCCAGGCTCTCGGATTCGTCAACGGGCTGTCCGCCCTGATCGAGCGCAACCTCAAGCTAGGCACTGAGGGCAAGGATGGGAAAAAGAAGAAGCAGATGTCCAACTGGCTGATCCGTCCGCTCAAGCCTGAGCAGGTCTCGTATGCATTGGACGATGTCAAGTATCTCTTCGACCTCCGCGATTCGCTTGATTCCGAACTGACCGATCCAGATCTTCGGAAGAAGGTTGCCCGGCAGATGGAAACATGTGCCCGTCCCATCCATCCTGACAAGCCGGAGTGGGAGAGGGCGCCTGGCTACAAGCATATGCCTCACCGAACCCGGATCTTCCTCAAGCATCTTTACATTGCACGGGACAATATGGCTAGACGGCGCAATTGCCCGGCTTCATATTTGATTGACAAGAAGACGCTGTCCAGGATGGCCTATGCCGAGACTTCAGAGAAGTTCGAATTCATGCAGCCTCTGCGCCGTGATGAGCTTGACAGCCTGAAAAAGGCAATCTCAGAGGCAGAGTCTGAACTCAGATGATTTCTTCCTTCCAGTCTGAGATGTTCCTCAGGCCGGAGTCGAAGCTGATTCCCAGCAGGTGAATCGTCCTTCCCTGCGGGTTGCTTGCATACTGGTCCGCATAGCCTCTGGCCCTGATCTGTTCCAGCCCTGCCTGGGCATCCTGATCCTTCTTGAACTCGATGACGTATACGGTCCCCGGGTACAGCAGGACTGCATCGATCCTTCCTCCAGCATTGGACACCTCCGCCGGCACGTCTGCTCCCATGGCAAGGAGCATCGCATACAGGATGCTCTGGTAGTATCCCTCGTCCTGCGTCTGGATGATGCTCGGGATGCTTGAGTAGATGCTCTTCAGTATCCCGATGGCCTCTTGGGTGTTTCCGTCATTGAAGGCCTGCCCCATCAGCGTGCCTGATGCCGGGAAATCCGCATCGCTTGGAT
>Ga0265294_10009420_pt1 | contig 11266 bp, 10 predicted proteins | sample MunlanPumphouse3_FD_192504 | JGI IMG/M metagenome (GOLD analysis project Ga0265294, IMG submission 192504) | Groundwater microbial communities from a municipal landfill in Southern Ontario, Canada - Pumphouse #3 | ecosystem: Environmental > Aquatic > Deep subsurface > Groundwater | place...
ATTGGTGCCGAAAAGTGCAGAACCACCGCCACGAACCACTTCCACCCGTTCGATCATATTGGTTGGAATTTGTTCGATGCCGTAAACACTTTGCAAGGCACTGTAAATGGGACGGCTGTCTATCAGGATTTGTGAATAGGTACCATCCAGCCCATTGATTCTGACTTGCGGCAAACCGCAATTTTGGCAGTTGATTTCCGTTCTTAATCCGGGTTGAAAATTCAAGCCCTGTGAAAGACATACGGAATTCGTACTTTCAAAAATCTTTGAACCGATAACATTCACAATGGTTGGTGCTTCTCTACGGTTGGTTTCGTTGCGGTTGGCAGAAACTACAACACTTTCCAACATGATCTGATCTTCCTCCATTTCAAAATCCATTTCCAAACTTTTGACGGAAGTCAGGTCTATTTCTTTTCCAATGGTTTTATAGCCCATACCTGATACGACCATGGTGTATTTACCGGATGGCAGGTTTTTCAAAAAATAGTGACCGGTGGCGTCTGCCGTTGTGCCTATGGTAGTTCCTTTTATCGAGATATTAATATATGGAATGTATTCTTTTGAGGATTTATTGGTTACATGTCCAAATATGTGTTCGTCTGATGTGTTTTGGGCATATCCGGCTATCTGCCCCAATATAAGGAACAGTAATATGATTATTTTGGTTTTCATTTTGGATTTATTACATAAGAAATTACTTATTAAAATCTATTGTTTGGCATCTTTGCATCATTAATGGTAGAGTTCAATTTTTTTATAAAGCGCTGTTTATATAAAATATAGGATATGATGAACTACCTTGTTTGTATATGAAACAATGTTGCAAATGTAACATTATTACAGATAAACAAACCTATTTTGTATGATTTTTATTAAGTTTGTAACTTAAAAAATCAAAAAAAGAAATGACACCAACAGAAATCCTGACGCTGTATCACTTGCGCAAGACACCAACCCGTCTATCTATTCTTGAATATTTACAGATATCCCACCTCCCTCAGTCTGAAAATGAAATTCATAAAAAGATGCAGGATTCCTATGATCGCATTACTTTTTACCGTACCATTCAAACGCTGATGGAAGCAGGGATTATTCACCGAATTGTAGCAGACAACACGACTGTGCGTTATGCGCTCAATCATTATAATTCTCAGCTCGATGAACAAAATCATGATCATGTGCATTTTTACTGTACGAAGTGTGGAAAGGTGGAATGTATGGAGGAAGTGGTTGTCCAACCATATCATTTACCGGACGGCTATAAAATAGAGGAATGTAATGTTGTCGTTAAAGGCCTTTGTAGACAGTGTATAATAAAAGACCATGACAGATAATAAAGCCATTATGATCAATTCAAAAAAAGCCGGATCCACTTGGGTCCGGCTTTTTTTGCAAAAAGAAAGAAAAGAAGTTTTACTTCTTAGATGTTTCGATAGAAACTTTTCTGAATTCTTTCATTAACTTTTCAATTTCCAAAGATGCTTTTCTAGCTCTTGCACCTGCAGCTTTGTTGCCATTTCCCAATTGTAAACCTGCGTTTTTTGTAAAATCAACAATAAAACCATTTGCTTTTTCCAGTAATTCGTTCATGATATAATATTTTTAAATTTAGGATGTTGCAAATATAAAATCTTAATTCAAATAGCAAATCATGAATTCGCTTTTTTTTAATATTTTTTCTTCTTTTAATAATGAATGAATGCCTTCAATGCTGTATTTTTGAGTACTTTCTCTAAAAAAGGCAAAAGTTCACTGCTTCATATTCAAACTAAGGCCTGTTTCTTTTTAGTACATTTGTAAAAAATAAGACAGACAATGGAAATGAATATTGGAGATAAAGTGCGTTACCTCGACGCTGTTGGAGGTGGCATCGTAACAGCCTTCAAAGATAAAGATATGGTTATCATCCTTGAAGATGACGGTTTTGAGACTCCGGTTTTCAAAAGACAATGTGTTGTAATAGAAAGCGCAGCACCTCAACCTCAGCCCACTCAGTCCAAAATATCTGTGCAAAGTCCAGAGTCACCCAAGGTTGAAGCAATCAAAACATTTATAACCAAAACACCTGAAACCAGAGAAGGTGAATATCTGAATATATCATTGGCTTACTTACCAAGTCCAGACAAATCTTTTACCGATTCGGAATTCGAATGCTATCTTATCAATGATAGTAATTATACGTTGATGTTCAATTATGCTTCATGCAGTGGTAAAACCTGGAAAAGCCGTGCAACAGGGACTTTGGAACCAAACTCAAAACTGTTTTTAGAAGCATTTAATAAGGAAAGTATTCTTGAACTCGAAAAAATAAGCTTTCAATGTATAGCACTGAAGGCTGAGGCTTTTTATTCCTTTAAGAATACCATTTCTGTTGAAATACGTCTGGATACCGTCAAGTTTTATAAAATCCATTGCTTTAGAGAAAACGATTACTTTGATGAAGATGCCTTAATCGTTCCTGTTGTAAAAAGAGATGTTCCGGAAAAGGGCATGTTCATCTCCGCTGACGAAATAGCCAAAGCCATTCGACAAAAGGAGCCGGAAAAGCCCAGAGTTTCAGAGCCTCTGTCTAAGAAAAAAAGCGAGATACTGGAAGTGGACCTTCATATTGGGAGCTTGCTGGATACGACAGCAGGAATGAACAATGCTGATATGCTGAAATATCAAATGGATACTTTTCGTAAGGTCATGGATGAGCATCGTTCAAAAAAAGCGTTCAAAATTGTCTTCATCCATGGAAAAGGTGACGGTGTTTTACGTTCGGCTATCTTGAATGAATTGAAAACCAAATATAAAAGTTGCAAATGGCAGGACGCATCCTTCCGTGAATATGGATTCGGTGCTACCATGGTAACTATTTATTGATTTTAAAGAAAGAACAGCATGACCACGATATTGGCTACGCTGATGATGGAAAACCCGATGAATAAAGGTTTGGCAAGTTCTTTCCTGTTTCCGGAAAACCCCATGGCGTAAGCCATTTTGATGATGTTGTTGCTTAAGGTCGCCTGTAAACAACAGGCAGCCATCAAGTTGAGTGATATGCCCTCGAATTGTCCATCGGTCAGATTGAGGATAAAAGGAGTGATGTCACCTGCTCCGGATATGAAAGATAAGATGGTTAGCCCCTGTGTGCCCAAATACATGATGGCATAATAGGTCAATAAGGTAAAAACGACATACAGGAAGGCAAAAATCAAGGCTACCTTAAATTCTAAAGGGTTCTCATCTAATTTTTGTTGCTCTTCTTCCGTAAGATCAAACTTCGAATGATTCCGGTTTTTAAAGTAAAGCCCTACAATACAGGAAATGATCATCAATATGGTCATTGGGAGGGCCAACAGCAAAAATACCTGAAAGTTGAAGATGGCAATGATGATCATTAAACGCAAAAACATCATACCAACGGCAAGAAACATAGCGGTGGCATATTCTGGAATGTGTTCATTTTTGGTATTCTTGCACTTTTTGGCTAAAATGGTAATGGTGGCGGTACTGCTGTACAATCCGCCCAATAATCCGAATATGACAACGCCAGACTTTGGGAAAATGTAGATTTTCACCAAGTAACTCAGATAAGAAATACCAGAAACGATGACGGTGGCCAACCAGATTCTGTATGGTGTCAGGCCAATTTCAGGGAATATTCTTGTATCCGGCAACATCGGCAGGATGATAAAACTGATCAGGAGAAATTTTGCCAGAGTGATAAATTCATCGTTATTCATTTTCTGGGCCAGTTCCACAAAAGTGGATTTCATTTCCGTAAGCAGTAATATTACAACAACGACAGACACAAAAAACCATGAAGGTGTCAGAGTGACCAATGGTCCGAGGCAGTAAGTGATTAAGGCTGTGACAATTGCTGTGATTCCGTAATCTTCCAGCTTGCTAATCTTGAAATAATAGTTGAGTCCCAATAAAATGGTAAGGACGATACCGCCTCCTGCAAAAAGTGAAAAATCCTTTGGATCAAATAAATAAAGGATGTAACCAAGAAGTCCAATCAACGTAAAAGTACGATCAGAACCAAAAAGAGTAGCTTCTTTGTGAAGTTTCAATCTCCTTTGTGAAAGACCGATCAGTAAGGAAAATGTCAGTACCAGCACGAAATCGGTCAAGCCTGAGGGAAGGTTTATGCCCAATGTCTCCATCATCTATTTCTACCACTTCTTAAAAGGTAATTTAATGAGGTTGGCGTTGTAGTAACGCTTATCTCCGGTCACTTCAATGCCAATCCAATCCGGCTTGATAAATTCTTCAGTTTCTGAGCTGAGCTCAATTTCGGCAACAGTCAGCCCTATATTTTCACCAAAAAATTCGTCAACTTCATAAATGTGTTTCCCGACTTTGACTTCATAGCGTATTTTCTCTATGAGACCTGGCTCACAGAGCTGAAAGAGGTCTTCAGCTTCTTCAGTGGGAATTTCCTTTTCCCACTCAAAACGACTTAACCCGGAAACATTGCTTTCTCCTTTAATGGTGATATACCCTTTGTCTCCTTTTGTCCGGATACGCACGCTGGATTCGGAATGAGAAGAGATATATCCCTGTTTGATATAAAGTTGGTTAAATGCCAGATTTTTATATGGCCCTTTCACTAAAAACTTGCGTTCTGTTTCTTTTGCCATGATCTTGTGAATTAAAATATTAAGCTGGAAATAAAGGAAAATAGTAAGTGACAAATATACTAATTTTATTAAAATAATTTAAATTTTCTCTATCAGAGAATTATAAATATATAGAATGCCAATATGCTCTATAACAATGTTCTGTAACAGAAATTCAGAATTGTTTATATATTCATAATTTTTTACTTTGCACTGCCTTTAATTACAGGCAACCGCTTTTCTTAAATCTGGTACTAACAAAAAAAATTTCTGACGTATGAAAGTTTATCAATCTAATGAAATTAAGAACATTTCCATTGTGGGAAGTTCAAGATCCGGGAAAACCACCCTCGCTGAAGCAATGCTTTACGAGGGTGGTTTAATAAAACGACGCGGAACAGTAGAAGCACAAAATACTGTTTGTGATTATTTTCCAGTAGAACATGAATATGGTTATTCTGTCTTTCCCACAGTTTTTCATGTGGAATGGAACGGAAAGAAATTGAATTTTATTGATTGCCCGGGATCTGATGACTTTGTAGGTGGAGCCGTTACTGCACTGAATGTAACTGATACGGCTCTTTTGCTGATCAATGGACAGTATGGAGTGGAAGTTGGAACCCAAAACAGTTTTCGAAACGCAGAAAAATATAATAAACCTGTGATTTTTGTCGTCAATCAGCTTGATCATGAAAAAGCTGATTACGATCAGGTGTTGGAACAATTGCGCGAATCTTACGGATCCAACGTTGTTCCTGTACAATATCCCATCACTTGCGGACCAAACTATAATGCCGTAATTGATGTCTTGCTGATGAAAAGATATACCTGGAAACTTGAAAGTAGTATTCCGGAGATTGATGATATACCTGCAGAAGAGAAAGCAAAGGCTGAGGCATGGCATCAGACTTTGGTGGAAGCAGCAGCTGAAAATGATGAATCCTTGATGGAGAAATTTTTTGACCAGGGAACCTTGACTGAAGATGATGTCAGGTCAGGTATTCGCCTGGGATTGATAGCGAGGGGGATGTTCCCTGTTTTTTGTGTTTGCGCTAACCGTGATATGGGCGTTCGCCGATTGTTGGAATTTCTGGGGAATGTTGTTCCATATGTAACGGATATGCCAAAAATACCCAATATAAAAGGCGAGGAGATTTTCCCTAATTCCAGCGGACCTACCAGCCTGTATTTTTTTAAGACTTCTGTAGAACCGCACATCGGTGAAGTCTCCTATTTTAAAGTGATGTCTGGCAAGGTGAGAGAAGGCGATGACTTGCTTAATACCAATCGCGGATCGAAGGAACGTGTAGCCCAGTTATTCTGCGTTGCAGGATCAAACCGTATTCCGGTGGAAGAATTGAACGCAGGAGATATTGGTGCTACTGTAAAACTTAAAGATGTCAAGACTGGAAACACCCTGAATGGTAAAGGCATTGACAACAGTTTCGATTTTATCCATTATCCGGAACCAAAATACCGCCGTGCCATCAAACCTATTAATGAAGCTGACGTTGAGAAGATGATGTCCATCCTCAACCGGATGCGTGAAGAGGACCCGACATGGGTTGTTGAACAATCCAAGGAACTAAAACAAACCATTGTCCATGGACAAGGGGAGTTCCACTTACGTACACTTAAATGGAGGATGGAAAACAACGAGAAGATGCCTATCCAGTTTTTGGAACCACGCATCCCATACCGTGAGACCATAACGAAGATAGCCCGTGCCGATTATCGGCACAGAAAACAATCAGGTGGTGCCGGACAATTTGGTGAAGTCCATTTAATTGTAGAACCCTACACAGAAGGAATGGTTATTCCTGAAATCTATAAATTCAACGGACAGGAATTCAAGATTTCTGCCCGTGATACTCAGGAAATCAAACTGGAATGGGGTGGAAAACTCATTTTTGTGAACAGTATTGTTGGGGGAGCCATTGACACACGTTTCCTGCCGGCCATTCAGAAGGGTATCATGGCCCGTATGGAACAAGGTCCGCTCACAGGATCCTATGCCCGTGATGTTCGTGTCATTGTATACGATGGTAAGATGCATCCGGTAGATTCCAATGAAATATCCTTTATGCTTGCCGGACGAAATGCATTTAGTGAAGCATTCAAGCAAGCAGGTCCCAAGATTCTTGAACCAATTTATGACGTGACAGTCTTCGTTCCAGGCGATCGTATGGGTGACGTGATGGGAGACTTGCAAGGTCGTCGTGCGCTGATTATGGGTATGAGCAGCGAAAAAGGCTATGAAAAGCTTTCTGCTAAAGTACCATTAAAAGAAATGTCAAGTTATTCAACATCCTTGAGCTCGCTAACTGGCGGACGTGCTTCATTCAGTATGAAGTTCGCCAATTATGAATTGGTTCCAGCCGATATTCAGGATAAACTGTTGAAAGAATACGAAGCCCAACAACAGGAGAAGGAATAATCAAAATAAAGTATTGGAGAAGCTTACCCTGATTTTTTGGGGTAAGCTTTTTTTGTATAATAATTTTAAATCTCAATATTGATGGAATCGAATGAATTCTCACGCCGAAAATTTCTAAAACAAGTAGCCTTGCTTTCGGCCGCCGCCACAATCCCTTCGTACATCAAAGCATCAAACAATGCTTTATCTGCAGTAGGACTGACAAAAGCAAATGAAAGGGTCAATTTAGCTTGTGTAGGAATTGGAAATCAGGGAGGTTCGGATGTCATGTCTTTATATAACACAGGATTATGCAATCTCGTCGCCTTCTGTGATGTTGATATGGGTGCCCCACATACCCTCCATGTATTGAATAGATTTCCTGATGTACCACGTTTTCAAGATTTCAGAGTGATGTTCGACAAAATGGAAGATCAGATAGACGCTGTATTGGTGGCTGTACCCGATCATTCACATTTCCCGATTACGATGATGGCTATGGGGCTTGGAAAACATGTCTATGTTGAAAAGCCAATGGCCCGTACTTTTAATGAGATTGAACTCATGATAAAATCGGCCAAGAGACACAAGGTGGTGACTCAAATGGGAAATCAAGGGCACTCGGAAGCTAATTATTTCCAGTTTAAAGCATGGAAAGAAGCTGGAATCATTAAAGATGTGACTAAAATTACCGCACATATGAATTCCTCACGTCGCTGGCATACCTGGGATCCCAATATAAAAAGTTTTCCACCGGCTGAACCTATCCCTGACACCCTTGATTGGGATATTTGGCTTGGCGTAACGCAACAACATGAGTATAACCATGATTTTATCAATGGACAATGGCGTTGTTGGTATGACTTTGGAATGGGTGCATTGGGTGATTGGGGTGCACACATCCTGGATACAGCCCACGAGTTTCTAGATCTTGGACTCCCAAATGAAATCAATATGTTGAAAGCTGAGGGGCACAATCCATTCTTCTTTCCGATGGCATCGACCTTATTGTTTAGATTCCCCGAACGCGGAAATATGCCTCCTGTAGACATTACCTGGTATGATGGAGTAAACAATATTCCTTCCGTCCCCGAAGGTTATGGGGTATCCGAACTGGACCCGAATATTCCTCCAACGAGTATAGGAGAAATTCAACCGGTCAAGTTGAATCCGGGTAAGATTATTTATAGCAAAGAGCTCACTTTTAAAGGCGGTTCACATGGTTCGACCTTATCCATCATACCTTCCAATAAAGCAAAAGAGATGGAATCTAAAATTCCTTACGTACCCAGAAGTCCTTCAGACCACTATGCCAACTTTCTCTTAGCATGTAAAGGTGAGGAAAAGGCTCGTTCTCCTTTCTCCATTGCAGGTCCGTTGAGTCAGGTGTTCTCGTTGGGTGTCATGGCGCAAAAGCTAAACACAAAATTATTGTTTGACCGTAAAACCAAGACCATTACAAATAACCAGTTGGCCAATGAACTGTTGATAGGCCTTTCTCCTCGTAAAGGGTGGGAACAATATTATAGGGTGTAGTGATCCATTGTATTTAATGTCTTAATCAGAAGTATATGAAACAAGCCCATGGTTTATCACACAAATTAAGTAAACCATTATTTGGCATAAAATTTAATGAGATGAATCGAATCTCCCTTTTTTTAATGGTTGTCATTCTGCCTGTCATTTCACAAATGACCTTGGCTCAGAAAAAGTGCCCTGACACACAGCAGGCTTCAGAAACTAGTGAAAAGTTTAAGATTGGAATGGCTGGTTACACCTTTGCCAAATTCGATATAGATAAGACGCTCGAAACCATGCAAAGGATGAATGTACACTATCTCTGCATCAAGGACTTTCATCTTCCGTTAAATAGTACGGACGATCAGATTGCTGCGTTTAAAGACAAACTTGCATCGAAAGAAGTGACAGGCTATGCTGTCGGTCCGTTGTATATGAAATCTGAAACAGAGATTAACCGGGCGTTTGAATATGCAAAGAGAATAGGAGTCAAATTGATTGTCGGAGTTCCAAATTATGAACTTTTACCTTATGTTGACAAGAAAGTAAAAGAATATGGCTTCAATTATGCCATCCATTTGCATGGGCCAGATATCAAAACCTATCCCGACGCTGAAGATGTTTGGAATCACGTTAAAGACCTTGATCCAAGAATTGGGATGTGTTTAGACATCGGTCATGATACGCGAAATGGAAAAGATCCCGTTGCTGATCTGCAAAAATATCAATCCCGCGTGTTTGACATCCATATCAAAGACGTAACAGGCAAGACCAAGCTTGGATATTCGCTGGAAGTTGGTCGTGGAATCATTGATATACCTGCATTTGTCAAGATGCTTCGTCAGGTTGGTTATTCTGGCGTTTGTAGTCTCGAATATGAGAAAGATATGGATAATCCTTTTATGGGAATTGCGGAATCAATTGGATATTTCAGGGGAGTGATCCGTGCCATGAAATAGAGCATAGGGAGGGATATGAACCCATCTTGGTGGTTATGATAATAAGTTAATTTGTGTTTCTTCTAGGGTTAATATTTATGAATCCAATTGAAATGTTAAATATTGAACCTATTTTTGCTAAATGAAGAAGTCCGCTATATGGATATTGATTGCTGTTATGGTGCTGACATTTGCAAGTCTGCTCACGCTTCAGTATTCTTATATCCGTACTTTAGGTAAAATGAGGACGGAGCAATTTAACGAGGCTGTCAAACGCAGCTTGTCTCAAGTTATCCGAAATCTGGAGTTGGATGAAACAGCCCGATTTCTGAGTGAAGATATGAATGAGCATGAAAATGATGCTTTTTCTGTGCCAAAAGTTACCCGTAAAGTCTCCCACCAAGGTCAAACAGCAACATTACATTCTATCGGAGGTATTTCCTCCATTTCCTCCGTTTTTGAATATGATGAAACAACGATTCTCTCTCAGGCAGGACCCCAAGTTTTTATATCCATGAGCCATGGAAAAAATACCCTTTCAGGCACCTCTACAAAGATGCAGGAAAACCTACGTGAACGATATTTGGCACAGAAAGGTTTTATGGAGGATGTTATCTTGCATATTTTATATGAAGCAAACAACAGGCCAATTGAGCAGCGAGTTGACTTTAGCAAACTGGAAAATTATCTGAAGGTTGAATTGGAGAACAATGGGTTGGGAAAAATGCCTTTCCATTTCAGGGTGACAGATAAGAACGATGTTGAGGTATATCGATGCAAAGAAATGATTGGAAAAAATGAGACTGGTGGATATAAACAAGTTCTTTTTCCGAATGACCCGGATGTGGAAACCGGAACGCTCTATCTATACTTCCCGACAAAGAAGAATTATATCTATGAATCACTGCGAATATACATTCCGTCCGTCATCTTTTCAATAGTGTTGTTGATCGTTTTCGGTACAACAATCATTGTCATCTTCCGTCAAAAGAAATTGAATGATATGAAGAATGATTTTGTAAACAATATGACACATGAGCTAAAAACGCCGATATCGACCATATCACTTGCGGCTCAGATGCTAAAAGACGGCGATGTGGGCAAGACGCCTACCATGTTGAAACATATTTCAGGTGTTATTGTCGATGAAACCAAACGCCTTAGTTTTCAGGTTGAAAAAGTGCTTCAAGTTTCACTTTTTGAACGTGATAGGTCCAGTCTGACTTTCAAGGAAGTAGATGTCAATGAGATGTTGGATACAATCGTGGCTACATTTAAACTCAAGGTAGAAAACTTTGAGGGAAGACTTGAGAAGGATTTAAGTGCAAAAAGAGCGGATATCACAGCCGATGAAATGCATTTGACCAACGTATTTTTTAATCTGATGGATAACGCGGTCAAGTACCGCAGTGAGCGGGATCTGGTGCTGACAGTTCATACCTGGAATGAAAAGGATAACATTATGATTTCTATTCAGGATAATGGTATAGGCATCAAGAAAGAGAATTTGAAAAGAGTGTTTGAACGTTTCTATCGTGTTCCTACAGGAAATGTTCACGATGTTAAAGGCTTTGGCCTGGGCTTGGCTTATGTACAGAAAATCGTCCAAAACCACAACGGTACGATTCGCGCTGAAAGCGAAGTCAATATGGGGACAAAATTCATTATTAGTTTACCATTAATAAAAAATGAGCTATGACAGAAGAAAAAATGCACATCTTGTTGTGCGAGGACGACGAAAATCTGGGCATGCTTTTGCGTGAATATTTACAGGCAAAAGG
>Ga0265294_10009421_pt1 | contig 11265 bp, 9 predicted proteins | sample MunlanPumphouse3_FD_192504 | JGI IMG/M metagenome (GOLD analysis project Ga0265294, IMG submission 192504) | Groundwater microbial communities from a municipal landfill in Southern Ontario, Canada - Pumphouse #3 | ecosystem: Environmental > Aquatic > Deep subsurface > Groundwater | place...
CTAATAACATTACCACCTTCACCACAACCAAAGCAATGAAAAATTTGTTTATCTGGAGATACAACAAAAGATGGTGTTTTTTCTTTATGGAATGGGCATAAACCTGTATAATTTCTGCCCGCTCTTTTTAATTGCACATAACTGGATACAACTTCTACAATATCATTTGATCCAATTACTTCTTGTATTGTATTTTCTGAATAACTTGCCACCCTTTATCACCTACATTCTTTTTCTACATTGATATATATTATTTCGACAAAAAAGAAAAAAATCCTCTTTAATTACGTAAACAAAAATAAGCAAAAAACAGCAAATTTTGCTCACGACTTACTCTAAGACTAGATTGATAACTTTTAAAAAAATAAAAAAAATACATTTTTTTATTTTTAAAATTTTATATCAATTAATTAAATCAAACTTTTATATAAAAAAATCTCTTTATATAATCTATATTATATAAAGAGATTTTTCTTATTATTTATTCTCTATTTTTCTTATTTATAGAACTATTTCCTCTATAGATTTGTTTATTTTTTTAACAATATCAACTATAAAGCTTGTAACAAGATAATATCTACTTAATAAATCTTTTGTATTTTTTGTTATTCCGCCTTCATACATTTCACCTGTTTCAAATGTCATATAAAATTTATTATCTTTTATAGATATTTGAACTTTTATTTTTAATTCTTGTGCAAAATATAATATTTGATCTATAATATCTGAAGTAAATATTTGCATAGCTTGTACTTTATCATCTGCATATACATCAAAATACTTTTCAAATTCAAGTGATGCAATACGAATATTAGCTTTTCTATCAAGTTTCCAAATCGAATTTTTAACAATCTTAATCTTATTATTTACAGTTTTTTTCAATGTTGCTACAACAAGTATACCATTAAAGCTATCTATAACATTAACCACTCCATCTTGATTTACAGTTATAAATTGTGCATTTATTTCAGACATTTCTAACAAAGCATTATCTGCAAAAAAGCCACTTATATAATCTTCACTTTTAAACGTATTAAAATCTATTGCAATATCTGAATCTTTATATTGTTTCTCTGATAACCCTTGTTTAGGTTTATAAGTTAAATTTTCATCAATATTTAATATCATTTTAGGTAAAACTTGCTTTTTAAATATACTATTAAATTTAGCGCTTACATTAACAGCTTTTACAACAACTATTATTAAAGCAATAACCGATAAAATAACTGTAACAAGTAATACAAGTTTTAATTGAGAATAATCGACTATTATGCCATGAAAATATAATCCACCAATTAATAAAAATATACTAACAATAGCTATAACTGTTACATATACTCTTTTCATTTTAATGCGATATTCTTCTTTTTCTTGTGCTAAATTACCAATTTGATCAATTAAATTTTGATAAATTCCTTCGAAATTTTGATACATTTATTTTCCTTTCACATATTAATATTAATGTTCTTTGATTCATCTGCATCTATTTCAAATAAATCTTTTTCTTTAAAATTAAATATATTTGCAATAATATTTGATGGTATTGTTTTAACTTTTGCATTATACATAGTAATATCGCCATTATATATTCTTCTTGCAGCCTGTAATTGACTTTCTATTTTAACTAAATTTTTTTGTAATAATGCAAACTGTGAATCTGTCTTCAAATCTGGATACTGTTCTGCTAATAGTATTAGCTTATTATATTCAGAATTCACCTTATTAGCAGTATCAAAATCGTTTTTATTATTATATTCATTTCTTAATGCTGTTATTTTTTCAAATGTAGATTTTTCATAATTCATATATGTTTTTACACATTCTATTAAATTAGGTATTAAATCAAATCTTTGCTTTAAATATACGTCTATTGCACTTTTTGATTGTTCCATACCCTTAATCATTATTATAAAATTATTATATGTAATTATAACCCATAATAATAAAACTACAATAATACCTATAATGATATATATTGCTTCCATTATGTTCTCCTCATTGGTTACTACTCAAACTTAACCTTAATATTTTCTTTTTCTTTTTCATCTATTTCAATAAACATAACTGGAACAAAGCCTAATATCGCTGCAAATAAACTATTTGGAAATAATTTAATTAATTCATTATAACGTCTTACAGATTCATTATATCCATTTTTCCCTTTTACTAATTCTGACTCAATATTAGTTAATTCAATTTGTAATTTAGTAAATTGAGTATCTGCTTTTAAATCAGGATATTGCTCAGCTAAAGCAAATACATTCTTGAATTGCTCAGCTATATTATAATCAATAGCTTCTTTTTCTTGTCTACTTTCCATTTTAGATGCTAGATTTCTCATATCAACAATTTTAGTTAATGTTTCTTGTTCATATGACATATATTTTTTTACACATTCTATTAAATTAGGTATTAAATCATATCTTTTTTTACGTACAACATCAATATTAGATATAGATTTTTCAATATTTAATCTACCTTTAATAAATTTATTATAATACATAATAAATATAATCACTAATATAACTATCGTTGCTATAACTATTATTAATGCTTTTTCCATAATATACCTCCTTATGATATTTTATCAAACTTATTATATCATATATATACTTTTTGTCAATTAAAAAAGTATATAAAAAAATAAACTTATATATTTTTTTATATAAGTTTGGTGCGGATGAAGGGACTTGAACCCCCACGTTAAAAACACTAGATCCTAAGTCTAGCGCGTCTGCCAATTCCGCCACATCCGCTTGAACAATATATATATTAGCATTAAAAATAATTATTGTCAAGAAAAACAAAACATATACTAAAAAATTTAGTATATGTTTTAAAGTATTTAACTTATTAATTTTTCATCTAAATAATCAATGTCTGAATTAATATTCATATTATCAACTTATAGAAAGAACAACGTCTTAAAATATTATTAATTCATATATAATACTACTCTCATACCTATACTTGCACTTGAGAAATTTTCATCTTCTTTTACATATTCTGATATATTAGTATTTTTACCTGATGAAACATAACTTCCGCCTCTTACATAGCGATATTCATTATCTATGCCTTGTATAACCCATTCTGCAACATTTCCAGATAAATCATAAATATTAAACAAATTATTCATATTACTTATAACATTCATATTAGATAAATATAATATTGAACCTGTTGGTAATAAAATACCTTTATCGCTATTTTTCTCAACTAATATTTCATTTTTTAAATATTTAAAACTAGAGTCCATGTAATTTCCAGTATTTGTACTGTCTTCTGTAATTGAATTTAAATGATTAACATTTTTGCTATTAAACAAACCTAATTGATCTGCTATATATACTGCAGTATCATAATGTTCAGCATACATTATTGTAGAATATGTTCCATATTCCACCCAGTTATAATCATATGCCATTTTATTTGCAAGCTCTAAAGCTCCTTTTGCTTCAGTAGATATGACGCTTTTTCCTTCTTCATTATATCCTCTTACTCTTACTCCTTCTTCATTACTCGTTGAAAAAGACAATTGAGTTATAGGCATTACTCCCTTTTTACTTTGTAATATATTTTTAGTACCTAAACTACTTTCAGATGTAGCACCTTGTAAAGACATTTCATATCTTGCAATATAATAACCACCATATTTATTTATACTTGTAATAATTTTTGAATACTCTTCAGAATTTACATTTTTTATATTTTTTGAAGCATAATATGCTTTAAAAGCATTCGATGGGTTTTCTTTATTTAATATTCCAACAGGAATCCATACAAATTCATTATCATAATTATCAGATATTACATATCCACCATTCCAATTACCTTCAATATACTTAAACCCTATTGGTATTATTGGTAAATCATATGCATACAAATTATTAAAGCTTCTATATAAATCATAGGAAGTATAATACTTTAAACCCTTATATGATATTAAATTTAAATCAAATACTAAACCATTATCATAATTCACGACATATAAATCATTTAAATTAGATATACCAATTATAATTTTATCACTATTAGATAAAATATAATAACCATTATCAGTTATATCTATTCCATATAAATCAATAATTTCTTTTATTTCTTTTTGATATTTTATTAAATTATTTCCAATTCCCAATGGAGTACCTAAATATTGTTCATTATTTTGTTTAATGTTTTTTACTTTTTGTATTACTATACTTATATTTTTTTCAAATTCATCATAATTATTTTTTTCTATATTACTAGCAACATTTATTGTAACAAAACCTAAAATTATTAAAACCGGAATTGCTATACAAACTAAAAATAAAACTATTATTATTTTTTTTGCATTATTATTCATATTTATTCCTTTCATTATATATTTACTTTTTTATATATTACCATACTTTATTTAAAAATGTTATACATTTTTCATTTTTTTATATTTCTACACGGAAATATTTCACATCAATAAATTGAAAATAAAGAACTGAGATTATATCTCAATTCTAATATTATATATTTTGTTTTTCTTTCCATTCTAAATACTCATCAAAGTTCATCATCTTATCTATAATACCATCATCTGTTATTTCAATAATTCTATTTGCAACTGTTTGCATTAATTGGAAATCTCTTGTTCCAAGTAATACTACTCCTTGAAAATTCATTAACCCATTATTAAGAGATGTGATGCTTTCCAAATCTAAATGATCTGTTGGTTCATCAAATATTAAAAAGTTTGAATTGCTTAACATTATTTTGGCCATCATACATCTTACTTTTTCTCCACCAGATAATACATTAACTTTCTTTAATGCTTCTTCTCCGGAAAATAACATTCTTCCCAAGAAACTTCTTACATAAGTTTCATCTTTTTGTGATGAATAAGCCATTAACCAATCTGCAATAATTTTATCACCTTTAAATTCATATTCATGATTTTTTTCATAATATGAAACGATTGGTGTTTTTCCCCATATACAACCGCCCTCATCAGCTTTTGTTTTTCCAGATAGAATATCAAATAAGGCTGTTTTTGCAATACCGTTCTTATCTATTATACCTATCTTATCTCCTTTTTTTACTGTAAATGATACTTTATTTAAAACAGTCTTACCGTCAATATCTTTAACAACATTTTTTACTTCAAGTATTTCATTGCCTAATGCTTTTTCAAATTTAAAATCTATATATGGATATTTTCTATTAGACGGTTTTAAATCTTCTAATACAATATTATCCAATAATTTTTTTCTTGAAGTTGCCTGTTTAGATTTAGATGCATTAGCACTAAAACGAGCAATAAAAGTTTGTAATTCTTCTATCTTTTTTTCTTTCTTTTTATTTTCTTCTTTAATTTGTTTTAGTATTAATTGACTTGATTCATACCAAAAATCATAATTACCAACAAATACTTGTATTTTACCATAATCTATATCTGCAATATGTGTACATATTTTATTTAAAAAATACCTATCATGAGATATAACTATTACTGTATTTTCAAAATTTATTAGGAATTCTTCTAACCAACGAATTGTTTTATCATCTAAACCGTTTGTAGGTTCATCTAATAATAAAATATCTGGATTTTGATATAAAGCTTGTGCTAATAAAACTTTTACTTTTGTATTATCTGGCATTGTACTCATTAAGTTTTGATGTAAACTAACATCTATTCCCAATGTATCCAACAATGAAGCAGCTTCTGCTTCTGCTTCCCATCCATTTAATGCACCAAATTTTTCTTCTAGTTCACCAGCTCTAATTCCATCAGCATCTGTAAATTCTGCTTTAGCATATATTGCTTCTTTTTCTTTCATAATACGATACAATTCTTTATTTCCCATTATTACTGTATCTAATACAGTATATTCATCATATGCATTATGGTTTTGTTGTAGCACAGATAGACGAGCATTTTTTTCAATTACTACTTCTCCATGCGTTGATTCAATTTCGCCAGATAATATTTTTAGAAATGTTGTTTTACCAGCACCATTAGCTCCTATTAAGCCATAACAATTCCCTTTATTAAATTTAATATTTACATCTTCAAATAATACTCTTTTTCCAAATTTTAAAGATAAATTTACTGCACTTATCATAAATATTTTCTCCTTATATCTTATATTTATATATTTTCTTACTTTAAAAAATTCTAAAAAAACAGATGCGTTAGCATCTGTTTAAATATTATCATAATTTATACAAATCTTTTAACTAACTCTTCCATTTCTTCAACAGACCTATATCCTATTACTTGATCAACTAATATTCCATCTTTAAAGAACATTATTGTTGGCACACTCATAATATTATACTTTTCTGCTAATGCTGTAACAGCATCAATATCTATTTTAAAGAATGAAACTTGTTCAAACTTTGTTGCTACTTCCTCCATAACAGGTCCCAACATTTGACATGGCTTACACCATGTTGCAAAAAAATCAACAATAACTAATCCCTTTCCATTTAATACACTTGCGTCAAACTCAGCCTGATTAATTTCTTTAGCCATTATAATACCTCCCATTTTATATAATTAATAATATATTAACATATATTCTTCTTTATTGCAAATTTTTATTATTTTATTTCTAATCCAATTGGACAATGATCACTGCCTAAAACATTATTATATATTTTTATATCTTTAATATTATTCTTTAATCTTTCAGAAATAATAAAATAATCTATTCTCCATCCAATATTTTTGTCTCTAGCATGAAACATATATGACCACCATGTATATACATCTTTTTTATCCGGATACAAATATCTATATACATCAATAAAATTATTTTTATTTAATAGCTCAGTCATTTTATTTCTCTCAGCATCAGTAAATCCTGCATTTTTGTGATTTGCCTTTGGATTAGCTAAATCTATTTCTTCATGTGCTGTATTTAAATCACCACACATTATAACAGGTTTCTTATTGTCTAATTTTTTTAAATATTTTCTAAAATCTATTTCCCATAACATTCTATATTCTAATCTTTCTAATTTTCTTTGTGAATTAGGTACATAAGTATTAACAATATAGTAATTCTCTAATTCAACTGTTATTACTCTTCCTTCTTGATCATGTTCTTCAATACCAATACCATATGATACATCTAATACTTTTATTGTATCTTTAATAAATACTGCTGTACCAGAATATCCTTTTTTAATTGCACTATTCCAATATTCATTATATCCTTTCATGTCTAGTTTTAATTGTCCATTTTGCATTTTAGTTTCTTGTAAACAAAAAATATCTGCATTTGTTTTTTTAAAAAAATCACAAAATCCTTTTTGAACTACTGCCCTTAATCCATTAACATTCCAAGATATACACTTCATATTTACTCCTCTATTGGTTCATTAAACATTCCATTATACATTTCAAAATAACTACCACGTTTAGCAATTAATTCATTATGCGTTCCAGCTTCTAATATTTGTCCATCGTTTATAACTAATATCTTATCTGCATTTCTAATTGTAGATAATCTATGTGCTATAACAATACTTGTTCTACCTTTTAATAAATTTGTCATAGCTTCTTGAATTTTTATTTCTGTTCTTGTATCAACATTACTTGTTGCTTCATCTAAAACTAATATTTTAGGATCATTTAATACAACTCTAGCAATATTAATTAATTGTCTTTGACCAACAGAAATATTTGTAGCATCTTCAGATAATAATGTATTATATCTTTCTGGTAACCTTTCAATAAATTTATCTATACTAACAAACTTTGCAACTTTTTCTATTTCTTCATCGGTTGCATCAAGTTTACCAAATCTAATATTATTATTTACTGTATCCGAAAATAAAACTGTATCCTGTAATACAACCCCTAAAATATTTCTTAATGATTGTTTATTTATATCTTTAATATTTTTACCATCAAGAAGGATTTCTCCCGAATCTATATCATAAAAACGAGTTAATAAATTTATTATTGTTGTTTTTCCATTACCAGTTGGTCCTACTACTGCAATAACTTCTCCAGGTTGTACTTCAAAAGATATTCCTTTAATTACTGGTATATCTTTATTATAACTAAATTTAACATTTTTAAATTCAATATGACCATATACATCTCGTATCTTTTCTCCAACTTCAAAATTTTCTACATCTTCATCAATTATTTGGAACATTCTTTCTGCTCCAGCTAATCCAGCTTGTATTAAATTAAATTGTTGTGCAACTTCTATAAACGGATCTATAAATCCTTGATCAATTTTAATAAAAGTTACTATATTACCAATAGAAATACTTCCATTAATAGTCATAACACCTGCAAAAACACAAGTAATTGCCATATTTATATTAGATATAGAATTCATTAATGGCATCACAATAGCTGCATAGGCCTGTGCCTTAAATCCTTCTTTTTTCAACTTCTCATTTACCTCATTAAAATTATCTTTTACTTTTTCTTCTCTATTAAATGCCTTTACAACTTTTTGACTAGATAAATGTTCTTCAACAAAACTATTAACAGCACCTAAACAATTTTGTTGTTTAACAAATTGTTTTCTAGATATATCATTTACTTTTTTGACAATAAATAATATTACTGGTATCATTAGTAAACTTATGAATGTTAATATTGGACTAATAATAAACATAAAAGCTAAAGATAATATTATTGTTAGAAATCCTTGTATAATTTTATTAAAACAGTTATTTAACATAAAGCTAACATTATCCAAATCATTTGTTACCCTACTCATTAAATCTCCACTTTTGTGTTTATCTAAATAATTTATAGGTAATTTTTCAAGTTTTGCAAATAAATCTGTTCTCATTTTAGCAACAGTATTTTGTGATACATATATCATTATTCTTGATTGAATATATTGAAATATACCTGTACCAACCGCTAAACATGTAAGTATTAATAACATTTTAAGTAATCCAACTCTATATACTTCTGGTGTATCTGATGTTATCAAGGGTGCTATATAATCATCTACAATTGGAGTTAACATTAATGATGTTGCCATAGAACAAATTACATATAATAATACAAATACAACAACTAATAATAACAATAATTTGTATTTACTCATATATAACCATACTCTTTTTAATGTACCTTTAACATCTTTTGTTTTTTCAAAGTTTGAAGGCATTCTGTTTCTTAATCCTACTTGATTTTTAGATGCATTATCTTCTTTACTCATCGATAATCACCTCCTGCTGTGAATCATTAATCTCTTTGTATATACCATCAATATTAATTAATTCTTCATGTGTTCCTATTTGTTTTATTTGTCCATCATCCATTACTAATATTTTATTTGCATCTCTGCAACTACTAATTCTTTGAGCTATTATTATTAATGTCATGTCTGAACAATATTGTTTTAAATTACTCATTAGTTTTTTTTCTGTCATTCCATCTAAAGCACTAACACTATCATCTAATATTAATATCTTAGGTTTTTTTATTAAAGCTCTTGCAATACATAATCTTTGTTTTTGACCACCAGAGAAATTTTTTCCTCTTTCTTCAACAATAAAATCATATTGATTAGGTTGCTCAATAATAAAATCATGGATTTGAGATATTTTGCATGCTTCAATTATTTCTTCATCTGTTGCATCTTCTTTTCCCCATTTAATATTATCCTTTATTGTTCCAGAGAATAACTTATTTTCTTGCAACACCATTCCAATACTTTCTCTTAAAGTTTTAATTGTATATTCTTTTACATTTCTACCATCAATATTTACATATCCATCAGTTACATCATAAAAACGTGGTAATAAATTAACTAATGTAGATTTTCCACTACCTATTGTTCCTATAATAGCGATTTTATCTCCAACATTAGCACTAAACTTAATATTTTTCAATATGCTTTTGCCCTCAATATTTGCAAATTCAAAATTATCTACATTATATTCAATACTACCATTCTCAATTTGTGCATTTATATCTGCTGTATCAGTATTTATAATATCTACTTTTTCATTTAATACTTCCAATATTCTTTTTGAAGATATTGTTGCTCTTGAGAAATTAACAAATAACATAGATAGCATAATAACTGAATATACAACCATCATAATATACATTACAAATGAGCTTAACTGTCCAATTTCCATTGTTCCACCTTCAATTAAAGTTGAACCAATCCATAATACAATTGCTACTGTTGTTTCAAGTATAATTATTATAATAGGCATTAATACCATAAGCCAATTATATGTTATAATATTTATATCTTTTAATTCTCTATTTGCTACATCAAATCTTTGAGCCTGTTGTTCTTCCCTAACAAATGTTTTTACAACTTTTATTCCTATAATATTTTCTCTAATAACTTTATTTACTCCATCAATTTTTTTCTGTAATTTTTCAAAATACGGAATAGCTTTTTTTATTACTATAACTATTAGAGTTAATATTAATGGTATTAAAAATATTAGTATTAAAGATAATTGTTTACTCATTGCTAAAGCCATTATTAATCCACCTATAAACATTATTGGTGATCTAACAGCCATTCTTAATAACATTTGTACTATGCCAGATACAACTTCTATATCATTTGTTGCTCTTGTTATTAAAGATGAGGTTGTAAACTTATTTATATTAGCAAATGAAAATTCTTGTATCTTACTCATTACACCTTTCCTTAAATTTGCTGCAAAACCATACGATGCTTTAGATGAAAAATACATAGCCCCAAATCCTGCAAACATTCCAAACAAAGCAAAAATTATCATAATTATTCCGCACTGAATAATATATGAAACATCATTATTAGCTATACCAACATCAATTATTTCACTTAAAAAATATGGTTGTACCAATGAAGCTAATGCATCAATTACCATTAAGACTGGTGCTAATACTATTGGTATCCATATTCCTTTTAAATATTTTTTATATTCTTTCAAAATAGCCTCCTCGTTATTGTTTTATTATATAGCATAAATACTAATTTTGCAATAAAGAAATATATATGGTATAATAATTACGGAGGCAACAAAAATGGAAATAATAAACCCGCAATTTACAATTAGTGCAACAAAGAAAAGTCAATATCCAAATAATAACTTACCTGAAATCGTTCTAATAGGAAAATCTAATATAGGAAAATCAAGTTTCATTAACTGTATTACTAATAGAAATAAACTTGCTAAAACTAGTTCTACACCTGGTAAAACAAGATTAATAAATTTTTATAATATTGATGAAAAATTTTTCTTAGTTGATTTACCTGGTTATGGATATAATGAAATGTCAAAAAGTCAAGAAAG
>Ga0265294_10009422_pt1 | contig 11265 bp, 16 predicted proteins | sample MunlanPumphouse3_FD_192504 | JGI IMG/M metagenome (GOLD analysis project Ga0265294, IMG submission 192504) | Groundwater microbial communities from a municipal landfill in Southern Ontario, Canada - Pumphouse #3 | ecosystem: Environmental > Aquatic > Deep subsurface > Groundwater | place...
TAAAATCACCACCCCAATCTTAATCGCAGAACTTGCTAAACGCGGTTATACTGATGCACAGATGGCGAAGGCACTGGGCGTTGACCGGGCAACACTCCACCGCTGGTGTAAGAGATACCCTGAGCTTAAAGAGGCCAGCGAGGACGGCAAAGAGATCGCCGATGACGTTATCGTTGACTCGCTGTATAACCGGGCCAAGGGCCACACCATCAAGGATAAAAAGATCGTAAAAAATCCCGATGGATCTGTGCGGCAGGAGATCACAGAAAGAGAGGTAAGCCCCGATACCACGGCCTGCATCTTCTGGTTGAAGAACAGACGACCAAAAGAATGGCGTGATAAGCACGATGTGGAGCACAGTGGCGAAGTAGAGCAGAGCGTTATCATCTTGCCAAGCAACGGCAGGATGATGAAAGAGATACCCGATACTACCCCTATGAAGGCGATAGAATGACAGAGAGCACGACAATACAAATATCCCGCGATACAAAGGCAGACCTGGACAAGATCAAGAACCCGAAGGAACCATACGACCGAGTGCTCAGGCGCATACTCAAGCAGGCCGCAGACAACAAAGACCCGCGGTATATCACGCTGAAGATGACGCCGCCGGAGTTTATCTATCTGCGCAACAGGCAGACGTGGCCCGAGTGTGACGAGATGCTGATCTCATCGAGGCAATGACCAAAGTCAAGGTCCAGCCACAGCCGGGGCCTCAAGAAACTTTTTTGTCATGCTCTGCTGACATCGCGATATATGGCGGGGCAGCTGGTTCGGGCAAGACCTTTGCAGAACTGCTGGAACCCCTGCACTATATCACATCTGTGCCCGGGTATAATGCGGTAATTTTCAGACGCACAACACCAATGATCAGAAGTGGTGGCGGCCTTTGGGATGAGTCCCTAAAATTATATTCAGGCAGAGCAGAGCCAAAAGAAAGCACACTGGAGTGGATGTTTCCCTGCAAGGGCACAAGCACACCCAACCGGCTGAAGTTTGCACACTTGGAATATGAGAAGAACGTGCTGGACTATCAGGGTGCACAGTTGTGCCTCATTATGTTCGATGAGGCAACCCACTTCACAGAGCAGCAGTGGACGTATATGCAGTCGAGGAATCGGAGCATATGCGGTGTGCGGCCCTATATCCGGGCAACCTGCAACCCAGATCCTGATAGTTGGGTCAAAGACTGGATCGACTGGTGGATCGGTGAGGATGGCTATCCTATCCCTGAGAGGTCCGGTGTGATCCGGTGGTTTGTCAGGCACAACAACGAACTGATCTGGGCGGACACAGAAGCAGAGCTATCGCTGAAGCATCCAGATCTTATACCTAAATCGTTTACCTTCATCAGCGCCACTCTGGATGATAATCCAATCCTCACCCGGGCAGATCCCACATACCGGGCCAACCTGCTGGCGCTGCCAGAAGTGGAGATGGAGCGCCTGCTTAAGGGCAACTGGAAGATCAGGCCAAGTGGAGGGAACGTATTCAAACGGGAATGGTTCACCCGGACCGTATCAGAACAGATACTGCAGCAGATGCAATTTAATTTCAAGGTCGGAAGCTGGGATACTGGGTATACCATTGAAGATCCAGAAGCACCGAAGAAAAAGAAAGATACCAAATCCAGCCCAGATTATTCTGTGTATACGCTATGGGGGATAAATTCCACGGGTTTTTATCTACTCGATAGATTCAAAGAACAACTGGAATTTGACGACCTATACAATACTGTGGTCAACATGTACAACCAAGACAGGCCGCACGCACTATTAATAGAAAACAAGGCATCGGGCATATCTCTGATTCAGTCACTCAGACGGTCTTACAGGATGCCTATTGAGCCAATTGAGCGGAACAAGACCGGGGGGAGCAAATTGGACAGGGCATACCAATCAGTGCCAATATTTAAGGCTGGGCTCATCCACATGCCAGATGGGGCATACTGGCTGCACGATTACATTGAGGAGATGGTAGGATTCCCGGACGCAGCACATGACGACAGCGTGGACAGCACAACACAAGCACTCATATGGGTGTCCCAGGGATGTGGACAACAGCAGGGTAAGCAGTATGTGCAGGCGTTTGAGGACAATTATTCGATTTAACACAAACCTTTTTTATCTAACTAAACCCATTCTTATGCAGATATGCGTATCTTCAATGGCAAAGCCTTGGCCGAGGCTAACAGCAAGATAAACACCCTGCAGGGGGCACTCACAGAAACGGTAATGGAGGCCCGTGCACTCACCCGTAAGGTTGAGATGATGGAAGAGAAGCAGGAGGAATCCGCATCCGGGCTCTATGGCCTGCGCCTGCAGCGAGACATAGGATGGACACAGCTGACCGGCAACGCACACAATAAGATCCAAAAGTCTCACCTGGATAGTTATGCGCAGACCGCAGAGTTCTTCTATTTGTTCAATCCACTCATAAAAAGGGCGGTGGACGTGCGCACACTGTTCACCTTCAGCAGGGGGTATGATCTCTCAGTGGATGAAGCATCGATCAAGATCAAGGAGAAATACATTGATCCGGTGATTGAAGATCCATACAACGAGGGTGCATTCACCAGCCAGCAGGCGATAGAGGAGAATGATCGCATCCTGCAGGAGACCGGAAATCTGTTTATTGCCGTCTTTGCCGGCACTACCCCAGGCATCAGAACGATTCGCATGGAAGAGATCACCGACATTATCCGTGATGAGAACGATTCTGGCCGGGTGCTCTTCTACAAACGACAGTTCGTTACGGGCACAAAGTCAAAGGTGGTTTACTATCCCGACATAAACAACGCCGACAGAAAGACCGGGGCTAATCTGATCGGTGTTGACTGGAATGTGCACATCCTGCATGTCTATACTAACAAGATCCGTGGGCTTGGCTTTGGCATGACAGACCTGGCAGCTGCGTGCCGGTGGGCGGATGCACAGGGTAAATTCTTAGAGGACTGGGGGGCTGTGGTTCGGGCCATCAGAAAGTATAGTTCTGTGGTGCAGACCTCAGGCGGGCAGTCAACAGTCAATGCCATAACCGCACAGTTTGCCGGAAGCACTGCAAACATGAACACCCCCCTACAGAGCAACCCGGCAGGGAGTTCTCTTGTGATGGGGCAGGGCAATGATCTGAAGGTAGTCGATGCGGGAAGCGGCAAGATCGTTGGGCCAAAGGATAGCCGACTCTTCACTCTGCAGGTGTGTGCTGCTACCGGGGTGCCTGAGACTATCCTCACCGGGGACCCAAGCACGGGCAACCTTGCCACCGCAAAGGAGCTGACTGGCCCGTTCCTCACTATGATTGAGTCCCGGCAGGAGCTTTGGGCAAGCGTAATAAAGCGCCTCGTGCAGTTTATTCTCAGATCCGCAGGGCAGAAGGGCGTCATGGTGAAGGTGTCGTTCCCGCCGTTATCAGACTATGATGTCAACGACAGGATACAGGCATTGGTATCTGCTGCGACCATGGACTCCAAAATGTGGGCTAACACGATGTCACCTGCAGACTTTGTGCGGGCCATATACGAGACACTTGATATTGAGATCAGCGAGGATGAACTCAGTGCAATCGTGGATGATGCAGAAATGAACACCGCCACCACAGAGGCACTCAAAGAGGTGCAGAAGAATCTCGCGAGGCTGGTCGATGACGGTAAATAAACTGAGAGAAGCCACTGCATACACCATCAAACGGCGCGAGAATGACGCCCTGGTGAAAAAGCACCTACCCAAAATCAAAACCTTTTTTAGGGCACAGCGTGATCTCTACTTGGATCGGCTGGCAAACTATCAGAATTTATTTCCGGAATCAAATAGAGTAGACAGATCAGCCGATTACTATTTTAAACTGATTGAGCAAGACCGGCAGATGACGCTGCGAGACTTTGATCAGATATGGGCTGCTGTGGATAAGGAGACGTTTGGAGACCTGCAGGATGTCGTGACCGGATACGAAGAGGCAGGCTATAAGAGCGGGATCAAAACCGGCGGGGATCTTTACGAAGGGCCAAAGGTAAACTTTGCATTTGACCTTGACAACCCGCGTGCAGTTAATTGGTTCGCTCAGAACGGGGGCAGTGTTGATTATATCGCAGGTATCCAGGGCACCACAGCAGACCGCCTTAAGACTGTTATCACCAAGGGGCTTGAGGAAAACAAAACCTATGATCAGATGGCCCGCGATATAAAAGCCACGTTTAACCGGTTCAATGGGTCGAAGGTTGGCATCACCAACTCACGTGCACGCACCATTGCCGTTAACGAAATAGGCAACGCATACGAGGCAGGCAACCGAGGTTTTATTGATGAGCTTGTCAGTGTTGGTGGCGTGAAGATGGAAAAGATGTGGGAAAATTCCCACGATGATGATGTCACCCCTGAGTGTGAGCTGAACACGGAAGACGGGTGGATACCACTTAATCAACCACACACATCAGGGCACCAGCAACCCATGAGGTTCCCTAGATGCCGCTGTTTCGAATTGTATCGCGAGGCAAAAATATAAATCCTTTAATGAAATCCTATAGAAAAACAAATTAACTTTATATACCTCAATGTGCCTTGTCTTATTAAATATGAACAAGACATATTTTGGTACTGTTTTAAAACTACGCGAAGCATCCGCGAGCGATCCCGGAGTGCTGGACGTTCACATCATAAAACCGGGCTGGGGTGCATCTGGATATTACCCAGAGCAGACCTTAAGGCAGGCGGTGGATGATGGCGTTTATCACGAAGGCATGCACATGTATTGGGACCATGCCACCGAGTCTGAGTCATGGGAGAGGCCTGAGCGGTCGCTCTCTGCCCTTGCTGGTGCGCTTGTATCCAATGCGGTGTATGAGCAGAGCGGATGGGATGGCCCGGGCGTGTATGCCACAGCGAAGGCATTCCCTGAGTTCATGGAGTCACTTGGCGCCATGGGGGGAAACATTGGCGTATCCCACAGCGTGATGGGCGTGTCTGAGTGGGGCAAAGCTGAGGGCAAGGAAGGGCAGATCATCTCTGAGATTCATGCTGATCCTTTAAACAGCGTTGACTTTGTGACGATACCTGGCGCGGGTGGACACTACCGGACGGTATTCGCAGAAGCTGCAAAGCATACGAAAACAAAAGAGGAGGCACACATGCCGACTATTGACGAAGTAAAGAAAGACAAGGCGCTCATGGAAGCGCTCAAAGCAGAGTTCATGAAAGAGTCTGATCTCAAGAAACTACAGGCTGAGCTTAAGGAATCTCTTAAGAAGCAGGATGATCTTGAAACCGCGCTTACTGAAGCCAAGGCAAAAGCACTGGTGCAGGAATCCCGGACATACATCGTGGCAAAGGTCGCAGAATCAAAGCTGCCTACTGTCTCACAGAAGTATGTGGTAGAATCTCTGATATCTGGTGCAGTTGCAGAGGTTGATGGTGCACTTGATACCGTCGCACTCGATGAAGCGATCACCAAAGCCATCGAAGCAAAGCAGGCGGAGATTGACGCAATCCTCACCGAGGCACACACCAACACCGGCGTGCATGACATGGGCGGCGCGACTGATGTCACTGAGACTGATGGGAAAGAGATGTACTATGAAACCCTGATTCGGGCAGGTAAACCTGAAGACGTAGCCAGAAAACTGGCAGGAATTGACTGAAATGGCAGTAAATGTTGACGAAGATCCCGGATACCAGCGGGCTGTCGTGGTTACTTATCCGACATCCCCTGTGTCCGGTGGCGTGTGCTTGTATGGAAAACTCGCAGGTATCGCACTGACAGACGAACGCGCAGCAGGAGACACTACCGTGGACTTTGGACCATACGTTGTGAGCATCTCAGTAACCGACAACGTAACCGGCGGGATTGCAAAGGGTGCACCACTGTTTGCCTCTGAAACATCACCAGTTGTCGTGAGCAACACCAGCTCAGGGGTATTCTTTGGATATGCTGATGAGATTGTCGCGAGTGGTGCAACCTCAACGATCCGGGTCATTCACCCGCCGATGATTGGTGGTGTGCTTGGTGCCGGAGTTATTGGGCAGACACAGATTACACCAGGTTCACTTGATGGGACTGTCGCAAAGGTAGTTGCAGACGCAGCAGTGATTGGCGGCATTCCTGTGGTGCACCGGATTGATCTTGATGCAGGCCCGATTGGTAACACTGACGTAACACTCACCCACAAAACCCGGGTGATTGATGCATATACTGTCCTGCGTGGAGCAGGGGTGACATCAGCAACACTCCAGGTATTTAATGGCGCATCTGCAATCACCGACGCAATGGATGTGAGTGGATCCGACAAAGACATTGTGCGGGCCGCATCTCTTGACGACGCTGCATGGGAAATTGCAGCAGGGGGCACACTCCGGATCACCTCAGCAACAGGGGCAACGCAGCCAGACGCAACGGTCTATGTGACCGGGATTAGGGTGGCATGAACATGACAAAAATAATTGAGTCCTTCGGGGCAAAACACACGACCCCTCGTGGGGCAACCTACCTCAAATCCAACGAAGGCATGAAGAAGCGGGCAGAGGTTTGGAATCTTCTGTCTGAGGTAGAAGGCCGGCGCGGGGTCAGCAGAATCGCAGAAGCAATGAGCACGTCAGATTTTGACTACTTACTCACCGCCGATATGAACGCACAGCTCATGAACTCGTTCGCACGCTATCCTGCATCATACAGGATGTGGACCAAAGCGGTCACCGTAAATGACTTTAAGAGCAATCCGCTTCCTGCACTTGAAGGCCCGCAGCGCATCCTTCAGAAACAGGCAGAACTCGAAGGGCTTTCAAAGACCTATCTTGGAGAAAGCAACTATTCGATTAAGGCAGATTCTTTCTCTGATTCAATCGAGCTTTCCCGGCAGACAATCATCAATGATGCGCTTGGCGCATTCAATATGATCCCTGAAAAGTTTGGTGAAGCTGCGGTTATGACTGCTGAATACTATGCAACCTCACAGATTGCCGATGCTAACGGGCCTGATGCAACGATGTTCACGAACGACCACAACAACCTGATCACGTCTGAACTGTCAGTAGCAGGAGTCAAAGAAGCGGCGATTAAGATGGCAGCACAGAAAGACGATGCGAGCCTTCCGATCTACAACCGGCCAAAGGGGCTTGTCGTGCCTCCTGAACTCGGAGAGGTTGCAAAGGCAATTGTGAACGCTCTGTCTGTTGAGACCCTTGAAACCGACACCCGCCAGATGGGCACCAATCCCTACAGTAATCTCGAGATTGCTGTGGCGCCATGGATTACCTCGATATCAACCAGCAACAGCAAGGCTGATGAACAGTGGTATATGTACTCAGATCCAAACATGGGCCGTCCAGCAGTAGCGTTTGCAACCCTTCAGGGCGCACCAATGCCCCGTATCTTCCGGAAGACCCCTGACTCACAGATCATCGGTGGCGGTCTTGATGACTACTCCTTTGAGACCAACAGCCTTGAATATAAGGTTGCGTGGGATATCGGCGTAGCACAGATTGATTATCGTGGCATGGTTGCATCCAAGCCAGCCTGATCACTCTCCTTTTTTTGAGGTGATCAAATATGGCAAATAGGATAACTAAAGCGGATCATGCGGGTGGCGAGGATTACTTTGTCCACACGTTTGATCAGCTTGATGACGTTGGCGTGAGTGATGCCGTTTACGTGCATGGACTATCCGGGCATACAGGTACTACTTTGAAGATGGCGAGAACGGGGTGCACTGATGGCATACTGCACACTCGCTGACGTATACCTCGAAGCAGGCACAAGCGTTGGGACTGCCACGGATGATGATGTCACCAACATGATCATACGGTCGGATGAGGAGATCGTCGCGATCCTGATTGCAAAGAACGTCTCATCAATCCCGCTTATCAACACAAACCTGAAAACAGCATCCATACAGTTTACCATAGCAAAGATCAAGCGCCGACAGGCAGAAGAATTAAGCAGACCTGGAACATTATCGATAGGTACTGATATCTCGTTTAGTGTTAACCCAGAGAAAGAAGCACAGGCAGCAGAGGCAAAGGCAAATGCGGCAATATCCCGTTTTATTGCTACTGCAGAATCTGAGTATACCGGGATTGGCATCATACAGAATCCGGATGATCCGTTCCTGGATTTGAGGTGATAAGATATGGTATTGCCAACGGTATTTTTGATCCACAGTGTCACTGTGAGGCATACCACTGGGACAACTGAAGACAATTATGGCAACCTTGTGCCTACAACGACCGACACTGTGGTGCCGTGCCGCTTTGTTGCGGCTAAAGAGATGATGAGTAAAGGGGGTACAGACTTGGGGTATATCACATCTGTGCCGCGTATACTCCTGCCCAAGGATACAACGATTGAGGATGAGGATAAGATCATCAGCACCGTGGAGGGATTCGCGCAGACTTACAACGTCACGGCAAAAAACGTGATTTATGAAGCCGCGATTAATCAGATCTCGCATATCAACTGCGAGTTGGCGGCGGTGGTATGATGGCACAGACAGACCATGATCGACTCATCAGGATTGACGAAAATGTCAACATGATCCTTACTCGGCTTGAAAAGTATGATCTGGAAATGGACGCACTACAGGACGAGGTAGGCGGGATTAAACAGTTCCAGGCCCGGATGATTGGGCTTGCTGGTGGCATATCGTTTGTAGTGTCTCTGATATGGTCACAATTTGGTAAGCTTATGGGCGGTGCGTGATGGCAGAGCAGATCAAAGGCATGAGCAACCTGCTTAAGGCGTTTGACACATTTTTAAATGTCGTCGGTGACCAGCAGAAGGTGGCGCTAAAACTCACTGCCACTGCATATCAGAACGATGTCAAAAAGAAAGCCCCATACAAAACGGGCACATACAGAAGATCTATCCATACTGAGTTGATCTCAGCTCAGTTGGCCTTGGTTGGATCTGGGCTACCATATAGCAAGCGGCTTGAGTATGGCTTTGCTGATACTGATAAACTCGGCAGAACCTACAATCAAGCAGCACAACCACACTTTCGCCCGGCCATGGATGAGAACATCAAGAGGTATCAAAAGATCTATAAGGAGGCATTATTCTAATGCGGGATGTAGTTTACGCGCTTATCACGCTACTCAAGGCTGATGCGGGGGTGGCCGCAGTTGCAAGCACCAGGGTATACCGGAAGAAGCTGCCTTTAAACCCTACCTTCCCGGCGATCACAGTATCGAAGGTTGACAACATCCGTGATGAGATAACCAACACGGGCGGATATGCACACGCCCGGGTGCAGGTTACAACGTGGGCAGAAAGCCCAGGGCCAGAGGAGGGCCTCGCAGAAAGCTGCGCGGATGTGCTGCACAGACTGACGAACAAAACGGTTACATACGGCACCGGGGGATGGGTGCGTATAATTAGCGTGACTGACGCCGGGGGTATCCCCGACGACAATGCAGAGATCCCGCTCTACATGGAGCACCGGGATTTTATTGTACATTATGATTACCAATGAGGTAAATGAAAAATGACTGAACAGGCAAAATCAAGTATTGGGGTAATGCTGCTTAAAAACGGCGTGCCGATTGCAGAGCTTATGACTCCAACGCCACCAACGGCGACAGGAGATGTACAGGACACCAGCGCGCAGAACAACATCGGGGGCATCAGAACAAAGGATGTTGGATGGATCGATCATGGTAACATGACGTTTTCGGTCAACTTCTTTGCATCAACCGACCAGAATGCCCTGGTGGATGAAATCTACGACAGAACATACAGCAATTGGGCAATAGTAATGCCCCCGTCATTTGATGATGGCGCTACCTCTTACAAGTGGGTGGGGCAGATCGCAGTATGCAGTCCAATTATTGACGGCGAAACGCCCGTAAAATATGACATGGAAGTTACCGTGAGCGGGCCGATGAGCAGAATAAACACCGCATCAACCGGGCTAACTACTCCATTCTTCGTGGTAAAGGATACCGAGGCTATACCCAACACACTCACCCCCTCACCTGCTGCTGCTGGGGGTGTATACGAGTATACTGTTGAGGCATATAGCGACAACACTGAGATCAAAGTTACCCCAACAGCGACAGCGGGGACGATCTATGTAAACGGTGTTGTTGTTGCAACCGGGGCAGAGTCTGGCGCAATCACTCTAAATACCGGAACCGGTGCAGTGACAATGGTATCTGTCACGGTAACAGAACTGAACAAAACGCCAAAGGTGTATTGGATGCGCATTGTGCTTGGAACGGCAGCAACACCCTGAGAGTGAGCTAAATGGACGGACGTAAACACACAGTAATTGAGGCAGGAGGGAAGGTATACAACCTCCGCCTGTCTTTTAACGCGATGGCAGATTTTGAAAAGAATATCGGGCCAATGCAGATGCTCCAAGGAGAAGATGCCACGACGATACTCGGATATCGAGGGGTAATTTGGGCAGCAGTAAATGACTGGGGCCAAACTAAGATCACATTAAAAGAAGCTGGCTATATCTGCGAGGATCTGATTTTTGATCTAGGTCAGGAAGGATATGTCAAAAAGATTCAAGAGATCATCAATGATAGTGGGTGGTTCGGGGAACAAAAGAAAGGTGGTGCTGGAAAAAACCCCAAGAAGAAACTAAAAGAACCCTCGGAGAAGTGATATCAGATTATGAGCGAATTGTCTACAGAATAAGCGATTTAAAACCATTTGAGTTTTGGGGGATGACGCCTGCAGAATTGGAACCGTATATAGAAGCGCACATAAAACGTGAGGAGGACAAAATAAGAATGGAAAATGAGAGGATTGGGTTAATCTGCGCAACAATCCAGAATGGGGTCCCAGTTGGGTTTTTAAAGTCTGGTGCAAAGAAACACAAGGCAACGGACTATTTTAAATCCCCAGATGCATCAGATGCACCTGATGAAAAGAAAGACAACCTGCAGCAGGTATTTGAAACAATGAATGCCTGGTGCTCAGCGACAAGGGGCGGTGGGATAAGTGGCTGATCTTGGTGCGTTTAAAAATGGGATTGAAATCCCAATTTCGGCAGACATCTCTGGTTTAAAGACTGGGCTGGCCTCAGCACAGAATGATCTGACAAACTTTAACTCCAAGGTGGGCGCGAGCATGACTGCGGCAGGGAAAAAGATGACCTCCGCGGGGAAAAACCTGTCCATGAAGGTTACTGCTCCGCTCATGCTTTTAGGGACTGCATCTGTCATGACTGCCGTGGACTTTGACGACAGCATGCAGAAGGTCGGAGCGATAACAAAGTCCACGGGGGATGAGTTTGATGCTCTGCGTGAGCAAGCTATGGAGCTAGGC
>Ga0265294_10009426_pt1 | contig 11261 bp, 8 predicted proteins | sample MunlanPumphouse3_FD_192504 | JGI IMG/M metagenome (GOLD analysis project Ga0265294, IMG submission 192504) | Groundwater microbial communities from a municipal landfill in Southern Ontario, Canada - Pumphouse #3 | ecosystem: Environmental > Aquatic > Deep subsurface > Groundwater | place...
TATCTTAGAAAAGAAATGGATTGAAAGTAATAAAAACACAGTAATTGATTTAGAAATATTAAATGATATTTCTCTTTTAAACTATGAAGGAGAGGGAATATTCTTTGATTTTTTAGAAAATTTAGAAACAGATACTGATTTAGCTTTTAATAAAGTCTCATATAATGAAAAATCAAAAAGTGAAGCAGATTATGCTTTAAAAAAAGTTGATAAAATAGGTAAAAATGACATATTAATATACACTGATAATTATGTTGTAGTTACTAAAGAAAAGGTAAAATATAAAAACTTAACTGAATTAAAGGATTTAACAATTGGTGTTTTGAATAATAATTTAGAAGATGCCAATACATATTTAGATGGTAATTTAACTTTTCAAACATTTGATAGTAATGAAAAAATGCTTGAAGAAATAATCAAAGAAGATGCGACATTAGACGCTATTGTCTTATCTAAACTAGAATTTTTAAAAGAATATGATGCAAGTTTATATATTTCTTATAATATTACTGAAATGCAAGATAATTATGTTTTAACTTTAGGAAAAATGGATAAACTAAATAATATTTTAGTTAAATACTATCAAAAATGGTATAAAGATAATTATAAAAGTTCATATAATCTTCATCTAAGCAATTCATATTTTATTGCAAATGAAGTAGATGAACAAGCAAAAGTAAAATTTAGAAGTAAAAGATACATATATGGTTATATTAATAATTTACCATATGATAAAACCATAAATAACGAGAACTTAGGTCTTAATGCATCTCTTGTTAATAAATTTGCGGAAATCGCTAATATCGAAGTAATCCATAAGGGATATGATACTGTTACTAAGTTATTGAAGGAATTTAATGCTAATAATGTTGACTTTTTCTTTAATAATTATAAAAACAATAAGTACGCAATGGATATCTATACAACTGTTTCTCCATATGAAGAAAAGGGATTTATCATATCTAATTTAGAAAAAGATTTAGTTGTTAATTCAATTAATTCATTAAAAGGTCAAACTGTTTCAGTTTTAAAATCAAGTCAAATAGGAGAATATTTAAATAATAAAGGTATTGGAGTAAAAGAATATTCGAATATTAAAGATATGTTAGAAGAAAAAGGTAATGATGAGATTTTAGCTATTACTCCAGAAATTTATAACTATTATTTTAATAAGGATTTAAGTGATTACAAAGTAGATTATAGTTTTGAATTAGATACTGATTATGGATATATTGTTAGAGATATTAAAAATAATGAATTATTTCAAGATTATTTTAATTTCTATTTAGGATTTGTTATAGAAAAGAATGTCATAAATAATGGTTATGAACAATTATTAAGCATTAATGCTGAAAATACATTATTTAAAACACTTTTAGTTAGTACTTTAGCTATCATTAATTTATTTATTATTGGTTATGCTATATATAAATTTAATCCTACTAAGAAGAAAAAGAAACATTTTTCTTTAACTAAAGAAGATAAATTAAAATATGTTGATATGCTTACATCTTTAAAAAATCGTAATTATTTAAACGATAATGTTGAAAAATGGGATGACAGTGAAGTATATCCTCAAACAATTATTATTATAGATTTAAATAATGTTGCTTATATTAATGATAATTATGGCCATAAAGAAGGAGATAATGTTATTAAAGAAGCTGCTAATATATTGATTACTAATCAAGTTCCAAATAGTGATATAATTAGAACTAATGGTAATGAATTCTTAGTTTATATGGTTGAATATGATGAAAAACAAGTTATAGCTTATATGCGTCGATTATCAAAAGAGTTTAAAAATTTAGCTCATGGTTTTGGAGCAGCTATTGGTTATAGTATTATAACTGATCAAATCAAGACTATTGATGATGCAATAAATGAAGCAACACTTGATATGCGAAATAACAAAGAGGAACTTAATAATTAAGCAAAAGTTACTTTTGCTTTTTTTTAGAGGTGTATATGAAAGAAATAAAGAAACTTTTTAAAAGATTAATAAAAACAATTAAAAAACCTGAAATGAGGATATTGCCTGGGCAATTAGCCTTTTTCTTAGTTTTATCAATAATACCAATTATTACAATGTTAGCTTTTACAGGAAAGTTGTTTTCTATATCTCTAAATGATATTACTCCATTATTAAAGGAAACAGTTCCATCAGGAGTATTGGATTTATTATTGCCTTTTTTAACTTCTAAAGGGTTAAATATTAATACTTGGTTTTCGATGATAGTTGGATTTTTAGTAGCTTCAAACGGTGCTCACTCAATTATTGTAACGTCAAATACTTTATATAAAATAGAATCAGATGATTATTTAAAAAGAAGAATTAAAGCTCTACTATTGACAGTTGTCTTATTGATGTTATTTGTTTTTATACTCTTTGGTTTAGCATTTGGGAATACTATTTTAAAAACGATTTTAGATATAGTATTATCACATTCTTTAGCAGAAAAAATATATATGTACTTTGTATTTGCTAAGTGGCCAATTGCGTTAATAGTAGCCTTTCTGATGATAAAGATGCTTTATACATTAGCACCTGATTCAAGAATACCAAGTAAATACGTTAATATGGGAGCAAGTTTTACATCTTTAGGTTTGATTTTAGTTACTTTCATTTATTCATTTTATGCTAATAACGTAGCCAATTACAACATCTTTTATGGTAATTTAGCAAACATTATTATATTGATGATTTGGGTATATGCCATATCTTATGTTATTGTTATTGGAATTGCTTTAAATACTGAATATTATCATTTGGAAAATAATGCTAATAATATAAATTAAATATTTGTGAATAATATTAAAGAATACATATGTATTGCCTGTATGTATTTAATATAGACTACATTGGTAATATGCGCTATGTATTATAGTAAAACGGTGAAGAACCGTTTTTTTGACTTTTTAAACATTAAAATGATGTTATTTATAATGAATAAATATTAATTGATTTAAAACTTGAAATGTATAGACTTTTTAGTGTTTTTATACTATAATAAAAAGCAAATTTATTAGGAGGTGTTAACTTGATCAAAACAAACTTACCAGTAATACTACTAAGAGGAATTGTATTACTACCTAATAACGATATTAGATTAGAATTTGATAATGAATCAAATAAAAATATAATAGATGTCGCAGAACTATTCCATGATAACAACATTTTAGTTGTGAGTGGAAAAGATCCCTTTGAAGAAGATCCTGATTTAAGTGAATTACCTAAAATAGGAGTCTTATCAAAAATAAAACATAAAATGGAATTACCTAATGGTAAAACCAGAATTATCATCAGTGGTGTAGCACGGGTAAGTGTATGTGAATATTTAAACTTAAATAGAACATCCGATGTGCTTGAAGCAATAATCGCGACTATTGTTAGAGAAGAAATAGATAAGAACGAGGAAGTAGCTTTAACAAGAAAAATATTTAGAGAATTAGAAAGTTATGTTAAAGCAGTACCTTATATAAGTAATAGTGTTTTGTCATTAATTATCAATAGTAATGACTTATCTAAAGTGACAGATATAGTTGTTCCACATCTTCCTATTAATTTAGAAAGATTACATGAATACTTAAATGAAACTAGTACTATAGAACGTTCTAGAATGATTCTAGAAGATATTTATAAAGAAAAAGAATTATTTGATATAGAAAAGAAATTAGATCTAGAAGTAAAACAAGAAATAGATAATAATCAAAGGGATTATATTTTAAGAGAAAAAATCAAAAAGATTAAAGAAGAATTAGGGGAGACATCTTTAAAAGAAGATGAAGTAGAAACTTTAAAAAATAGAATTAATGAAATAGACTTGCCAGAAAAGATTAAGAACCGATTAGAAAGTGAACTAAAGCGATATGAAAGTTTATCGCAAATGTCACCAGAAATAAATATTGTAAGAAATTACATTGAATGGTTATTAGATTTGCCTTGGAATATATATACACATGATAATGATAATTTAATAGAAGTCAGAAATAAATTAGACGAATCACATTATGGTATCGATAAAGTGAAAACAAGAATTATTGAATTTTTAGCTGTAAAACAAATGTCAAAAAGTTTACGTAGTCCAATTATATGTTTAGTTGGTCCTCCAGGAGTGGGTAAGACATCTTTAGCGTTTAGTATAGCAGATGCTATAAATAGAAATTTTATTAAGATATCAGTTGGTGGAGTAAATGATGAATCAGAGATTGTTGGACACCGTCGTACATATTTAGGGGCTAATCCAGGAAGAATTATTCAATCTATGAAGAAAGCTAAAAGCAGTAACCCTTTATTTTTGATTGACGAAATTGATAAAATAAATAAAGATTATAAAGGAGATCCTGCTAGTGCATTATTAGAAATATTAGATCCTGAACAAAACAAATATTTCAGTGATAATTATATTGAAGAAGAATTTGATTTATCGAGTGTTATGTTTGTAGCGACAGCTAATAACATTGAAGATATACCAGAACCATTAAAAGATAGGTTAGAAATAATCGAACTAACGGGATATACTGAATATGAAAAATTAGATATAGCTAAAAGGCATTTAATAACTAAGATTTGTAAAGAACATGGATTAGATAATAGTTATATAAAATTTGATGATAAAGTAATTCTAGATATTATCAGACACTATACTAAGGAGTCTGGTGTTCGAGAATTAGAAAGACAATTGTCAAATGTCATTAGGAAAGTAGTTACATCAATTGTAGTTTCTAAAGAATCAGTATCAAACTTAAATATCAATTCTAAAAACTTAGAACAATATTTAGGTAAGAAAAGATATCATTTTCATAAGACTGAACAAAAGTATCAAGTAGGGGTCGTCAATGGATTAGCGTACACTTATTTTGGTGGAGATACCTTACCTATAGAAGTAAATTACTTTAAAGGAAATGGCAACCTAATGTTAACTGGTTCTCTTGGAGACGTTATGAAAGAAAGTGCTAATATTGCTTTAAGTTATTTGAAATCTAATTACAAAGATTTTCATATTGATTATAAAGAATTAATTGAAAATGATATTCATATTCATTTACCAGAAGGAGCTATTCCAAAAGAAGGACCTAGTGCTGGTATCGCTTTAACCACGGCTCTAGTTAGTGCATTTAGTAAAAGAAAGATTGATAAATGTATTGCTATGACAGGAGAAATGACTCTAAGAGGAAATGTATTACCGATTGGTGGATTAAAGGAAAAGAGTATTGGTGCACACCGAAGTGGCATTCGAAAAATAATTATTCCTTATGATAATATCAAGGATTTAGATGAAGTTCCTACTGAAATTAAATCAGACATTACTTATATACCAGTAAAAAATTATAAAGAAGTAATGAAAGTTATTGAGGCGGGTGTAAAATAATGAATAGTGTTATTCAATCTAAAGTTGATGATTATGTTTATTCTAAGATGATACAATCGATGGTTTTTAGATATCGTATTGAAGATATTTTAGAGCATGAAAGATGGCAAAATGATATAAATTCAATAAAATTTCTTAAAGCTCTAAAAGATATTGTTATAACAAACGAGCATCAAGAAATAATAGAACCGATAGTAAAGAATGAATTATTTAAAATTATTAATCATTTAAGGTTTAATAAACCTTATCAAACTAAAATTGAAAAACATGAAAGTTATGAAACCTTGAATCATTTGATTCGAACTTTAAATATTAGTAAAGATACAAATAAATATAAATTCTATGCTCGTGAATTATGTAAAAGATATAATCATACTGGGGTTTCTAGTAAAATATTATCATCAATTTATACGCCTACTATTATTGAAATGGATAAAAAATATTTATTTGATTCAATATCTAACGACTTTGGAGTTATTGCTAATCAATCAGATTTAGTAGATGATTATAATTTCAAAAGAGAAGTTATGCCAGATTATATAAATAATCATTATTATATTGACAGTATTAATGCTATTTTAACTGAAGAACCGTACTTGTTTTCTGATTTAACTTTCTTAGATAGAACTTATGATACTTTAGAAAAAAATATAGATAATCAAAAAAGATGTGAAAAATATCTTATAAAAAGAAATAATCAAGCATTAAGAAGAATAGATAGTTTTATGTAGAATTATCTATTCTTTTTGACATATTTTGACATTTGAATTTTAAGTCATTATTGTAATATGGTAATACATAATATATAATTGAGGAAGTGGTGATACGGTGAGTGAAAATAAAAAACGAAATAAAGAATTAATCATCCATGAATATTCAACTCAGATTGAAGTATCTAGTGATGAAGAAGCATTCGTGTATTATGATTTAGCTAAGCAGTGTTTAAATAATAACAATCATCAAGGTTATGACTATTATTTACAACTTGCTAAAAAAGTTTTATCACCTAGTACTAATAAAGAAGTAAAAAAAGAAAAAAGATAATCATATTTATCTTTTTTTTTAATATAATTTAATGAGAAAGGATGGTAAAAATGAATAAAATAGTTCCTTTTAAAAAAAATATTATTTTTAAAAGCAATTTGTCTGAAATAACAAGTATTTCACTTGAACATACTCTTCATTGTGAGGAAGAAAAAGTTGTTGGGGAGTTTATAATAAGCGGTGAGTATAAAATGGTAGAAACTAGTGTTAATACTGAAGCATTTTCTTTTAATTTGCCGTTTGAAACAACATTAGAAGATTATAACTTAGAAAATGCTAAAATAGATATTGATGACTTTTATTATGAAATAATTAACAACAATGTTCTTAAAGTCAATATTGATGTTATAGTTGACCAAATAGAAGAAATTTTACATATCGATGAGGAACCTTCATTTACAATACCTATAGAAGAACAAATAGAGGAAGAACCTGAAGAAGAAAGAGTAGAACTTATTCAAGAAAGTGACATAAAGACTATATTTGATAGTATTGAAGGTAGTGAAGTATATGCCACCTATAAAGTGTGCATCGTTAGAGAAGAAGATACTTTAGAAAGTATAATGGAAAAATATTGTACAACGAGAGATCAATTAGAACTTTATAATAATTTAGAAGATATAAAATTAGGGGATAAAATAATTATTCCTAATGCAAAAGATTAATAGTATACTAAAAAAGTATTCTTTAAAACCCCGTCGTTATGAAAATAATGGTAAAGTAACATATATTGATACAGATGACGGTCGCTTTGTTATAAAGAATAAAAAAATTAATCAAGCTATTTATGAATATTTAAAGTCACGTAGTTTTGATTATTATCCACCAATAATTAGTGATATAAATGATGATTATCAAATAAGTGAATATATTGAAGAAATATATATACCTGATGAACAAAAAATAATTGATATGGTTGATCTGACAGCTTTATTACATAATAAGACAACCCACTATAAAGAAGTAGATATTGCTGATTATAAACAAATATACGAAGACATTAATAACAATATCGCTTATTTAGAGAGTTATTATAGTGATTTAATAACTTTAATTGAGACAAAGGTATACATGTCTCCTAGTGAATATCTTTTAGCTAGAAATATATCTAAAATTTTTGCCGCACTTAGCTTTGCTAAAAGAGAAATAGAAGAATGGTATCAATTAATTAAAGACAAAAAAAAGAACCGCTTTGTGGTTCTTCATAATAATTTAAAATTAGATCATTTCTTAGAAAATAGAAACTCATATTTAATCAATTGGGATAAATCAAAAATAGATATTCCTATTTTCGATTTATATAAACTATATAAATGTCATTGTTTAGATTTTGACTTTGAAGAAATATTAAAAAGATACGAACAATCTTATCCTTTAATGGAAGATGAAAGAAAATTATTTTTTATTCTTATCTCTTTACCTAATATTATTGAATTTAATGATACTGAATATAATATGACTAAAGATATAAGTGCTAAAATGGATGCACTTTATAAAACCGAAATCTTTTTATCACCATATTGTTTTAAAAATGAACCACAAGATTAAAATCCAAAATATAAAACATAGAAAAAGATTAAATCTTGTTATAAGAAAAAATGTAACAATAAGTTGATAGAAAAAGATTATTGAAAAAGCAAAGAACAATATTAACCATTTTGTTCGTCCACACCACCATTTATTATTAAACATATAATCACCTATATTAATGTATTCGTGATAATTATAAAGGTAAATTATAAACCACTATTTTGTGGTTTTTTGTCGTAATTTTTGGTACAATAATATTGGTGATAGTATGAAAAAAAGAATAAAAGTTAAACCGATATTAACATTACTGCTATTGATTGTTGCAATTACTATTTTTATTATAAATATTAACAAAAACAAGGAAGTAATTATGGCTGATTTATCGACTTATACGATAGAAGAAATAAAGGAATATGCAAAAGAATATGGACTTAGTTTAACCATAAGTGAAGAATATAGTGATTTAGATAAAAACGTTGTTATAAAACAAAATATTAAACCTGGAGAAGTAATAAAAAGTAAAACTTTAGTAGTTACTATTTCAAATGGTACTAGTTATAAAGAATTATATAGTCAATTAAAAGTCGATGAATTAGGATTAGTCCCAGTCATGATGTATCATGGAATTCATAATGTAAAAAGCGATGACACAGCTTATACAGGTGGTAATGTCGATAAAGATGGATATCAAAGGACAATAGAAGCATTTAAAAAAGATTTAGACTTCTTTTATGAATCAGGATATAGGATGATAAGATTAGAAGATTATGTCAATGGAATAATAGATGTTGAATTAGCTAAAAGTCCAATTGTCTTAACATTTGATGATGGTCTTAAAAATAATATAAATGTATTAGGATTAGATCAAGAGGGTAATATAATTATTGATCCTAATAGTGCTATAGGTGTTTTAGAGTCATATAAAGAAAAATATCCTGACTTTAATGTAACTGCAACTTTTTTTGTTAACGGTGGTCTTTTTCAACAGTCAGAATACAACGAAAAAATATTAAAATGGTTAGTAAATAATGGTTATGATATTGGTAACCATACTTATAATCATTATAACTTAAAAAATATAGATGAACTTAAAGTTCAAAAAGATGTGGCTACTTTATATCAAAAACTGGATTCGATTATTCCAAATGAATATGTAAATATTGTGGCATTACCATTTGGTTCTCCTTTTTCAGAATCCCATACTAATTTTAAATATATAATAGACGGGAAATATCAAGATTATTCATATCATACTATTTCGACTCTTAAAGTAGGCTCTACAAGTAATTATTCTCCTTTTGATAAAAATTATAATTCTAAATTTATTAATCGTATTAGAGCGTATGATAATAATGGATTAAATTTTGATATTGAAATGAACTTTAAAACATTAGAAAAAAATAGATATATTTCTGATGGTAATAAAGATAAAGTAGTAATCCCGGAATCTTCAAAATCAAATTTAAATGAATCAATAACCAATGTGATATCATATTAATTCTTGTTTTTTATGTTTATATATTATATAATAATCATAGAATAAGAGGTGGTCTAAATGTTAAAACTAAATAATAAAGGATTTGCTATATCCGGAATATTGTATGCAACCTTAATATTGTTTTTAATTTTAATGCTTGGAACTCTTAGTATTTTGGCAAGCGGTAAATTTCTATTAGATAAGACAAAGAATAATTTAGTAAGTAAACTAAATTATGAAGATTATATAGAAATATTTTTAGACTATACTGAAATAAAGGTGGGTAAGGATTATTCCAATATGCCTAGTTTATTAGAAGGTGTGACTCTCACGGATTATTATGGAAATAAACTAGCTGGAGAAATTGATTATGATACTAATTTGAATATTGCTGTCCCAGGAACCTATCAAGTGACTTATACTGCAACTAGTGGTAATAAAACAGTTGAGGCAATAAGAACCATTATTGTTGAAAATCCTATAACCCCTCATAACTTTTCATATACAGGTAGTGTTCAACCTTTTAATGTAACTAAATCAGGAACATATAAACTAGAAGTTTGGGGAGCACAAGGAGGCGGAGCATCTAGTACTGGAGGAAAAGGTGGATATTCAGTAGGTGAAATTAATTTATCTATAAATGATATATTATATGTATATGTAGGCCAACAAGGGGCATCATCGGGAACTTCAATAGCTGCATTCGGTGGTGGTGGTGTAGTAGGAACAAGTTATCCTAATGCTGCCCAAGGTGGTGGAGCATCTGATATTAGAATTGGAGTAGATAATTTATATTCACGCGTAATTGTAGCCGGTGGAGGAGGCGGAGCACATAGAGACACATCTACTCTTAATTGGGTAGCTGGTGGATATGGTGGAGGAATAACTGCTGGTACTGGTTCTACGACTACTAGTGGAGCTGGTGGAGCAGGAGGAACTCAAACAGCAGGTGGCGTAGGTAGATCAACTGGTAGTTGGGGTCAAGGAGGCGGAGTTTCTGGCTATGATGACGGAAGTGGCGGAGGCGGCTGGTACGGTGGTGGTATGGGAAGTAGTAGTGCTGGCCAAACAGGCGGAGGCGGTTCAGGATATGTATATACCTCATCTACTGTTTCCCAATATCCAAATGGCTGTCTATTAACGGGGAATTACTATTTAAGTGCTGCTTCAACAATCGCAGGTAATGCCGAAATGCCGAATCCAAGTGGTGGGACTATGATTGGTAAAACAGGACATGGTTATGTTCGAATCACGCCTCTAATTTTAAAATATTGACTTTTGTTAATATAATGTTATAATAATTAAAAACCTTGAACAAGAGGAGTAAATATAATAAATTTATAGAGAGTTAGTGGTTGGTGGAAACTAATAATAAGTTATGTTGAAGGTTGCTTGGGAGTTGAATATTTTTATATTCCGTACAAATGCGTTAAATTTTTAAGTGTATAACAAAAGTTATAAATTAAGGTGGTACCACGGTAATTCGTCCTTAAATTATAACTTTTTTTGGAGGAAAAAATGGAAGAAGTATTTAAAAAATATGCATTAAATTTTGATATGAATATTCCTGAGATTAATTATAAATATTATCATTCTTTACGGGTGAGTAATCTATGTGAAGAGATTGCTAAAAGTTTAAATCTTAATGAAAAAGAAATACTCTTAGCAAAGCAAATAGGTTTACTTCATGATATAGGTAGGTTTGAACAATGGAAAAAATTTAAATCTTATCATGATCCAGATAGTATTGATCATGGTGATTTAGGAGTGGAAATATTATTTAATAAAAAATTAATTGATGCATTTAATATTACTGATAATTTAGATATTCTATATAA
>Ga0265294_10009427_pt1 | contig 11260 bp, 6 predicted proteins | sample MunlanPumphouse3_FD_192504 | JGI IMG/M metagenome (GOLD analysis project Ga0265294, IMG submission 192504) | Groundwater microbial communities from a municipal landfill in Southern Ontario, Canada - Pumphouse #3 | ecosystem: Environmental > Aquatic > Deep subsurface > Groundwater | place...
GCGCATGGTTTTTTTGTGCTGATTGGGATTCATTTCCTGACTAAATCCTAAAAAGGACACAAACGACACGAACGACATAAATGCGATTGCTTGCGTTGGTGTTGTTTGTTAAATTCGTGGAAATCCGTGGGCAAAATAAAGTGAAAAGTGAAAAGAGAAGAAAGAAAACGTAATGAGAAACTGACCACTGAAAATTTTTTAACCACAAAGGGTACAGAGAAACACTGAGAGACTCATTATATCAATCCCGAAGGGATTATAGGTTCATAGGAAAATATGGATGGGAAGAAATGCTACGACCCCGAAGGGGTCGTAGAAGATTGTATTCGATTATTCATTCTACAAACCTTTGATGCCTTCGGCATCTAGAAATTGTTCGTTCGCTTATCGTTATAAATTTTGGATGTTACCATGGTCAGATTCATCTATCCATTCAAACAAATATTTTTCGTCATGTTCTATCTCAAATATCTTCAAGAATCTAATATATTCTTCCTTAAATGTAATTTTTCTATGATGCTTCTTTTGATTCATTATGTATTTTATAACATTATCAACTTGTGAGTGGCTGTAGGAAAATGCCCCATACCCTTCTTGCCAATTGAATTTGAATTATACAATTGGGCGTTTGCATCGATATTGGGGGATTAATTTGTTCCGGAATAATCATTTTTCTCCATTACGATTTGCCATTTTGTATTATAAATCCCGAAGGGATTGTAGGTTAATAGAAAAATAATGAGGGAATGGAATGGTGCGACCCCGAAGGGGTCGTAGAAGACTTTATTGAAGGGAATTATTTGATCCGGAATTGGTGGGGGCGATTTAATCGAAATAATCAATGGAATCTGTTTGTATATCATTCCAAATAATTGATTGGGATTTTCAATTTAAAAATATTCCGACTACAAGGATGAATATGTTAAATGTTTTTTTATTTATCATGTTACCTTTTTTATGGATTTATCATAAAATTATGGCTAACGGATGACGCTATGGCAAGTGCGGGATTAAATTGTTGCTCAACTGTCAACCCGCACAAATGTATGTAAAGATTACAAATGTTTCAACGAACACGCATACCCGCATTTGTTATAGCGTTTGTTATGGGCTGTGTTTATTTCAGTCTATGAGTATTAATTATCTTTTTTATTCTATGAAATGCAAAACCAAAGGAAGCAATAAAAGCTAAAATTAGGTAGGTTGCAATTTGTTTTTGTAATTCATCAGATTTCTGAAATTCTTTATTGATAAATAGTTGAACAAAGTTCCATTCTTTGGTGACAAAACAAAATCATAACATTCGCAACCCGCTTTCTTCTAAAAATAGCATAACATGCTATAAAGAGTAGTAAAGCAATAGCATAAATATTATTTCTACAACAAGCAATGTATGCATATACGAATGTTTTCTTTATTTCACTGAAAATAACTCTTTCTACGTATTCTCTATTCTTAATATTTTCGGGAGCAAATTTAAACAATATATTAATACAAACGGCTATTTATGCCACTTAAAAGGGGAGGAGAAAAAGATTGAAAGTGAGGGAGGAAAAATAAAAGTAGCAGGACAAAGAAGTCACAAGAGTGTAGATACGAAAAGGATGTTCTTGATTATAGATTAAAAACGAGTTTTAAAAGAGCTCCTGAACTTAACAGGAGTTATTAAAACCTGTTTTCTGCAAATTACTCTTTTTTATGTATTCAAACCGTCTTTTTTAAGCGGACAGGGGTAGGGCTTTAGAATAGATAATGTGTGTGGTGGTTTCATGGGATTAGACTAATCTGATAATTTCTTTTTCTGTTGATTGTAATAATTTTTCTAGTTTTCCTTCTTTGCTTGCATATCCGATGGTAATATTATCGGCAAGTTCGATCATCATTTTATTTCTTATTTCGGCTGTTTGTTCACTTGCTCGTTTTACTGTCTTATCGAAAGGGCTGATGATTAAAATTCGTCCTTGTTCCAATGGTTTTATAAGTTCCGGTTCAATTTTCTTTTTTAAACCACGGGCTAATGCAATAATAATTGGCTGTTTCCCTTTAAGCAAATAATGTAAAACATCTTTTTCTAATTGGCTATGAAAACCGCTGATGACACAATTACCGGCTTCTCTTTGTGCAATTGCCCAATCATAACATTTTAATACTGCTGATGCAGTAATTGAACGACTGCATAAAAAAGCCGTTTTCTGTAGCTTCAATAATTGTTCATTTCCTAAAAATTCATTTATTTTCATTTTTTCTTACCATTTTATTTGAATCTAATGTCTTAATAATAGTAATGTTTTCTATCTTAATTATTATCTTAAAAACAGTCTAAATAATTAATTATAATACAGAATATCAAATAAATACGAGGTTTCCATCTTAATTTCTATCTTAATTTCTATCTTGACTTATCTTATTTGATGTAAGAATCCATTCTGGTTTGACTGTTGATTTACTTTGATTACAAATCGTTTTATCATTTTTAGACATATCATAGAGTAGATTTCTGATTTTATTTCTTTTCTGTGAATTGTTAAGTACGTTTGATAATTTATCCATCAACAAGTTATCAATATCTTCACGACTTGCTTTTTTATATTGTTTAATAAATTCTATAATTAAATTTTTATAATATTCTTTATCGAATGCTTTGTTTTTAATATAAGATGCTTTATCATTGGTAACTTCTGCAACAGATGCAGCAATAAAATAATTGGGTTTTCGGCCTTCAATTAGTTTTTCTCTTTTTAACGTATTGATAGCAAACTGCGTTAGAGTTTGTTTTTTCTGAATTTTATCTAATAATATCACCAACTCTAAAGGCATATCCTTTCTTTCCATTAGAATTTTAGTGTAATCTTCATTAATAACATGACCATACATTTGAAGTATAACTTTATTTCTTTCCGATAATAAATAATCGGGCAAAGGAAAAAATCTTTTTTGTTGAGATACATACATGGTGTGAATACCATAACCTAATCTATCAATCATGCCGAGATTAACCATAGCATTTGCCAACCAAAAATTTCTATAACGTTCGGGTGTTTTATTTCCTGATGTATAATCATCGGGATTCCCTTCAAAAAAAGAACCCGCATTAGAAAAGATAAGTTTGTCAATTTTTTCAGTAACAATTATCCTGGAGTTTAAAGAATAATCTTGATGAGCAATACAATTATGCAAAGCCTCTAATATAGAGCGTGTATCGTATTTGTTTACTGTTGTTGACAGTAGTTCGTTTTTTGGGAAAAATTTATACTTTACATTTCTAATTTGATTAAGTACTTTGGTTGTATTTAATAAAAAGGGTGTAGTGAAATGTTCGTAAGCTGATTCTTCGGTTTCTAATTTCCATGTAATTTCCGAAATGGCGGGAAGTAAAAAGTGTGATGATTCTTCTTTTCCCAAAAGAAGTATGGAAGTATTAGTGATTTTTCCTTTAATGTTAATCTTTGCTTTATCTAAAAAAGTTATATCATCCCAAGTATCTATTTGATTATAAAAACTGTTTTTAGTATTTCTTTCCTTGAATTTAAGTCTTGCCACTTTTAATGCTTCTTGATCTAAATCTTCAATGCCGGCTTTTTCTATTATTTTAGCACTCCAATCGTCTTGCGAATTATAAATAACGCGAATATAATCCGGAAATTTCCTTAAATCGGTTTTATTACTTCCTATTCTGATATAGGCTTTCTTTTGAAAATGTGTAGGTTCTGCTTTTGCGGCCGGAATTCTAAGCAATACTATTTGTTGACCACGATAGGTAAATTCAAAAATCTCGAAATTTATTTTTGGATGTAATAAAGTTCTTAACCATAATTCTAAGTTTTGATTCCCTTGTTTGGCATCTATAAAACTAAAATTAGTTCCCATGATATCATGTGAATTGTCGTTGATACCCCACACTAAATATCCGAAGGGTTTATTGGCAATGGTTGCACCATTGCTTAATGCCGATAGGTATTCGCCGATTTGTTCATTAGAAATACTTCCTTTATTTAGTTTAAACTCTATCCATTCCGTTTCGGAGGGCAGGGCAACCAATTCTTCCAATAAATCGTTTAATTGTTCCTTATTCATATTTTTTAATAATTATTTATTCTTCCTCCTCCCCATTATCCAAATCTTTACCCATCCTGTACTTTATATCATAATTGATAATAAAATCTAACTCTTCCTCTGTGAAGCTATAATATTCGGCTAAGACTGTGTCGATTTCGTCTATGATGGATTTTGATTTTTGAGGAAAAAATTGCTGAAATTCAACATCTCCAGTTTTATATTTTGCTGGTTGCATAATTGAATTATTATCCAAATCTTTCATAAATTTTTCACATTCAATGATTAACTTTTCCTTTAGATTATCGGAAATATTTTCTATTTCAATTGGGAACTCTTTTAAATCGCTTGGATTATTTGTTCTTGCATCAGAATGCATGATATAATACCAATAAAAAGTTGAGCTATTCAGTAATGCAATTATAATTTTTAATGTTTTTATATCATTGAAAAATAAATAGCTTTCCCTTGATGATACGCCTCTTTTACCATTTAGATAAAACTTTGGTTGAAAATCTGTTATTATTTTCCAGTACCTCCCACCACTATTTCGATAATACAAGTAATGATTTGTTTTGCTTGTTGAAGCATAGCAACCTATGTTTTTATCTACTTTTCTGAGATTTTTAATAATAGACAATTCCTCATCAGTGCTAATTTTCGGTACAATTCCTGTTATAATTGTTGCTTTTGATTCTGTATATGAAATGTTTTCGAATAAAAAATCACGAAATGCTGAATTCCATTTGTAGTAATAAGTGGTAAATATTTTTTCAATAGTTCTTTTTCCATTCTTTTTGAAAACAGAAATTACTAAATTTCTTTCTGCACCTTCAAATAATTTGCTAGGTCTTTCAGCATAATAACTTAAAAATAATTCAGAGCAATGCTCAAATATTACTCTTTGAAAAGATGCCATTCTATCAGTGCAATATGCACTTAATGGAATTATCATTCCATTATATGAATTTTCTTTTTGAATTTTGATTGCTCTTTCTATTATAAACGAATATAAATTACCAGATGATAAACAATCAAAGTCTTTCAGTGTATAAAATTTCTTAACTGTTGAATACTCCACATAAGGAGGATTGCCAATCACGACATCAAAACCACCTTTATCCTGAATAATTTCGTAAAACTCTGCAAGCCAGTGGAATGGTTGGTGTGATAAAAGAAATTGTTTGTATTTATCTTTTTGTTCTATTTTGTCAATGTGATAGGTAAAGGCAAGGTATTCGTTAAGAATGTCATTTAAGTCGGATTGATATTTTAAAAGTCTATCTTTGGCGTTTTTACGGTCTGCTATATTTTCCTGTAGTTGAGCGTTTTTAAATGATTTAAAAACACGAGCTAAATCATCGGCTTTGTTTTTAATAGCATTTACTATATCTAATTCCTCTTCAAAAACCAACCCTATTTGTCCATTATTATCTTTGTCTTTAACGGCTTGAATCACTTCGTTTAATGAAGCGAGCCCCACCAAAGTGTTTCCTGCACGAATATTAAAATCAATATCCGGTAAAGGTTCCAATCCGAGATTGGGTTTATTATAATCAACATCTACCGTAGCTACCATTTTAAGAAACAAGCGAAGTTTGGCAATTTCGACCGCTTCTTTCATAATGTCTACCCCATACAAGTTTTTAAGTATGATGCTTTTATAAATGAAGTATGTTTGGTTGGGATGGTTTGATCCCTGTATGTATTTTAATGTTTCACGGAAATCATTGTATTTGTGACAGAAGGATTGTTTGTTTTGATTATTGATAAAATCTTCATCTTCAACAAAGGAGCGCATACGCATAATGCAGCTTTCGTAAAGTGGTTCCAAGATATTCATGGCTGCAAACAGAAAAGCACCTGAGCCGCAAGTGGGGTCAAGAATGGTAATGGCGCTTAGAGCATTGAAAAAATGACGTATAAAAACAGGGTCGGAATGATTATCAATAACATCTTGTGTGAATTGTCGGATATTTAGGTTATAAGTAATAAAATCATTGATATGGGTAATTTCACCTTTGTCAATTTTATCTCTAATTTCAGTATAGCGTTTTCTACGGTCAACCACTTCCCGCCATATTTCGGTAGGCAATGCATATTCGGATGGGGCAGATTTGTTCCATTCTTTTCGTCTTTCAATCAGATTGGGTTTGCTTGTATCCATTCCAATTTCTATTTCTTTAGGTAATGGTAAGTCAACACCTTTTTTTATAGCTTCGTAAATGTAGGTATCGCCCGATTCTTTAAGCATTTGCCAGACTTCGACTTCGCTCAGTGTGCCACTGCTTTTAAAAGCTTTGGGATATCTTCTTTCCGTTTCATCAAACAAGAAAGGAATAATGCAGTTTTTGCTGATATAGTCGGTAATGTCTTCTTTGGTGTAATAGGCCCCCATTTGGGCTCGGTCATTAATGTATTTTTCAAAGATAAATCCGATTACATCGGGATTGATATCTTTACCGGAAGCGGCAATTCTTGTGTCAAGATGCCAATTGTACTGATCGAAAAAATGGAAAATGTTTTCAAATGCTTCATCGCTGATGTTAATAGTGGTGTATTGTTTTTCAAGTTCATGCACGTCGAATAAACCTCCATTCAAATAAGGGATTCTTCCTATCTCTTTTTTTATTTCTTCCGGTTGGTCGGGTGAGCCTAAACCTTGATGAAACAATGCCAATAGAAAGTTTTTATAAAAACTCACATAAAACTTATTCTTTCCTTTCTTCTGCTGGCAATAGGTTAATTTTTCTTTCAGATAATTCAGATTATTATCAAGAAAGCCCTTTTTCTGAATGAAGTAGCAAAACATTAAACGATTAAGCATCAACGAAGCATACCACTCACGGTTGGTGATTTCGGAGATACCTTGAATAAATTCGAGAAACTTTTTGTGTTCTTTACGGAAATTTTCATAAAACTTCTTTGTAACTTGCTCAACATTTTTGCTGAAATTTTCATTGATTACGTCTACTACATCGGCAATTGTAATGTTTTCTTCCTCATCAAGAGTAAAGAATAGATTGGATGTTTTTTGATACAGCAATTCGGGCTCTTGTCCTTTGAGCCAGCGTGTTTCACTCAAACGAGAGGGTTTTCCTAATTGCTTTACAAATAATTGCCATATTTGAGTGGTGTTGTTTTTATCGCAAAAAATAAGCAAATGTTCACGAAATAATTTTCCGATTTTACGGTCAAGTTGCAAACGAGTTGCATAGTCGGGTAAGTCTTGAGAAGCATTTGGGTTAAACACCATAATTCTAAAACCGCTTTTTTCTGCAACGGAATGAAATGTATAGGTTTCTTCGTTAAGTTTTATGGGAGTTTGTTCGTTAAGGTGATTCCAACCCAAATCGTTAAATAAATTGGTAAAATTAAAACTTTCAATGTACTCCTTAAACTTAATTTTGCTTATCGTACTCATAAATTACTTTTTTTTATTCCCAATGAACAAAGAATATGTGGTGTTTTACAATTTTCACGGTCTTGTTTTTCTATAATACAAAGTCGTCCTTCATCCCGCAGTTGCATGCAAACGTTTGCCATTTCTTCATCGGTGCAACCAAGTTTTATTCTTCGGTTAATTAATTCTCTGGCTGTTTCCCGTAATGGATAATGGTAGATATCGTTGATTGTTTTCTTTAAAGCATCCACATCAAACAAAGTGTATTTAATGCTCTCGTAATAGCGTGTCAATATGCCATAAGCTTTATATCTTGCACTTGATTTACTCCCAAGTTGTCCTCCCGATTTCACGGCTTCGGCTTCTGCAAGTTTAACCGCTTGTTTTACTAATTCGTGATGGTTTGCCAGTTTTTCAATGGCGGGAGTATCAAGCATACATTCTGCCATTTTTAAAATGCGTGATTGACTGGTTGAAATGGGTTCACCTTTTTCGTTCAGCCAAGATAATAGTTCATATCCGTGACTGTTGCGGTGATAGGTAATTACACTGTTGTTTTCAAAACCGTCATCGTGTTTTTCTTTGGTAGAATATACCACATCGGGTAAATTTAAGATGGCTTTTTTTAATTCGTCTCGTTAATCTTCTTCTTAAACGAATAATACGCTCCAGTCCATCTTGGGGTAAAAATGAATAGCATACTATTTTATCGGAAGTTTGTCCGATTCTGTCAACACGTCCTGCTCGTTGAATAAGCCGTATGATAGCCCAAGGCAAATCGTAGTTAACAACGATATGAGCATCTTGTAAATTTTGCCCTTCACTTAAAACATCGGTGCTTATTAAAACACGCAATTCATTTTTTACATCTTTTACCTTATTGCTTACCGGACTAAATCTATAAGCTAAATCGGTAGGATTATCTATGTCTCCGGTTGCGCAAGCAATGTTATTAATGCCTCTGTTTTTAAGATTATTGTATAAATAATATGCTGTATCTGCAAATTGAGTAAAGATTAGAATTTTATCAATTTTATGTTCGTTTCTACAAAGATTTTCTAATGCATTCAATTGTTTGTCATCATTGGGATTCCAATTTTTACCTATTTTAATGATTGAAATAATTTGATTTACATCACTTATAAGTAAATCTTTGAGCTTTTTATCAAATAATTTTGTCGATATCCAGTCGTATCGGTTTTTTTCTTTGGAAATTTTTTCATAGTGTTTTTCAGATAGTTGTTTATATACTTTTTCTTCCGTAATTAAATGTAATTCTCCAATATCTTCATTATCGTTTTCTTCAATAAATTCGTCCATTTCTGTTTTTTCCTGCAACCCAATAGGGATAGGCAAATCATTTTCAAGAGCATAAATAAACACCTCGTTCCGTAATACATGACGAGCTAAAGAAATCAAGAATGAAAAACCGGAACTTTCTAATCGTTTAAAAAGATTTGTTCTGCAAAAACCCATGAGCCGTTTACCGGCACGTCCTAAGTTGGCTATTATTTTTTTTTCATCATTTGATGCGAGAGCCTCATTTTCTTTATTGATATAATTTCCCAAGCCGTAACGAGCTAAATATAAACCATTAATTAAATTCACGACATTGTCATCGTAAAGTTTAACATAGATATCATTTTTGTCGTTGGAATCAAAGGCATACTCGATTTTTTTTGGAATCCTTTCAGGGAAATATTCTATCCGGTTATCGTTAAAAGTAAGATAATATTGATTTTTATTAGGATTATAGGTCGCATAATTCTCTTTTATAAAAGTTCTGGTTCTTCTAACCATATACATCTTGAGAAGTTCCTGCCAATCTTCTGAAAATTCACTTTTTTCAAAAGCAAGCAAAGTGTTAGGTGAATATTGATATTTAGCAATAAATTCAATAGCCCCGCCAACATTTCTAATGAAGTTTTCCGGTGAAATACCCAAGTCTTTGTCTTCGGGGATGAATAGTCGTAATTGATTAGAAATATCTAAATAGCTTTTATTATAAGGTGTTGCAGTTAGAAGAATTACTTTACTTTCGTTTTTTTCGAGATATTCTTTTAGAATAGCATAACATTTTCCTTCTTTGTTTCTTAAATTGTGACTTTCGTCAATGATTACAACCCTATACCTTCTAGTTTCCTCGAGGAATTTTTTATTTATCATTGATATGCTCTTCACATCGCCTGTTAAGTGGTATTTATGCTTATAACTTTCCCACATTTCTTTGATGTTTTTAGGGCAAATTATCAAGGTTTCGGTAAAATATGTTTCTTCGAAAAGCTTTGCAACTGCTGTGGCAGTCATAGTTTTACCTAACCCAACAACATCGCTGATAAGCACACCGCCACGTTTATCAAGATGCCTGGCAGCTACACTTACGGCATTCATTTGAAAGGGCAAAAGATCTGTTTGTAAAATTTTAGGTATAATATAATTTCCTATTCCACTTCTTGCTTCCTGTGATAAATGATAAGCTATTTTCAAATAAATATGATAGGGAGGGATAGCGCTTTCACGAGCCCAACTATTATCGATAATTTCTACAAGTTCTTTTGAAATATCGATACACCATCGATCATCCCATCTTTCTTCAAACCATTTATTCAGTTTTTCAGCAGCATCCTGTTCTACCACATTTACATTTAATTCCCCTTGTTTTGAAAGTCCGGCCATAGTCAAGTTACTGCTTCCTACATATCCAATTAAGGGAGCATCTTTGTCATTTTTATGGCATAAATATAATTTGGCATGTAATGGATATGCAAGAAATAGTTTTACTTTTACTTGCTTTTTTAAGATTTGTGATTTTAGTTTTTGTAAACATGCCTCATCTTCGTTAGTAGGTGAACCAAAAGTTAATTGTCTTGAAAATGAGTTTGCTATTTCTTTTTTTTAAGCCAATGCTCTAGGATTATCCATCATACCGGTTTCAACTTCATTCAACGCTTCCCGTAATAAGTTTTCATCCGGATGCTGCATCCCTACAAGTAAGCGACAGCACTTTTCATTGCCTTCAAAATGATCAATTTGATTTGTTAGTAATTTCCACCCTCTCAAATTAAAATAACCCACACAAAAGTCTGCTCTATACGAGCTTTCCAGTGTTTCTAATAAGCCGGTTTTTAGATGTAATGAAATATTATCAAAGATTTTAGGCATATGAGAATTATTTTTGTTCGTGTATTATAAGCAATACATTTATAAAATATCGGTTAAAATAACATGCTTTTGAGTAGGTATACTTTCCTATCTCAAAATTCTTTATACAGCCGTTTGCTATTTTATAAGTATTGTACATGTGAAGGGGTGTAATTTTCTGCAAAAATACTCAAATTTTAATATCAAATTAATCCGTTATAATCCTGGACGAAAACAATTACGAATTAAAAAGTCACGAGTCTTGAGTCATCGCCCGAAAAAACTAATAGCTGAGAGCTTCTTTCACTCTTCACTTGCCATCTTTTATTCGTAATTGTCCTTCCTTGCAATTTCCGCCGAAAATCACCTTATTTTTTAGGTAAAACGCTGTTTAACGCATTTTTAGGGGGTATTTCTCGCATTTTATACCTGACCTTTACTTATAGCAAAGGAAGGGGGTAAAAGGGGCAAAATGGGGCTGAAAATGAGGCGAATGAAAATTATGAATGATGAATGGTTTTCCGTTCCGAAAAATAAATAGTAAGGGGGTGATTTTGATTCACCCCCTTACTTAATCTATGCTAACAACCGAAATTTGATTGCTTGCGTTGGTGAATTCTATGGTTAAAAAAGTAGCAAGTTGCATCGGATATGGTAAGAAAT
>Ga0265294_10009428_pt1 | contig 11259 bp, 5 predicted proteins | sample MunlanPumphouse3_FD_192504 | JGI IMG/M metagenome (GOLD analysis project Ga0265294, IMG submission 192504) | Groundwater microbial communities from a municipal landfill in Southern Ontario, Canada - Pumphouse #3 | ecosystem: Environmental > Aquatic > Deep subsurface > Groundwater | place...
CTTAGACTCCGACGGCTGTCCATCCCTTGCGCTCCGGTGTTTATTCCAACCCTGGCAGATGTCTCCGCCAAAGTAACCGTTCTTTTCCGGTATGGACGTTGAGGACTTCCGGAACGTCAAAACCGTCGCCCACCGCATCTTGACCATTTCACGAAGCTGAATTGCTTTAGGGAAATACGGTTCCCCTTACGGCCTATGGTATTCTCTGTGTACGCTTAACCTCCATTGTTCACACCATACTGCGGTACTCCGCAGGAGGTCCAACACTCGATACATGACGAGGAGCTTAACCCGCCATGACAGGGACTTTCACCCCACTAGATATGTGCACCCTCGTGGCGCACTGACGATGATGGGCGACGATTTCCAGAGGCGGGGTTTTTAATCGTAATCCGCTATCGTCGCACATCATCGTCAACCGAAGCCGCTCTACGAGCGGCATATGTCGCTCACAGAGCGACTACTACATTGAATTCATATAAACGTTCAATAAACAACTTTTTGCAAAGAACAATTAATTGTTCTGTGCGGACTGCAAGCAACTAACATGAACTATGACCTTTCAAAAAATACTGTTTTTATGTGCTGCAACCCTGCTGTGGCAGGGAACGGTTAACGCTGCCGGGAGTGCTGACAACAACTACGCAACCAAGCTGTGGACTGTGGAGGATCGTCTGCCCGGCACGCCGTTGACAGGGCTGACTCAATACCATGGTGGCTATATCTGGATCAGCACGGAGAGTAAGCTGGTACGCTTTAACGGAGCGGAGTTTGAAGCAGTTGCCGTGCCGGAAGAGGTGCTGGAGGTAACCGGAGCTCTGCGTGGGGTTGTGTGCGGGGTTCCCCAGGGAATCTGGTTTTTTGGATTCCATGGAGTTGGATGCTTTGATGAGGGACGTTGGCAAAGCTGGCCGCTAGGCGAGTCGGCAGCTGTTGTTGGCCGCCTGCTGGGAGTTGTTATCTCGGACGACGGTGTGGTGCGTGCCTATGCTGAGCGCGGCCTGCTTGAGGCTGTCACGGCTGAGGATGATCAGAGCACCCGTTTTATAGCTAAAGCGTGTCCAGTGCCTTATGATGATCGCGCCACACTGGGCGCAGTGACTGATGCGGATGTGGATCAAGAGGGTCGGCTGTGGATGACCGCCTGGAACGGTGTGGTTGAATACTCGCAGGAACGTTTTGATGACAAGAGCATGCGATTGCCCGATTTTCTGGTGGAGGCTGTCTCCGGGGTCCATGCAGGACGTTCCGGGCGCTTGTGGATCACCGGTCCCTATGGCATTGCCTATCTTGAAAACAACATCTGGACACCAGTTGGATTTCCCGAAAACGCCGGCAATGTGACAGAGATGTTTGAGGTCTCCGATGGCTCGCTCTGGATCGGCAATCCAACCGGCATCTACCGCTGGAAAGATGGAGCCTGGTCGCATATTGGCGAGCAGGATGTGCCTGGCGGCATGGCTGTCAATACGATTATAGAGGATGCTGAGGGAACTATCTGGGCAGCCTGTGACGGAGGGCTGCTGCGCATCCGCGCGCGCTCGGTGGGACGGATGCGCTCAGATGGCGCTGTGACAGATGGGACAGCCTATAGCCTGAGCCGGCTCGCTGACAGGAGCCTCTGGGTTGGATTTAAAGGTCTGGCAGCACGTTTGACCGCTGACACAGGCCGGATTTTGCAGACAGTTTACCTGGATGCTGATCTGCCGGTCATCTCCATCCTGCAGGACCAGCGCGGACAGGTCTGGATGGGCACGCTCGGCGGCGGACTCTTCAAATCCTCTGGTGAGCAGGTGAGTATTGTCGCCCAGCGGGATTACAGCCTGCCGATAACACATACGGTGTACACACTGCTGGAGGATGATAAAGTCGGGATACTCGCTGGGACACCCCATGGTTTAATGCAGATCTCAGCTGCTGGAGAGCTGGAGAAATGTGAGCTCGCGGGCGTGAAAATAAGCGAGAGCGTCAGACACCTCTATCGTGATCCCTCAGCCACGCTCTGGCTTTGCTGTGATAACATCGGTGTGATTGGGATCAGGAAAGATGGGTCAAAGGAGTACATAGATGAAAGCTGCGGTTTAAAGGGGTATGCGCGGGTTGTCTGCCGCGACTCCAATGGCAACCTGTGGATTGGTAGCACTGCCGGGCTGTTTGTAGTCATCGAGCATCAGGTTTATTCAATGGAGGATAAATTCGGCGGGTTTAATCAAGCTGTGTTCCAGATTGCCGAGGACCGTTATCAGCGGATCTGGCTCGGCACCAAGAATGGCCTGCTCTCTTTTTCGTACAGCTCGCTTGACTCTCTGACCAAGCGCGACCTGCCGGATTACCGGCGCGGCGTGTGTGTCCTGAAACTCGGCGTAGCTGATGGAGTGCCGGGCGAGAGAGCCTTGGGAGGGATTAGTGCGCGGGAGCCCGACGGCGGTAAAGAGAGGTTACTTTTCCCCTTTAATGAGGGTATCGCAATCTTTGACCCTGAAGATTTCAGAGCCACAAAGAGTGCCCCGCAGGTAGTGATAGAGAAAGTTTTCTGCAATGGGCGCAAGTTGCTGGATAACATGCAGGGGGAGCTGAGTGAGATTGTATTCGCTCCTGGCGTCCGGAATATCGTGATTCATTTTACCTCGCTTTCGCCTGGTGCTCAGAACTCAGCGGTTTTCAGGTATCGTGTTGCCGGGGTGCCTCAGGCTGGCTGGTCGCCAGTGCAGCGGGAAAACACCGCCGCCTTTGAATGGCTGCCGCCAGGAGGTTATTTGCTGGAGGTCGTTGCCGGCTCCGGCGGGAGCTGGAGTGAGGGGAGCGCAAAGTTTCGCTTTGAGATCAAGGCCTGGTTCTGGCAACGGCCCTGGTTTTATCTGGCTCTGGCAGTGGTGCTGGCAACCATTGTTTTTCTGTTTGCGCGTTGGCTGATTAACCATCGCTATAAGCTCCAGATGGCGATTTTGAAGCGCGAAGAGGCTCTGCATCATGAGCGGGCACGCATCTCGCGGGATATTCACGATGATCTTGGCAATGGGCTTTCAGTGGTGGCCACGCTGAGTGAGCTGGCGCATCACGATGTTGAAAAAGGGAGCGTCCATAAACGCCTTGATCAGATCTACGATGTTGCCAATGAACTGGCCCGTAATGTCGATGAGATTGTCTGGGCGGTGAACCCTGTTAATGACGGATGGGAGCCGTTTATCAGTTACTTTGAGCAGTATACCGAGTATTTTCTGGGGAGTTCAGCGCTGCGCTTTCATTTTGTGCGGCCAGAGGAGTTGCATGATGTTAAAGTCGCCTCAAAAAACCGGCACCATCTGCTGCTGGCTGTCAGAGAGGCGATCGGCAATATTCTGAAGCACGCCGAGGCAACCCAAGTTAGCATTGTAATGGCCATCCGAGACGATCTGCTGGAGATCACGGTTAAAGATGACGGGATTGGTTTTGATCCAGAGATTGAGGCCGGAGTCGGGCACAATGGATTAAAGAACATGCGCCGCCGGATGATTGAGATTAACGGAACATTTGATCTGCAAAGTGAGCTCGGGGTGGGTTCAACTCTGCGCTTCACAGTTGCTTTGCAACAACGCGCTGGACATTGACCGCTGGTTGCAGTAATCTACCCTAACTTACAGACAGATTATTGAACCGATTGGGAACCTGAAACATACGGAATGGATTATGACTATTGATAAATCGATCAAAGGAGCTAATCAAATGACAGACAAAGAGCTGGAGCGATGCTCCTCGGCGGTGACACTTTCGGATATGGAGATCTTTGTTTTTCCTGAACTGATGTACAGCCTGGTACTGGCCAACATCATGTCTCCCAGGATCTGGCGTTGGCGCGATGAGCCTTGGTTTCAGGGTATTGAGAAGATGAACCCCTATAAGCGGCTGCTGCGTTTGCGTCAGTTTATTATGGATAACTATGTTTTTAATCTGGATCTGGAGACGTGGGGGCTGACCTCCCAGAAGGAACAGTTGAAGCGCTTTGAGAAGTTCCTGCCAATCGAGCAGATCACCAGTTCTAACGCACTTTTTGGTTATCAGGGGGACGAATACTATTTCGATATTGATATCCGTACGCACTTTGGACTCAATAAATACGACGCAGAGACGATTCCCTATTGGAAGACTGAGACTGTCGAAGCCATGGATGCCTTCCGCCACCGCCCTGGTTTTGAGACCGGTGCTGGTGAATGTGTTTCTCTGGCCGCGCTCTACGCCGCAGCCTTGTTCGTTATCTGCCGGATTCCTCTTAAAGATATCTATATGATGGCCACCCCGCTGCACTCTCAGAGCTTTGTCGATGTGCGCGATGGGATATTGATCAACAATCGCCGGCTGGTCACTAAATCAATGTGGTTTAACGGCACCCAGATCTCCGGCCAGGCCCGCCGGGCATTGGAGAATGAGCAGGTCACCATTGTCTTGCACGCAACTGGTTGGGTACACTCGCTTTATAAGGAAGCAACCATCGCGAAAGAGAGCTTCCAGTACTTTTCGGATACGCTCCATACCTATCTGAAAACCGAGTTGACGCCTGATATTCTGGGCAATTTCCTGCGGCAGAACCCGATGCCTGTATCATGAAAAAACGCGGTTTATATGATCATCTCCGGGTTGTGATGAACAACGCGGAAGCTGAGCTGTATCATGACACAGAGCTGCTGTGTACGTTCACCTCTGCTAAAGCCTCTTGTCTTACTGAGTGGCAGCTGCTGTAGAGCGAGGTGAGATACCTGCTGCTATCAGTCATGTTCGTGTTTTATGCACGTTTTTTATCTCTCACATCAGGCTTCATCCCGCAAGCGGAACTATACCCTGACGGCGAAGTCGCAGAGAATCTAGAGATTAAAAATATATCAACCTGCGAGCTTATCCTCTCTGCAAAGGCTGATTTTGAGGTAAAAAATGGGTAACTTCTCAATAACCCGCTTTGGAGCAGCAATTCTAATTATGACCGCGCACCTGTTCGGAAAGCACGCTAAAGCGTGAACTACATACGGTTTCCTGGGTATGTAGTCAACGCTTTAGCGTGTCTTCGTCCATAATTAAAATTGCTGTGCTTGGGCTGAAATTCATTGACCCTCGAAGAGCGGCGCATCTGTGGTGATCAATGTAACCTTGACCCTGGGATTCACACCCTCTACCGCATCGCACGCGAACTGCATACTGTTGGGGCCAGCCGCAACCTCAGGAACCTCACTTGAGAGCGCCACCTCTTGAAGCAATTTGCCGTCCGGTCCAAATACCTTGCAATCGGTTAGCGAATGAAACTCGAGATAGCTGCCGCTCTCCATTTCGATTGGGAGAACAAGTGTGCGAGCTCCCACTGTTATGCGCGGATTTTTGATCTTGGCTTTTACAAGCGGTATTGCGCGCACTGGTGAGAGGTAACATTTAACCGCTCCGTTCGCCGGAAGGTTATTGACCCACACTGTCAGCTTCTCGATCTGCCGATAGTCAACCCGCTCGCGATAAATGGCGTAGGCACCGCCATATGGCCAGCTGTAATTCGCATGGCGCTCACCCTCTGACTCGATCAGCTCAAAATACTGCCACCCTGAGAAGTTTACCACAATGTAATGTTCGCCGACACCGGCGACAACATGACGCGGGCATTTCAATTGGAAATTCAGGACTGCGCCTTGTCCATCACCATAGACCCACACGCCCAAGGCGCGCTCGCTGCCGACATTCAACGGCGGCTCAAAGGTCTTCCCGAAGCTGGCCCAAGTCGCACTCCGCACAGGCCGGGCGTTTGTTGCTGTGAGTAATCCGCTTGACTCGCCAACCTTGAGCTGTTCAGTTGCGGGCACCAGCATTGCAGTAACTCCCGGCGCCTGCTTGGCTTCCGTGAACTCCTGCTGATCATTAAAGTCCGCCATTGTGACAGCGTTTGTTGCTCCGTAAGGCTCGGCTGACATCAGCACCTCCAGCCGCAGGCGCAGCGGCTGCTGCGCAAAAGAATTTGTGGCCACCCAGGTTGCGCCGCCATCCCAAAAGCCTGTTACTTTGTGTAAGTCATATTTTGCCGGACGTAACCGCCACTTGCCCGCGGCATTCTTATCCAGGGTAAAATCTTCACCCGGCGTTTTCATCCGCTCTTTCACGGCTTCAGGAAAAACATTGGCGTAACGCAAGGCTTCATAGTTTTTTGTGATGGCACCGATGCGCTGCAGTGTGGGGTTAGCCGCGAAATTCACCGGGTTTACTCCCTGGAGCGAGAACCCGACATTATTGCCGATCGCCTTGCAGCACAGATACTCAATATCATCCGAGAAAGTTGGCTCGCCTTGAGTTCCAGACCAGGTCTTAACAGCCCACCAGCCCAGATGCATGGGCAGGAACATACGTCCGCCAGCCGCATTTGCCGCGCAGTGCATATCAATGAATCGCTTGTGGCTGCGGGTCGGATGGTCCCATGCACCCATGCGCGACCTAACCGTCCAGAGGTGATGGAGCATGGTGCTCATCTCCAACAGCACTGGGTGATCAAAACGTTTCCAGAGCTCAAAAACAAACTTTGAGCCATAGTGCCAGCCGTTCCCGCGGCCAGCTAGTACATCCTGACCGTCGAGCGCATCAATGTACATCATATCAAAGCCGCACTCGTTCACAACCTCGGCCTGACGCGCCGCAACCTCTGCCAAAAGCGTTGAGTCAGGGTCAGGTGCGAAGCGCCCAAAGCACTCCCGCAACTGCTGGACCTTTGCGCCTTGCGCATGCGGGACAGCTTTAGTGCCGCAGGCACCGCGTTGACATTTGGTGAAAGCATAGGGCGCCGTCTTGCTCGCCTCAGAGAAGGTAATCAGCTCATCGTCAACCTGCAAGGTTGCACTGTTACGTACAAAGAATCCGGTAATTGCCGATATATTTGTTGTTGATTCAACTACAGAGAGTGTTTGCTCTGAAGCATCAAGTGCCTTAGCCAGCGTAAAAATGGCGTTTTTGCCCAGACGGGCATCTGGAACCGGCGTGATCCATGGACACGTTTTAGTGATGAAAAAAGCGTAGGTGTGCAGCCCGGCCTTAAGTCCGGCAGCGTGGACTTTCGCTACGGCCGCTTTTAGCCCGGCACGCCCGTTGGGATAGAGCGCCGGATAAGGCTCGGAGTCTCCGTAGCGGGACATGCCGTCGAAATCAATCTGGTTAATCCCCAGACTCAGCGCCAGCTTGATCCAATCATCAACCGTTTTCTCGGAAACCGGAGCGAACAGATAAGAGCCGTGGTTGATCTCTGCATCAAGCGCCCATGGACCGCCGATCGGAGATTGCGGCAGCTCCGGCGCGGACTTGACAACCTTCTGCAATACATGGCGCAGTTCTGCCTGCGGACAGCCAATCAGCGCGACTTTTGCACCCTTAAAACCAAAGCGTGGATAGCAGCGCGCCATTAATAGCGAGGTTGCCCCTGGCAAGCGATCAACCTTTGTCTGCAGATTTAGCGCCAGTGCGCAGCCTGCAAATGGCTCTTCAATATCACCCTTCAGCGTCAGCGGCAGATTTACAAAGGTACACTCCTCAACGCCGTCACCTGTGACTGAGATTACCTCAACAGCGATGCTGTGGCTGGTGCCCGTTATTTTTAGCTCAAGGCTGACATTGGCATCTCCGAAATCAAACGCGAGCATCCCGTTCTCCAAGACCGCTTTTTTCGCATTGAAGATCTTTCCGCCTTTTTTCACGGATGCGAAGGGGGCCCCGGGCTTAGGTTCACAATAGTTAATACCAGAGGCTTTGTCGGTAAATTCGGATGCGCGGCCATCGCTGCCAACAGAGAGGCGGACACTATCGCTCTCAACTATGAGCACAGCAGGCTCCGGATCTGTCGCGGCAAGCGCACTCTGACAAGTTGCTGCTACCATAAAAACAACCACGCTCGCCACCCGCTTGATCACCCTGCTGCCATTTTTTAATTGTTTTTTCACTCTCTCTCTCCCCTTTAATATTTCATAGGTTTACACGGCAACACGCCATTACCTGTGATTGGTTTCTATTATGTGAGTGGTGAGTGGAAATAGTCAACCTTAAATTGTTTTTTTGTAACTACTCAGGAGCCAGAAGCCTGAATTCTAACGCCTGAATTCTGGCACCTGAGTAGTTACGAATTTTATTCAAATCCTTTTAAACTCCATCCCATTTTTCCGAATGTAGCATCTGGCAAAAGAAGATATTAACCTAAGTCCGGCACCTTATGATTTTTAACTTTTTGTTTTATTTTGTTAAATTTCCTTGAAAGTAAAAGATACCAATGTCCGAGACTATATTTTTTGATATACTTTAACTGCACTGACCCAGGGAATAACCAACATCTGTGTGGCAGTCCTGCTCATTCATGTCAGCATCCCCATGCTGAAGCGCAAGATTAATATGAGCCGCTGGTATGGGTCACGGTTCAAAAATCCGAAGTTATAGGCCAGAAAATGAACGATAGCCATGCAACGAATCAGATGCGGCGTAACTTGCCTTGGTTGCTGCTGGCCTTGCTTTCCCTGTCGCAGAGTGTGAAAGCTGGCTGGCAGCTCCCGGAGGCGGAGTCTCGCCGGGAGCTGAAAGTGGAGGGAGCCGGCTCAGCACCGCTCACTGCCACGACCACCGTGTTTCTGGATGACCGTAGCTCCGGTTTTGTCTTGATGGATGCGCAGGACAAGCCGCGTCCATTCGCCCTGCTAAATCGTCTTGGCAGCCGCGTGAGTATCCATTTTGAGGCCGTACCCGGTGAGATCTTTTTGCTCTACCCCTTTGCTGCAGCTGCATTGCCGCCCCCCGTGATTGCACACAGCTCTGGTCTGCTCCACCAAACCCGCACCTATAATGGCAGCGAAGTCAAAACAATCGAGGAGTTCAACCAGCTCTGGGAGCGTGCTAGCCCTCAGGGCGGTGCCTTTGAGGAAAATGTTTACTCCGCTGGTAATCCCTTTGGCCCGAACACCAATACCCTTCATCGCTACGACGGCATGTTGCGCATAACCCGGCCGGGGGTGACAACCTTCTGCGTTGCTTCCACCGATGCCTCTTTTTTGCTGATCAATGACCGCCTGGTTGCGTCATGGCCTGGTTTGCACCCGGTCGCTGATGGCCTGGACGGTAGCAAACGCGGCTTACTGGATCTTCAGCAGCCCGGTGGTTACCGCTTTACTTACCTGCATGCCAACAGCGGATCAGATTCCTTTGCAATTGCCGCCATGGTTGCGCCCGATGAGAAGCAGCATTTTGTGATTGGACCGGAGTTTTTCAACGCGGCGGCTTACGCCTTTGTTGGGCCGATGATGGGACGCGATGGCGCACCACAGGCGGATTTCATCTGGGAGAACCGTTACATGGTCACTATGCGTGACCATCGCCTCTACGATATGCTCTTCGAGGCTTCCGCATTTAAAGAGGATCACGCCGCAACCTACGCGTGGGAGTTCGGCGATAACACCCGCGCCAGCGGCGCTAAGGTGGAGCACCTCGTTTTTGCTGATGGCGATTTTCCTGTGACGCTGACAGTAACTAGCAAGGGGCGCAAATCAATTTGTCGCCAGACAATTCGGGTAGCACCCCGTTATGGTCAAAGTGAAGGTGATGACAACCGCGCACTCGCATTGCTGGAGCGCGCGGTGCGGCAGGAAAAGGAGCGCGGCATCCAGCCCGAGGGGTATGCTTTGATCTCGCATGGGTACTTCTTTTTCCTGCGTGAAGCGCAGGCAGCTGCCTTCGCGCCGCGCGCCCTAGCCGCTGTTGACCGCATTCCAGCAGCTGATCTCAATCCAATGATGATTGAGCTGGCGCTGGGCGTTCAGCAGGTGGATGAGCAGTATGAGCTGGCAGAGAGCTGCTTTCGAGTTATTCTCGATAAGGTGCAAGAGCCGCAGGCCCGCGCTTTTTCAGCCCTGCACTGCGGCGGCATGCTAAACCTCTGCCTCAACCGCCCCGAGGATGCCCGGCAAATGCTATCATCCATTAACCGCGCTGATCTGGATAGCGGCGGGCAGCGTCTGCTTGATATCTACTTAGCTGACACCGCGCTGGTTCTGGATAATTTTGCCTCTGCCCAAAAGCTTTACCTGTCCATCCCCAAACCCTTTACCCTGATTGCTGACGGAAAATTAGACCGCGCTGTGATGTTTGATTACAACAGCCGCTATTTCCGTCTGCAGAATTTGCTGAGTCAGGAACTTTACCGCGAGAGCCTGGCAGAGCTGGATATGATTGAGTGGGATATTCCGGAGGAACGCGCCTCGCCGCGCATGAACCTGCTTAAAGTGCAGGCACTGGTCGGCAATCATCAGCCGCACAAGGCTGTTGTCTGTATCCAGCGGGCGTTGCTGGCCGAAGCCGACGAAACCTACACCCCTAAACTGCGTCTTGAACTGGCCCGACTTTATCTCAAGATGGGTCGCCTAGCCCAGGCCAAACACCAGATTACTCTGATCCGTAAGGAGAGCCCCTGGACCCAGGAGGAGATTGAGGCCCGCAACCTGTTGAAGCTACTGGAGGAGAAATTGGCTGAGGGTTTAAAGTAGCACAGGCGTCCCGCCTGTGTTGGTTGCGCAAGGTTTGTTGTCCAGCCTTTCCGTGTCCGGCGTAGCTGCGAAGCGCGAAGACGGAAGGCTGTTCCAAAGCGGGTTATTGAGACGTGACCCTAAAAGTGATAATGGAGTAGTGCAAGCATCCTGCTTGCAGAAAACATTTTCATTCAAGCTGGAAGCTTGAGGTACTTCATCTATGCGGAGTGAATAAACGCGTAAAATTGTGCACTTTGACTTCAAAAGATTGATAGTTGGTTGTTGCCTTAAAATGCAATGCCGCTCATAGAGCGGCTACTACACCGAAAGTCTAGACTTGCAACCGACTTGCTATTCACCCTGCGCAGCACTGTAGCTGCGGGCCGTGACCCAGCAATTCTAATTATGGCCGCGTCTCTGCTCAGGCAGCACGCTAAAGCGTGAACTACATGCGGTTCCTGGGGTATGTAGTTCACGCTTTAGCGTGCTTTCGGCCATAATGTGAATTGCGGGCCGTGACCGCAGACCACTGGACATAGACGTGAAAAACTTAGTATTGTCGCCGTTTTTATGAATGATCGTTCACTTTATATTTGCACTTTACGCGCGCGCGTTGCGTGGTTAGTGCCCACTATGAATGAAGACTAACAGCTTAGTTTGTTTTCCTGTACCTCTTTTTTTAACCACGAAAATCCTAGCGCAGCATAGCCGCAACCAATTCTTTATCTCTCACAGAGGCACAGAGTTCTCTGAGTTGTTTCAGAGTTTCCACCAG
>Ga0265294_10009430_pt1 | contig 11259 bp, 5 predicted proteins | sample MunlanPumphouse3_FD_192504 | JGI IMG/M metagenome (GOLD analysis project Ga0265294, IMG submission 192504) | Groundwater microbial communities from a municipal landfill in Southern Ontario, Canada - Pumphouse #3 | ecosystem: Environmental > Aquatic > Deep subsurface > Groundwater | place...
GGTATCATTATCATGTGTTCCGGTATAATAGGCCCAGTTCCCTTGATCATCTAAGGGCGCCGGCCAGTCTTCCCGATCGATAAATTGTAACACTTTCATGCCAGGGAAATTAAATTTATCTTTCAAGGCAGAAACTTCGGGGGTAATATAACCTAAATCTTCTGCCATTAACGGCAAATCGCCTAAATATTTAATGATGGTCGAAAAGAATTTTTCGCCAGGGCCTTTGACCCATCTACCCTTGATCGCAGTTTTTTCCGTAGCCGGAATTTCCCAATAAGCCTCGAAACCTCTAAAATGGTCAATCCTAATCACATCGACTAATTCTAATAAGACCGTAATTCGCTGCCTCCACCAAAGGTAATCATCTTGGGCCATTTCCTCCCACTTATAAAGAGGATTGCCCCAATTCTGACCGGTAGAACTGAAATAATCAGGTGGCACCCCGCCTACTTTCAGGGGATTACCCCTTTCATCTAAGGTAAAGAGCTGGGAATAAACCCAAGCATCACTACTATCATAAGAAATATATAAGGGCAGATCGCCGATCAGCTTGATCCCTTTTTTGGCCGCATATTTTTTCAACTCGCCCCATTGACTGAAAAAGATATATTGTAAAAACTGATGATAATTAACCTCTTCCGCGAGTTTCCCTTCCCAAATTTTTAGGGCCTGGGGATCACGCAGGGCCAGTGATTTATCCCAATGATTCCACGGAAGGTTTTGAAAACGTTCTTTTAAAGCCATAAAAAGAGCATAATCAGCTAACCAAAAAGCGTTTTTCTCTTTAAACTCCCGGAAAGCCACACTCTTTAGACCCTTCGCACCAAACTTGACAAAGGCTTGATGCAATATTTTGTTTTTAAACTCCTGACAAGCTGGATAATCAACCTTATCCTCTGGGAAAGAGGGGGCCCCTTTTAAATCCTTTTTGGATAACAGCCCGTCACTTCTTAAGCTTTCCAAACTGATTAAGAGTGGATTGCCAGCAAAGGCCGAAAACGACTGATAAGGCGATTCACCAAACCCCACAGGATTGAGAGGCAAAAATTGCCAGAGCTTAAATCCGCCCTTTTTTAAAAAATCAATGAATTGCCGTGCCTCTTCTCCTATTTCTCCTATACCATATAGAGAAGGGAGAGAGGTAGGATGAAGAAGAACTCCACTTGCCCGCTCTAATTTCAATGAACCTACCTCCTTCATATTAACTATCTCGCGATATTACTTTGCTTGAGCATTATTTTACCTTCATAACCTTGCCTTCTAGGGGATTAAGGGTTATCTCCAGAATGCTGTTTCCTTGAGTCCCGGCTTTTTCCTGCGGGAAAACTTCCTTCCATAAACCTTGATACTGCTCGCTCAACTCCAAGCTAATTTGGCGTTCCTCAGTTTGGTGACGATTGAGCATCACTAAAAAGACTTCATCTTCATACGACCTTAAGAAACCATAAACATCACCTTTGGTCCATACAGGAAACCAATCTCCCTTATGAAAAGCTGCATAGTTATTCCTCAGACCAATGGCTTTTTTATAAAATGGCAATAGATCAGCGTCCGCATGTCCCCAAGGATATGGCCCCCGGTTATAGGGATCGGCATAGCCTTCCATGCCTGCTTCATCGCCATAATAAATTGCCGGGACACCGGGAAAGGTCATCTGAAAGAGAACCAATAATTTTAAACGCATCATGGCAAGCCTACGTTCTCGTCCGTTGAGCCGAAATTTTTCCTTTTCCCTATCACTTAATTCCTCCGCAAGCGGTGCTTCGCCCAGTAAGGTTAAAACCCGTGGTACATCATGACTACCGATCAGGTTCATCGTGCTATAAAAGTGGTCGCGCGGATAATTTTCAGATAAACTCATCAATCTGCGATGCAGCAAAGAAGCATCACCATGACCTAAGATAAAATCCAACAAAGCTTGGCGGAAAGGATAATTAGTTACAGAATCTAATTCCTCTCCCCACAGATATTGCCGATTGGCATCATAACTGACCTTATTAGAAGCATCTTCCCATACTTCGCCTAGGAGAACAGCTTCCGGATTAACCTCTTTCATGGCTTGCCGTAAACCTTTAATGAATTCATCTGGTAATTCATCTGCTACATCAAGCCGCCAGCCTGCAGCACCTTTATTTAGCCAATAGCGAACCACACTATCTTCGCCTTTATAGATAAATTCCTGATAAGAAGGAACCATTTCATTCACATTAGGTAATGTGCCCACCCCCCACCAGCTCTCATACTCGTCAGGATGGTTCAGAAAACGATACCAGCTATAGTAAGGCGATTTCTTGGATTGGTATGCACCTAAACCCGGATAGTTACCTTCTCTATTAAAATAAATACTGTCACTGCCCGTATGACTGAACACCCCGTCCAGCATGATCCGGATATTATATTTCAGAGCCTCAGCACATAAGAGCTTAAAATCAGCATTATCACCAAACATCGGATCTATCTTTTTATAATCAGCGGTATCGTATTTATGATTACTAGAGGCTTCAAAAATAGGGTTTAAGTAGATCACTCCCACCCCGAGCTCTTTTAAATAAGGGAGTTTTTTGATAATCCCTTGGAGATTACCGCCAAAAAAATTCCATCTTTGGATAGAGCCATCAGCCTCTTTGAAATAACAAGGAGTATCATCCCAACACCCATGAAGGAGACTCCCCTGCTTGGCATTATCCACCTTGCCGTCCTCATTGCCATTAAAAAAGCGGTCAACAAAGATTTGATAGAGTACACTCTCCTTAAACCAAGCCGGAACGACAAAATCATCCCGATAAACAGTAATCTGATAAGGAGAAGGTACCTGTTCCTGCAGTAACCCCTGCCCACCTAACCGCTCCTGATTATTACCGTAATAATACGTCTTATTCCTGCTGACAATCACAAAGTAATACCAATAAAGACCTACCTCGGAAACGGTAATTTCCGCACAGTAAGAGTTAACCGGTGCTTGGGAGTGGGGTAATCCTTCTTCTTTGCTGCCTTCTAACTGCATGGCAATATTCTGAGCTGGATTATTATTCTCCCAGATACGCAAAATTACAGCTTCAATGGCTTCTGACGAGTTTACCGCTAAACGTAACAGCACCTTTTGAGAATGAGGAACAGCCCCAAAGGGGCTGCGATATTCCAGGTCATGTGAATCATGGAAAATCAAACCATTCATCGTGCTTTCCACCTTTTATTCAAGTTTTATATTTTTTCATAAAGCTGGATATATTTCTGCGCTGAACTTGTCCAGCTATAGTTAACCTTGAAGGTATTTTTAAAGATCTTACTCCAAATTTTCGGTTTGTTATTATAAATATCTACGGCGCGTTTTATGGTAAAGAGGAACTCATGGGCGTTATAATTCTTAAAGCTAAACCCATTTCCTTCTCCTGTGTACTGATTAAAGGGAATAATCGTATCCTTTAAGCCACCGGTTTCTCTGACTATCGGTACTGTGCCATATCTTAAGGCTATTAATTGACTTAAACCACATGGTTCAAACAGAGACGGCATTAAATAAAGATCCGCGCCGGCATAAATCTTATGCGCTAAAGCTTCATTGAACATAAAAAGTGCTTTTACCTTTTGAGGATGTCTTTCTGCCACTTCCCTTAACTTCTGTTCATAAGCCCACTCACCTGTGCCTAAAACGATCAGCTGAACGTCCTCCACCAATAATTCATCAATAATGTGCAGCAATAAATCTAAACCCTTTTGCCTGGTTAATCTAGAAACCATGGCTAAAACCGGGACTTCGGGTTTTACCGGAAGGCGAAAATCTTCTTGCAGTTTGATTTTGTTATTCTTCTTTTTCTCCATGGCGCATCGGTAATTTTCGTAGATATGGGGGTCTGTTTCGGGATTATATTTTTTGTAATCAATTCCGTTGACGATGCCCTGCATTTTGCCTTCATATTTTCTCAAAATACCGCTTAAGTTTTCTCCATAAAAATCAGTCTTGATTTCCTCGGCATATGATTCACTAACAGTAGTGAGCTGATCAGCATGAACAATCGCAGCTTTCATGAAATTAACGTTACCAAAAAACTCTAAGCCTTCATCAGCGCGGTAAGAATCGTCCAAGCCTAAAATATCACCCAGTATTTCCATGGGGAAAATACCTTGAAATTTTAAATTATGAATGGTAAAAACAGTTTTCATCTTTTGATAAAAAGGTTGGTTTTGATAAAATTCTTTCAGAAATAAAGGGATCATCCCGGTATGCCAATCATTGCAATGTAAAATGTCCGGTTGGAACTCTAAATAAGGCAGGCATTCCAAAACGCCGCGGCAAAAATAAGCAAAGCGCTCTGCTTCATCGAAAAAGCCATAAAGGCCTTCCCTTTTAAAATACTTTTCATTATCTAAGAAATAATAAGTAGTCCCTTCATGTTTAAGTATTTCCAGACCACCATACTCCTGCCGCCAGCCCACCGGTACGGTGAATGTTTTTTTATGTACCATTTCTTTTTTGAATTCCGCCGGGATATTATCGTATTTAGGCATAATTACCCTGGCGTCAATCTTTTTATCCCTTAAAGCTATGGGTAAGCTTTCAACAACATCACCTAATCCGCCGGTTTTGGCAAAAGGCGTACATTCAGCAGCAACAAACAACACTTTTAACATTGAATTATAAACCTCCTCCGATTACTCTGTTTTTCTCGATTATGACGGGGTCTTCTTTATTACTGATTAATTTCATCCCCTTTTTTATACGCACGCTTTTGTCTAAGATTACTCCGTCTAAAATAACATCTTCTTCTATCTCAACCCTCGGCATGAGGATACTATTCCGCACTACTGCACCACTGCCTATCTTTACCTTGCGAAAGAGAATACTGTTCTCTACTCGGCCTTCAATTAAACACCCCGGAGTAGCAAAGACGTTTTGCACATGGGCCTCTTCCGAATATCTTGCTGGTGGCCCATCTTTTAATTTGGTATGAATTAAGCCTTTGGCAAAGAACAATTCCTGCCAAACCTTGGGGTTTAATAATTCCATCTGATGCTTATAAAAACTCTGCCAGGAATTAATAATACCCAAGTACCCTTCATGAGCATAGCCATATATTTTCATTTCTTTGAACTTTTCCGGCAGTACTTCACTAATAAAGTCACATTTTCCCAAAGAGGAACATTCGTTTAAAAGTTTGAGGAGCAGCGATTTTTTTAATAAATACATATCCATGGAAACAACGACATTTTCCGTAGGAACTCCAACACTAACATCAGTAACCCTACCCTTTGCTCCCTTTTGCAGATAAACTCCACTTGCCGCATCCTCAGGCAAAAACTTATATCCTTCACTATAGACAATGGTTAAATCAGCCTTTTTTTCGGAATGAAAGGCCATTACTTTCCGTAAATCAAGATTACAAACAATATTACTCCCTGAAAGTAAAACATATTCCTGTTTACTATTGGCAATGTAATCCTGGTTAGCATAAATATCCTCCAAGTCCAACCAGCGCTTATTCTTCTCACTAGCGGCTGGTAGAATAAAAAGTCCGTCCCGCTTCCGATCTAAGCCCCACTCTTTACCTGTCCCCAAATGATCAATCAATGATCTTAGTTTCAGGGAGGTGATAATTCCCACATTAGAGATACCGGCGTTGGTCATATTTGACAAAGGGAAATCCACGAGGCGATACTTTCCCCCAAAAGGAATCGCCGCAACACAACGGTGCTTTGTTAACTCACGAAAAGCCTCTTCATCTTTTTTATGGTGGATAATTCCCATTACGTTTTTCATTTGCATATCTCCCTTATCCTAATAATTCTTTTATTTCTTCCGTCGGGTGCTTTTCAACCTTTTTTAGATTGATTAAAAGTCCCACTTGTGAATTATCTTCCAGCTTAAGGTCATCTTCAATCACGGTTATTCCTTCACCGCCAATAACTGAATTCTTACCAATTACAGCCTTTTCGCCAATGATGGCTTTTTCAATTCTAACTCCTTGCCCGATTTGGGCTCCTGCCATAATGATGGAATCCTTAATGATGGAATCTTTACCCACAAGTACCCCCGGGAAAAGGATAGAATGCTTAATCTCACCATCAATCCAACAACCATCAGAGATTAACGAATTTTTTATTTCCGCCTCGGCAGCGATATAGTGAGGGGGCTGCATGACTGTTGCTGAATAAATATTCCAATTATCATCAAAGTAATTTAGAAAGTTTCGATCATCTAACATATCCATACTTGCTTCCCAATAACTTTCCACCGTACCCACATCACGCCAATAACCTTTAAAGGGATAAGCATGTAGTTTTAATTTTTCTTGAAGCATTAAGGGGATCACGTTTTTCCCAAAATCGTGTGCGGATTCAGGATTAAGCACATCCTTTTCCAAATACGCCTTTAAGACCGACCAGTTAAAGATATAAACTCCCATCGAAGCCAGATTACTCTTGGGATGTTCCGGTTTTTCCTCAAATTCTACGATATTGCCCTGCTCATCAGTATTCATGAGACCAAAACGGGAAGCCTCGTCCCAGGCAACTTCAATAACCGAAATTGTTACATCAGCCTTCTTTTCTTTATGTTCCTTGAGCATTAAGGAATAGTTCATTTTATAGACATGGTCACCGGAAATAATCAAAACATACTTAGGATTATATTTTTCGATAAAGTCTAAATTTTGATAGATAGAATGGGCTGTGCCTAAATACCATTCTCCACCGTCTTCATTAACATAAGGTGGTAAAATAGTGACGCCTCCATCTCTGCTGTAACATTGCAAGTCCCAGGCGCTACCAACTCCGATATAAGCATTAAGAACTTGTGGTTTGTACTGTGTTAAGACGCCTACCGTATCAATTCCTGAATTGATACAATTACTCATGCTGAAATCAATGATTCTATATTTGCCACCAAATGGGACTGCCGGTTTGGCCAGGTTCTTGGTTAACACCCTCAAACGGCTTCCTTGTCCTCCTGCTAGGAGCATCGCTATACATTCTTTTCTCTTCATAATTACCCTCTCCTAGTGATATATTTGTAAATCAATGGTCATTTGCCTTTTTTTAAGACAGGTTTCAGATGCCAAATACCGACCGAATATTCGTTAATAGTACGGTCACTAGAGAAAGTTCCAGAATGAGCCACATTAGTAAGACACATTTTGAGCCACTTTTCTCTTTGCTTGTATAAGCTCTCTGCTTTTTCCTGAGCTTCGATGTAGGTCTCTAAATCTTTCAGGACAAAGAATTCATCATTATACGTCAGCAAATTATCATAAATCACCATGAATTCCTCTTTGGGTACATGCAAAAATCCATTAATCAACTGTTCCAGAATTTTTCTCACCATGGGATCCCCGTTATAAATGCTTCGCGCAGAATACCCGCCATATTTATGGTAGTTGATTACTTCTGAGGCAGTTAAACCAAAAAGTAAGAAGTTTTCCGGCCCTACCTTTTCCAAGATCTCTACATTGGCCCCGTCTAAAGTGCCAATCGTAACTGCACCATTCATCATAAACTTCATATTACCGGTACCAGAAGCTTCTTTACTCGCTGTAGAAATCTGTTCGCTTACATCAGCGGACGGAATCAAAATTTCGGCTAAAGAAACATTGTAATTCTCTAAAAAAACCACCTTTATTTTGCCCTTAATGCGCTTATCATTATTAATTATGTTAGCTAAGACATTGATCAATTTGATCGTTTTTTTAGCCAGATAATATCCGGGAGCCGCTTTGCCAGCGAAAATAAAGGTACGAGGAATAAATTCTTTTTCCGGATTCTCCAAGAGCTGATTATATAAATACATGATGTGCAGTACATTCAATAATTGCCGTTTATAAGCGTGAATTCGCTTAATATGAATATCAAAAATCGAATGAGGGTCAATCTCTAAATCGTATTTCTTCTTAATATACTCAGCAACTCTGGCTTTATTTAATACCTTTATCTCGGCAAAACGCTCCTGCACAGAGGTATCTTCATTGAAATAAAGCAGATTAGTTAAATCGCTGGGGTGATTAATCCAACTAGGGCCTATTGTATCTGTGATTAACTGGGCTAACTCGGGATTAGCCAATTGCAGCCAGCGACGATGTGTAATCCCATTAGTCTTATTGTTAAACTTATAGGGGCTATCTTCATAATAACTACGCATAACTTGTTTCTTTAATATTTCTGTGTGGATCTTGGCTACGCCGTTCACACTGTAACTACCGGCGATGGCCAAGGGAGCCATTCTGACATAACCGTCACCGACGATAGCCATCTCTCTTACTTTTTCCATGCTGGGGTATTTATCCCAGAGCAAGCAGCAATGGCGTTCATTGATCTCTTCGACGATCATAAAAATTCGTGGTAAGAGTTGTTTGAATAAATCAATAGGCCACTTTTCCAAGGCTTCCGGTAAAATGGTGTGATTAGTATAAGAAACTGTTTCTGTGGTAATCTGCCAGGCTTCTTCCCAGCCCATACCCTCTTCATCCAGTAAAATTCGCATCAGTTCAGGAATAACTAAAGCCGGGTGCGTGTCATTGATATGTAGTGCTACTTTTTCTGAAAAATTATGCATGGTCGCATGCCTTTTTTTATAACGACGCACAATGCTTTGTAATCCTGCGGAAACAAAGAAATATTGTTGTTTTAATCTTAATTTCCTGCCCTCATAATAGCTATCGTCAGGATAAAGGATCTGCGAAATAGATTCGGCCGAATATTTTCTTTCTACCGCTTTCAAATATTCCCCTCGTTGAAAGGAATAAAAATCAAATTCTGCTTCAGGGGCCTCAGCACTCCACAAACGTAAGGTATTAATAACCCCATTTCGATAACCGACAATAGGGATATCATAAGGAACAGCTAGAGCAGATTCGTATTCTTCATGGGTAAAAACTGTTCTGCCTTCCACACAATTAGTCTTAACTATACCACCGAATTTCACCTCCACAGCTTTGTCCGGTCTCCGATGTTCCCAGGGATAACCCTTCCTTAACCAATCATCAGGACGCTCAACTTGTTCACCATTCTCTATTTTTTGTTCAAATAAGCCATAGCGATATCTAATTCCGCAACCGTGACCGGGTAAGTTCAAAGACGCCATAGAATCCAAGAAATCGGCAGCCAGTCTGCCTAAACCGCCACTCCCTAAACCAGCATCATTTTCTTCCTCGGCTAAATCTTGTAAATTTATCCCCAAATCGGCTAATCCTTCTTTAACTATCTCCTGTACACCCAGATTAAGGAGGTTGCTCTTTAAAAGACTTCCCAGTAGAAATTCAATGGAGAAATAATAGACTTCCTTGTTTTTCTCCGCATCTTTATAATAATTATTGGTTTGATACCAATAGTTGCTAATTTCGTCCTTGAGCAAATTCGCGAGGGCATCATATTTTTCTAAGTTATTTCCTTCATCTAAAGATTTATTATAGATACTCTGAAATTCTTCGAGAAATTCTTTTTTAAATTCATCTTTATCCTTAAACATCGAGAACCCCCTATTTCTGATTTTTATCTACCTTAACCTGTTTTTTCCCAGCAGACGCTTTTTTCGTGCTCGCTGCCAGTTTTTGCGGTTGCTTTTTCAGTTGTTTTTGCGGTTGCTTTTTCAAAATAACACAAGCCAAAGGAGGTATCTTGATTTCTAAAGAATACTCCTGTTCCTGCCAAGCATTTTTCTCCGTCTTAATAGGTCCTTCATTTCTTTTCCCCGAACCACCGAATTCCGGAAGATCACTATTAAAGATCTCTTGGTATACACCGGCGCTCGGAACACCAATCCGATAGTTTTCGTAATACTGAGGTGTGAAATTACACAAGACTACGACAAAATCATCTACCTCTTTGCCCCATCTAACAAAGATGAGAATGCTCTGCTCATTATTACGGCAATCTACCCATTGAAAACCTTCCCACCCTTGATCTTGCTGCCAAAAAGCCTTTTCTTGACGATATAACCAATTGAGACTCTTCACATATGCTTGATGCTTACGATGCATTTCATAATCTAAAAGCTTCCATTCCAGCCCTTCATAGTATCTCCATTCAATAAACTGTGCAATCTCCCCACCCATAAATAAAAGTTTCTTGCCAGGATGAGCGATCATATAGGCCAAAAAGGTTCTGAGATTAGCGAATTTCTGCCAATAGTCTCCGGGCATCTTGTCAATCAGGGACTTTTTCCCATGTACTACCTCATCATGGGACAAGGGGAGAATAAAGTTTTCCGAAAAAGCGTACATAAAAGAAAAGGTTAATAAATTATGATGCCATTTTCGATGGATAGTTTCTTTAGACATATATTCCAAAGAATCATTCATCCATCCCATGTTCCACTTAAAATTAAAGCCTAATCCGCCGGCATAAGTGGGTCCGGTAACTAGGGGCCATTCTGTCGATTCTTCAGCAATCATTAAGGCTTGAGGAAATTCGGAAAAAACAACTTCATTCATTTGTTTAATCAGAGAAATGGCGTTTAAGTCACCATTGCCGCCATATTTGTTGGGTATCCACTGACCGGGTTCTTTCCCATAATTCAGATATAACATGCTGGCTACTGCATCAACTCTTAACCCATCAATATGGAACTTTTCAAACCAGAAAATAGCATTAGAAATAAGGAAGCTTCTGACCTCCGGGCAACCATAATTAAACTTTAAGGTGCCCCAGCCGGGAATTTCCTCTGATTCATATAAAGCGGTGCCGTCAAACCAAGCTAGGCCATGAGCATCTTTACAAAAATGAGCCGGGACCCAATCTAAAATAACGCCAATACCCTTTTGATGGCAACGATCTACAAAATACATAAAGTCCTGTGGTGTACCATAACGACTGGTTACAGCAAAATAGCCGGTTGACTGGTAACCCCAAGAACCATCAAAAGGATGCTCATTTACAGGTAATAGTTCCAGATGGGTATAACCCATCTCCACTGCATAATCCACTAAGAGATCGGCTAATTCACGATAAGTGTAAAAACTGCCGTCTTCTTTTAGTTTCCAAGAGCCTAAATGAACCTCATAAATCAACTGAGGCTGATTATAAACATCAACCTGCTGGCTTTTGAGAGCAACCCACTCCTGATCATTCCATTTATATGTAGAAAGATCACAAACGCGTGAAGCAGATTTAGGTCTCAGTTCAGACCAAAAGCCGTAAGGATCGGCTTTATGTAATACTTCTCCATAATATGTTACTATTTCGTATTTATAACTTTCGCCCTCTTTTACACCGGGGATAAAAGTTGTCCAGACGCCTGACCCCTCTATCCTCTCCATCGGATTGAAATGA
>Ga0265294_10009431_pt1 | contig 11258 bp, 8 predicted proteins | sample MunlanPumphouse3_FD_192504 | JGI IMG/M metagenome (GOLD analysis project Ga0265294, IMG submission 192504) | Groundwater microbial communities from a municipal landfill in Southern Ontario, Canada - Pumphouse #3 | ecosystem: Environmental > Aquatic > Deep subsurface > Groundwater | place...
ACGGGAGCGACTGAGTTTCTCTCCCGAAGAACTCGCCGCGACCTTCCTCGGCCTCTGGCGGGAAGGGCTCGTCGGCGGACTCTTCCTGAGCTCCGGGATACCGCAGGACGTCGATGAGGTTATGCACGATATCGTGGAGACCGGGGAGATCCTGCGGCAGCGGGGCTACGACGGCTACCTCCACCTGAAGGTCCTCCCGGGCGCAGCCCGGGCTGATATCCATGACGCCGCCCGGGTTGCGAACCGGATCAGCATCAACCTGGAGACGACGTCCCCCGACCGCCTCGGGAGTATCGCCGGGGTGAAGGACTACCGACAGGACATCCTGAAGCGTCAGGCCTGGGTTGCGGAGGAGAAGCCCGGCAGCCACACCACGCAGGTCGTGGTCGGGGCGGCGGATGAGACGGACAGGGAGATCCTCGCCTGCGTTGCCGACCAGTACCGGCGGACCCGCCCTGCCCGGATCTACTTTTCGGCGTTCCGTGCCCTGCCCGGAACCCCCCTGGCATCGCACCCCGACACCCCGGGCTGGCGGGCGCGGCGGTGGTACCAGGCCGACCACCTGCTCAGGGACTACGGGGTCAGCGCCGATGAACTCCGGGCGGCGCTCGATGAGGAGGGATTCTTCGGGAACCGGGACCCAAAAGAAGTCCTTGCAGCCTCCTCAGGGCCGGTGAACGTCAATCTCGCACCGCGCCGCGACCTCCTCCGGGTCCCCGGCATCGGGCCAAAGGGTGCGGACCGGATCCTCGCGATGCGCAGAGAGCGGCCGTTTACCGGGCCCAATGATCTCAAGCGGGCCGGGCTCAGGGGAAAAGCCGCCGGGAGATGTGTCACGTTCGGCGGGCGGGATACCGTTCAGACCAGGCTCTTCCCGTGAGGGGTCGGGTGGGATCGAACCACCGGCAAAAATAGGGTTATCTGACTTTGCCAAACTCTTCGCTTACGTCGGCGGCAGACTGGTAGGTCCGGTCGCTGAACTGCTCAAGCGCGGCGATCACATCCTCAGAGGCGTTCTGCTCCCGCGCGTGGTTGATCAGGTCACCTTTCCCTGCCGGGTATTCCAGCCCCTTGAGGGAGTCTTGCAGGTCAGCCACGGAGAGGCGGGTGGGGGACGGTTCCGGGGCTGCAACAGGACGTTCGGCCTCCACTCCCTCCTCTTCGGCCCTCATCATGGACTCAAGCGTCGGAGCGTGTGCCTCCGTTACCGGCCGCGTCTCCTTGGCCCTGCTCTCCACTTCTTCCGCTTTTATCGGCATCTCCTCGGGGGCAGGCTTCTCCCGCACCTCCACCCGCTCCGTCGTGACGACCTCACGGGGTGGGGGCTCCGTCCGGGTCACAGCCCGCGCCTCTTCCTGGCTCGGGGGACCCATGGGTCGGGTCGACTCGATCAGGTTCCAGTTTGCCTCCCGGGGCCACTCTCCTTCCGTGAAGCCGGGCTCGTTGTCGATTTTATACTTGCTTATATTTACTACAAAAACATCGTCACCTGGTCGGTAGACCATCGCTTCGATAGGGATCGCGAAGAGCTTTGCCCCGAGACCGAACATGCCCCCGGTCCTGAGCACCGCGTACGCCACTCTTCCCGTGGGCAGGCCGACCCGAAGGCTTGAGATCTCACCAAGGTCGTAACCTTCCGGGTTCTTCACCCGCTTCCCCACGATCTCGTCGGACGACATGAACTCCTGCCCGCCCGCCCTCCGTACCTGCTGTTCCAGAACTGTTTCAGCCATTACAACCACCTATCACCTGGTATACTTTCGAAGGTGAATGTCACCTTCACGCAGAGCGGGCGATGCGCATCGAGACTATTTAACATTTCCTGGTTCAGGTATCCGGCTGTCCGTGCAGGTATCTTCGCCGCAGAAAGGGGCATGCGGGGGTAAGCGTTGCCCTGTAACCGCATGCTGTGAGAAACTCACCCCGTCACCTGACGTTGCCGAACTCTTCGCCCACGTCGGCGGCGGACCGGTAGGTCCGATCGCTGAACCGTTCGAGCACTGCAATCACGTCGGCGGCGGCGTTATGCTCCCGTGCATGGCTGATCAGGTCACCTTTCCCCGCAGGGTATTCCAGCCCCCTGAGGGAGGCCTGCAGATCGACGACGGAGAGGCGGGCGGGAGACAGCGGCCCTGCCCCGACCCCCTCGCTAGCCTGCTGCCCCGTGGGCTGTCCTCCCCAGCCGCCCGCGATCGTCTGGACGGCCGGTTCAGGCGGGAGGACCCGCTCCTCGCCCGGAACCGGGGCCTCAGCAGGCCTCTCCCCCCGGGGCGGCGGGAGTGTCCGGACCAGGCTCCAGTCCCCCTCCCGCGGCATCGCGTCCCTGGCAAAACCTGGAGCGCTCTCAAGTCTCCGCTTATCCACATCCACGACAAAGACCCTCTCCCCGGGGGGCGTGCGGACCGCCCCCCAGGGAATGGCGAAGTGCTTCTCACCAAAGCCAAGGATCCCGCCGTAGGAGAGGACGGCGTAGATGATGCGGCCGGTCTCCCGGTCGATCGCGATATCAGTGAGGTCACCGAGTTCCTCACCCTCAGGGTTCAGTATCCTGGTGTCCTGGATGTCGCCTATGTGCATCAGGGATACTGTCTCTTCCGGTCTTGGCCGGGTCTCCAGCGCCGGCCCTGCCTGTCTCTCAGCCAATCGTACCCACCTCAGATTCATTCCGCCCTATGAAAGGGGATCGTCCCCTCCGGAGCAGGCGGGATAAAGGGTCGAGGATACTTAAGGGTTTCCCGATCTGGGGAACCGGCGAAATCAGGGAAAAACCACTGCTTGAATCATCTGATGAGCAGGGACACAATCGGACTGGAGCGCTCTTACCAGGGAGGCGGGGCCGGGTACCCTTCCGCCAACTTCCATCAGAGATAAAATATATATTGAATATTATGCTATTTGGGTCATCAATGACCCGTCTCCGTTACCTCAATACCACCTGTGTCGTCTGCGGTGAGTCCTGCCGGTTCACCATCCCCGAAGCAATCGCCTCCATCGGTTCGCGAGACCTCGACACCCGCCCCGCCGAACCCCTGCGGTCCACCATCTACGCATGGGTCAAACGGTGCCCCTCCTGCGGCTACTGCGCACCCGACCTGGGCAAAGCCCCGGAGGGAGCGGCCGACGTGGTGAAACTCCCGCGCTACCGGGAACAGCTCGACGCCCGGAGGTATCCCGGAGTGGCAAACACCTTCCTCTGCTGGTCGCTCATCCAGGAGGACCTCGGTGCGCCGGCCCAGGCGGCATGGGCCTCCCTTCACGCTGCCTGGGTCTGCGACGACGAGGGGAATGACGTGCCGGCCCGGATCTGCCGGAAACGTGCCGCCGACCTCCTGCGACGGGCGTGGGAGCAGGGTGAGCGCCTAGCCTCTCAGGCAGGGGCGGACGAGGCGCTTCTTGTGGATCTGCTCCGCAGGGCCGGGAGGCTCCGGGAGGCCCGCGCCGTGGCAAAGGAGGTGCTGGAGCAGAACCCCGCGCCCCTCATCGCCGGGATCATGCGGTTCCAGGTCAGGCTGATCACCGCATCAGACCGGGGCGTCCACACCGTTGCGGAGGTCCGGCGGTCCGGGCAGCCAGTGCCGCAATGACCCGTGGCCGTGGCAAAGCCCCACATTTTGTATACTGTTCCGCCGATACTGTATCATGGATATCACGATCTTCTCCCCCGGCATCTACACCTACGGCGCTATGCTGATCGGCGGCGTCCTCCGCGACGCAGGCCATCGGGTGACGCTCACCCGGACGCCTGCCGCCCCGGCCGGTTCGCTCCTGCTCGCGAGCCTCTTCTCGACCCAGCACCTCCTCGACCCCGCTGTCCAGGACCTGATCAGGACCCACCGCGAGCGTGGCGGGACGGTCTACGTGGGGGGACCGGTCTCGGCAGCGCCGGAGATCGTGCTCGGCGAACTCGCCCCCGATGCGGTGGTGGTCGGTGAGGGTGAGGAGACGGTGGTCAGGCTCGTCGAGGAGGGGGTCTCAGATGCCCTCCCCGGGATCGCCTTCCTCGACGGAGACAGGGTAGTCGTGACGCCGCCCGCCCCCCCGGCCTCGATCGGCCGGCCGCTCCCCCAGATCCCGGAGGACATCGGGAGCCAGAGCATCAGGGGCGCGAGCGCCTACATCGAGACCCACCGGGGGTGCATCGGGGGGTGCACCTTCTGTCAGGTGCCCCGGTTCTTCGGGAGGAGGGTCCGGAGCCGGCCGCTTGCAAGCATCATCGAGGAGGTGAAGGCATTTGCGGCGTGCGGGGCGACACGGCTCTCGGTCTCAGGGGGCACCGGGTCGCTCTACGGCTCTCACGACGGGGAGATGGACCCGGAAGCCTTCATCGCCCTCCTCCGCGGGATGGCCGGGGTGATGGGGCCGCGCAACGTCTCCTCCCCCGACATCCGCGTGGACTGCATCACCGACGAGGTCCTGGACGCCATCCGGCAGTATACCATCGGGTGGGTCTTCTTCGGGATCGAGTCGGGGAGCGACCGGGTGCTCCGGATGATGGGCAAGGGCGCCACCGTCCGGGAGGTCGAGGAGGCGGTGGAGCGGTGCCGCGAGCACAACCTCAACGTTGCAGGGAGTTTCATCGTCGGCTACCCGGGGGAGACGGAGCGGGACTACGAGGCGACAAAAGACCTGATCGCCGGCCTCTGCCTCGATGACGTCTTCGTGAGCAGCGCAGAGCCCATCCCGGGGACGCCGCTTGCAGACCTCGCGGTCAGGACCCCGCGCGAGAAGAACCCGGCGTTCGTCCCCCACACCGGGGAGTACCGGCCGCTTGACCTGACCGAGAGCGAGGCGCGGTGCTTTGACCTGATGATGCACGCCGATATGTACCGCCCGCAGATACGGCTCGTGACCGACGAGATCTACTCTGCCTACCTCGCTGAAGCGAAGAAACAGGGGCGGGATATCAGGGCAGCGACCGACCTCATCCTCCGCTACGCCCGGGCATAGGGTTCAGGCAGCCCTTTCCTCTTCTCACCCGGCCTCCCCGACCCGGCGGGCATAGACCGTCACGACCCACCCGAGGAGCGCCGTCGCACCTGTGACCAGCAGAAGGACCAGCCAGTGGACGGGCCCGGCGGTATCCACCGCCAGCCTGACCATGAGGTTTAAGGGGTTATAGGGGACGGCCATGACAAAGAGGAAGACCACGACGAGCGCTGTCGAGAAGATGAACTGGGCGCTCGTCCGCTCGCGGTAGTGGAGCGCAACGAGGGCTCCGAGCAGGATAAGGAAGAGCCCGCCCACAGAAGCGTGGAGGATAATCGCGACGGCGCCCCTGACCGCGATACCGTTCGCCCCGAGAAGGAGAAGCCAGGCTCCGGCCTGGACCGGGACCAGGACGGCGCAGGCGGCGACCTTCCCCCAGACCATCTCGGTAAACGTGACCGGTGTCGAGATAAGCGTCTCAAGGGTCTTTTGCTGGTACTCCTCGGTGATGAGGTCGATGATCAGGGCCGCCGAGATGACCGCCGGGAGGAAGACCAGCAGCGGGATGAGGAGACCGTAGACGAACTCAAAGAAGTTCTCCGCACCCCCGGCGTCGGGGAAGTTCAGCCCGACCGGGAAGGAGACCATCCGGTCGGCCCTGACCTCCCTGAGTTCCCGCTCGTAGCCCTGGAACACCTCCTTGAGTTTGACGTTGATGACGCTCGACTGGAGATCGTTTTTGATGAGGTAGAGCGTGACCGTGACCGGCCCCTCCGCGTCCGGCGGCGTATCCGGGACAAAGACCACCGCCGCAACCTTCCGCTCGCGGAGTGCGCCGAGCGCCTGACCGAGGTCCATCTGGTGGAGCACCAGATCGTCGCGCTTCTTGAACTCATCGATGAGCGGCGAGTCGGCCCCGGCGTAACCGACGCCGTAGGTGACCGTCGAGTAACCCTCGAGCGCCTCCGGGTCGTACATGGTGGTGAGCCCCACCATCAGGAACGAGGAGAACATCGCGATGAAGACCTGCAGGAGGATGGCAAAGATGATCGTCTTCTCGGCAGAGAGCCCGAAGAGTTCTTTCTTCGCGATGAGACCTACGCGGCGGGTGTTCATAGGAGCCCCCCCAGGATGAAGTGGAGGTTATAGAGGCTGTGCACTGCGCTTGCCACAATAAGGCCGGGCCCGTAGGCGCGCCGCCCCCAGAGCAGGAGGAACCCTCCGGTGATCAGCACCCCGGTGATGTGGAGGAGGAGCGGCATCCAGAGCACCCCGAGGGAGAGGAAGAGGGCGCTCCCGAAGATCGACTCGCTGATCTGGGCGAGTGTGGCAAGGAGGAGGAGTTTCTCCCCGGCGAGGAACCCAAGGCCGATGACAGACGCCCCGAGGAGCAGATTCTTCGGCGTCAGGAACCCGGGGCGTTCCCTTGCGATGGCGTAGATCCCGACGGACTTCGCGAACTCCTCGATGAACGCCGCAGCGACGATCAGGAGGATGAGGGAGAGCGGCATCGGGATGTTGAAGAAGAGGACGAGCACCATCATCTGGACCATGAAGACGAAGGGTATCGAGAGGGCGGCAAGGAGAAAGAGCGAGAGGTGCGGGTGGCCGCGGACGATCCCGCCCGAGATGAAGTCGGCGAGCCGTGATGCGAGGGGTTTTGCCGAGAAGAGCCGCTCCTCGCGGTAATTCACGATGCCGATGTAGAAGAGGATGACGCTTGTAGCGAAGAAGAGCGCGGTCGAGTAGAGGTACTCGGCGGCGGTAAACCCGTCGCCCTGGAGTTCAAGGACGACCAGGGTGAGGGGGGAGATGATGCTTATGACGTGGGTGTTTGCAAAGACCGTCGGGAAGAAGAGGTAGGCAGTGACGAGGGTCGAGAAGAAGATCGAGACGAATGAGAGTTCCTTGAAACTCCGGGCGGCCATGCCGATGATCAGGGCGTTTGCGAGGAAGAAGAGGATGACCGGTATGAGGGGTATGAGGATGCCTGCCGGCGCCCCGATGAGGAAGGTTATGGCGGCCGCGATGAAGAGCATGAGCGCAAAGTAGGGGAGCGCCTTCCCGATGATGATCGCAGACGGCCGGACCGGGGCGGAGAGGAGCGCCTCCCCGGCCCTTCCCACCCGCTCGTTCATCACGCTCATCATGAAGAACTGAGATGTGAAGTAGAGGGGGAAGATGAAGACGAAGATTAGGATAATAGAGTCGAAGGGAAGCGGCGGGGAGAGTTGGGATGGCGTCCTGAGCCTATCCGCCGACGAACTCTCCGAGAGGACGCCGGTGTAGCGGGAGAGGGGATGGTCGCTCTCGGTCTCAGCGAGGTGCTGCCTGAGGTCGTCCTCCGAAACCGGCATGGTCGACGGGGGGAGGGTCACCGCCTCGACCGGGCCTGAAGGAGCGGGGGGGTTCTCGGCACCCACCGGGGCGCCGACCCGCTGCCCGCTCTCCGTGGCCACGAAGTCGATCTCACTCTTCACGTACTCCAGATCGATCCAGAGCGGGTATGCGGCGAAGAGATCGGGCTCTGCAGCGGCAACGTGGGAGACATAGGCCTCGTAGTCGCGTTCAAGCGATTTTAGGGCCGCCCGTCCTTTATCAGTATCGGCGGCGTAGACCTCTCCCCGGAGGATGACAATATCGTAGGCGAACCGGTCCTCCCAGAGGGCGGGGCCGTCAGCGATGATGACGGTGAACCGGTTGTCGGGGGCGACGACCCGGGCGACGTTTGAGTCGTCGATGCCGATGCGATACATGCCGTCCTGCATATGGACGCCGCTCTGGGCGGCAAACGCGGTCACCAGCACCAGGAGGATGAGCAGCCCCACCGCGAGGGGCAGGACGTGCCTTCCCATCGTGGTCATCGACCGCTTCATCTCCCAGACGGCTATCGTCCGGATGGAGGAGAGCATACGCATAACAATCCCCAACAAGCGTCAGAGGAATCATATCTCTCTGCAGCAACCTATTAGTAGTCATCGACGACATAGGAGGGTACCAACGTGATCACGGCCCGCGCTCTTGTCAAACACTACGGCGACTTCCCGGCCCTCGACGGCGTCACCTTCGACCTCGACGACGCACAGATACTCGGGGTTATCGGGCACAACGGGGCCGGCAAGACGACGCTCTTAAAGATCATAGCCGGCCTTATCACGCCGACCTCGGGGGACCTCGTCATCGACGGGGTCGATGTCGTCAGGCGACCGTTCGACCTGAAAGAGAACCTGGGCTACCTCCCCGAGGAGTCAAGGCTCTACGAGACGATGACTGCAGATGCGTACCTCTCGTTCTTCGGCGAGATCTACGGTATGTCAAAGACCGCCATCAGGACCCGGCGTGATAACCTCCTCGCTTCGCTCGCGCTCGAACCAGAGGGGAAGAAGATCGCGGAACTCTCAAAGGGGATGAAGCGGAAGGTCGCCATAGCACGGTCGCTGATGCACGATCCCGGCCTGCTCATCTACGATGAACCCACATCCGGCCTCGACCCCATGACCTCCCGGTCGGTGCTCGACTACATCAAGGGCCTCCGCGAGGGGGGCAAGACGGTGATCTTCTCGGCCCACAACCTCTTCCAGGTGGAGGAGGCCTGCGACCTCGTCCTGATCCTGCGCCGGGGCAGGGTGGTTGCAAAAGGGACCATGCCCGAACTTCGGGAGGCGTTCGGCTCGATCACCTACCAGATCTTCTTCCGGATCCCGGATCCAGCGACTTTCGCCACATCGGTTGGGTACTCGGCCTACGACGGCCGCTACCTCGCCGAGGCTCGCTCCATCGATGAACTGAACAGGACGACCGCGGCGCTTGCGGCAGACGGTGCCGCAATCGAGCGGATCGAGTCGCACTACCCGACGCTTGAAGAGATGCTCCTGCGGATCGGGCGGTGACCCGATCTTCCAGATCGGGTATGAACACCTGCCCGATCACACCCGCAAGACGTGGCTTGTCCCGTAACTCTTGCCTTTAACCGCGCTCTTCTCCCCGCTACGGGTGAGGGCGAAAGAGATCCTCCCCGGTGATCCCCGGTCCCATGAGCGAGGTCTTCCCGTTTTTCCCGCCGAAGCAGGGTATATATAGCAGGGATGTCTATCTGCCTCCAGAACACCGCTGGAATAACAACATCCAGCCACCTGCAACAATCACAATGCGGGCAAAGGACGGTGCCGGTTGACCGGACTGCCAGGCGCGTCATCCCCAAACGAGATATATTCCGGGGGTGCGGGAAGACCGCCACTGAAACGATCGTGCAGAGATCAGGTGCAAAAATGCGCAAAATTGAATCTTCAGCGGGCCTGAAGGGGTTCGAACCCTTGGCCTACGGATTAAGAGTCCGTCGCTCTGCCGACTAAGCTACAGGCCCACGCATCTGACCTAATAGTGTAGCACGGGATAGGGTATAAATCTTGCGGGATCTAGCCGAAAATCGCCGAAATGGAATCCCTTAATAATATGAGAAGTTACACCATTGTACGCATGCCTGAGGCGGTCCAGAACGTTTCAAAAGAACGTGTCAAATATGTCATTTTTGGCTGCGGGAGCACCGGCTATAACGTTGCGGAAGAACTCGAGCAGGAAGATGAAGATCTCATCATCGTGGATAAGGACGAGAAGCGCGTGGAAGATCTCCGGGACCAGAAGTACGAAGCGTTCGTTCGTGATCTCCGCGACCCCGACCTCATGGAGGGATTGCCGGTGCCGGAGGTCGCGTTCATCCTTGCGAACGATCGCGACGCCAATCTGGCCGCGCTCAAGACCATCAAGAACCGCTACCCGGCGACCTACGTCATCGCACGCGCCACCGACCCGGTCAGCGTCGACCTCCTCCAGCAGGAAGGTGCCGATATCGTCCTCTACCCGCAGGAAGTGGTTGCGAGGACCGCCATCCACCATATCAGGCAACTCCACTCGTCAAGGCTCGCCCTGCGGCTCTATGATATGCTTGCTTCCTGGGAAGGGACGCTCTGCATCGTCACCCATCTAAACCCCGACCCTGACTCGATCTCGAGTGCCATGGCGCTCTCAATGATCGCCCGGCACGCGAGCCACAACAAGCTCGAGTGCCGTATCCTCTACGAAGGCGACATCGGGCACCAGGAGAACCGGGCGTTCATCAACCTCCTCGAGATCAAGATGGAGCGGCTCACCCCCCAGATCCTCGAGGAGTGCAACTACATCGCCCTGGTCGACTCGTCGGGGCCGGGCGTGAACAACGAACTCCCGAAGACTACCCGGGTCAACATCATCATCGACCACCACAAGAACGGCGAGCATCCTTCCGCCGTCGCCGACTTTGTCGATATCAGACCGGGGGTCGGCGCCACGGCGAGCATCATGACCCAGTATCTGATGGAACTTGATATCCCGGTGAGCAAATCGGTAGCCACCGCGCTCCTCTACGGGATCAGGGCGGATACAAGAGATTTCAAGAGGAATGTCACGCCCCAGGACCTCAACTACGCGGCGTTCCTCCTTCCCCTGACCGACTCCGACCTCCTCGATAAGATCACCTCCCCCTCCATATCGCTGGAGACCGTGGAGATCATCGGAAACGCCATCAGGAACCGGCGGATCAAGAGCGGTTACCTCTTCTCCAACGTCGGCTACATCAGGAACCGCGACGCGCTCCCGCAGGCTGCCGATATCCTGATCCACCTTGAAGGCGTGAACACGGCGCTGGTCTACGGTATCAGCGATCAGAACATCGTCATGTCGGCGCGGAACAAGGATATCAGGCTCCACCTGGGCAACGTTATGGCTGAGGCGTTCGGCCAGATCGGCGAGGCCGGCGGGCACGCCACGATGGCCGCCGCCATGATCCCTCTCAGTTACTTCTCCATGGTGAAGGAGAAAGAGAACCTGCTTGACCTGATCATCGATCCGATCCTCAAGCGGTTCTCCAACATCGTCGGCCTGGACAACGACGAGGGTAAGCAATGAGGTTTGCGGACTGGGAACCTCACTATACCGCAATTCTTGAGTATTTCGGGTTTGAGCGCGAGGCGGATGAGGCGGCCGCCCGGCTGCTTGCGGATCTTGCCGACGGCCGCGACGATCTCGGGCTCCTTGAATCGCTCATCCGGGACAGGACGGTGACGGTCTGCGGAAACGCGCCCTGCCTCGCGGAGGAACTCGACCGGGTCGAGGGGACGGTGCTCGCCGCCGATGCCGCCGCAGAAGTGCTCGTGGACCACGGCATCCGACCTGACGCGGTCTTCACCGACCTCGATGGGGCGACCGACGTCTTCGTTGACCTCTCCCGGCAGGGGACGGTGATGGTCGTGCACGCCCACGGCGACAACGTCCCCCTCCTCCGCCACTGGGTCCCGCTC
>Ga0265294_10009432_pt1 | contig 11258 bp, 10 predicted proteins | sample MunlanPumphouse3_FD_192504 | JGI IMG/M metagenome (GOLD analysis project Ga0265294, IMG submission 192504) | Groundwater microbial communities from a municipal landfill in Southern Ontario, Canada - Pumphouse #3 | ecosystem: Environmental > Aquatic > Deep subsurface > Groundwater | place...
TACTATAAACTGATCGTTTTTTACCTGATAATCAAAACCCAATCCGGTTTTCACCCCTGTTGTCAAATTATAAAACGGTGTTGTATAATCGTTTACCTCGTAATTAATTTTCAAGGTATCTTTTAAATTAGTTATGCCCTGAAAAGAAATTCCCGCACCTGCCGCTGGACGGAACTTACCTTTATCATAAATATATTCAAGCCCGGCGCCAAGATTATATTTTATGGCACTAAATTCGTACCGGAAATACTTCAAATAATCATCAATGTAGTTAGAAACACCTGAAATTCCACCTATTGAGGCATCCATTTTAAAATACAGCGATTTCATAAGCCTTGGACTGGAAATGCCCAATCCTGCACCAACAACGGGACTGATTGATAACATCACCGGGAAATCTGTATTGACCAGTTTTGCACTGTTTAATTCAACACCTGTAAAAAATGTATAATCAAATTTGATAAAACTTCTTTTATAGTCATTCTCAAAGATTATACATTCCTCACCCGTATCACACATCCGGTCATGGTATTTTTTTGCGAACATAATCATCGATCCTTTATCGAACCGTATTCTTGCTGTTTGTCTCGATAAAGGGAGACAATCCTGAAACAAATAGGACATCACACCCTTGTAACGGTTATCTTCCTTGGCTTTATAATTTTCAAGTATCTGATCAGGTCTCTTGGTTACAGGCAACAACGTTCCATCCTCCTTTTCAAAAATGAAATATTCATTATCAGAAAACAGATAATACAAATTTCTCATTCCCTGAATTAAAAACTCCAGGAATACGGTGTCCGGTTTATTTTCAATATCAATAATCCTGCTTACATAGTATTTTCCTTCCTGAACAAATCTGTAACCCGCAATTTCCGCAGGACGATATACCTTCTCAGCGGCATCTTTCGTCGGTCTGAAACGACAAATCCGGGCATTTGTTTGGTCTGTTCTAAAATCAATCCAACCCGAAATTGTATCTTGTTCTAACGTGATAATATAACCTTCTTTGAAATTTGATTGCGAAAGCACAGAACTAATAGACAAAATGAGGGACAAAAAACCAGGTATAATTTTTTTCATGGCTATCTCATTTAATGTATTCACTTAACACTCTACGAATAAAAATAGGGACAATAAAACAAGGATCATAATGCAGTCTCCTTATTAAAACAATCCATTATTTTTTATACTGGACCAGTAAGTTGCCTTATTGTTAAAGTATCCCGTAAATTATATTCCGCGTTAAAAATAATCAATCCGGTGCGTTCTTCACTGGTTTCATTCGGGTCACAATGAATAACTAATGTGGTCTCCCTGAGATTCCACTTAACCCAGGAGGGACCCGGCTCAATCTGAAAAGCCACATTTGTATTGATATAGGTAACTGTACTCCCACCAGTATTCTCAAATGTTTTTTCTGCAGGATCAATATTGAAATAGGCATCTTCCCTGAGTGTGTTCAGTATAATATCCAGTTTTTTCTTTTCTCCACCCAGCAGCACGAAGAATTTTTCCTGGTCAGTATAACCATTTTTCGAAAAAGAAACACGAACTTTTCCCGCTTCAGGCAAAACCATCTCATATTTTCCATCTCCAGATGTTATAAATGTATCTTCGGCAGAAGTCGATTTGGCCAGAATATTTACGTCAGACAATACTTTTCCGGAAGAATCCGTAATCTGACCATAGATTCTCACCGGTTTATCTGCATCACCAATCGTACAAGAACTTAACGAAAGAGAAGCGGCAAAAACCATTAAAAACAATGTCTTTAAATTTTTCATACATAAAAAATTAATCGACACAAAAATAATAATTCTTAATGAATTATTTACATCAAGTATCAATGATATGAAGTTAAGGCATCATTTCAGTGTAAGATAAACTTATTTTTCATCAAAAACGTAAAACAGTGATCTAAAAAAATCATACTACATTAATTATGCACTACCCGGAATCAACTGAAGTTAACATAAAGACATATCATCAGGTTGTTGAATTATCCGGAGAAAAAGAGAAAGGAATAATCACGCGAAAGTGGACGGTAAAAAACTTGCGGGCAGTCAACAATGAACGGTTTGCTCCTTCTTTAGATACCCAAAATCCGAAAGTCTATGCTGTTCCCCGCACATTCATCTATGAAAATACAAAAGGAGAATTAACCAATGCTGAACACATCTGCAAATGGCAACAGGAGCTCAACATCGGTAGAGACGAATTGAGTCCTGCGACAAAAAACACCATCTCTGAACTCATTAAAGATGCCACAACCGACAAAGAAAAAGTTAAAATTTTATATGATTATCTCGGCAGCATCACACGTTACGAAAGCATCCAGCTGGGCATTGGCGGGTTTCAACCAATTCCCGCTGCTAAAGTTTGCCGAACCGGGTTTGGCGATTGCAAAGGCCTTTCAAATCTATTGAAAGCCATGCTCAATCAGGTGAATATACCGGCAAATTATGCAATTATTAGGATGAACGAACAAGAAAAAGACCTGGCAGATGATTTCACAGCATTCATCCGTACTAATCACGTCATATTGCAGGTGCCTCTACCGGGCGACACCCTTTGGTTAGAATGTACTAACACCAAGATCCCGTTTGGTTTTATTCACAATCAAATTGCGGGACACAATGTCCTTGTAACAACGAAAAATGGAGGTTACATGACGCGACTGCCAGATTATCCTGACAGTCTGAATATTGAAAACAATCAAATGCATATCAAACTCAACGCCGACGGGAGTGCTAAAGTACAGGTCGAGAAAAATTGGAATGTAAAAATTTACGACAATGTATATCACCTTATTACAGCGAAAACGAATGAAGTTAACGACTATTTACGAAAAGAAATATCCTTGCCACATGCAACCGTTTCGCAGGTGAAGTTAGAAGATAATAAATCAGTTTTGCCTTCGTTAAAAGCCACATACGAATGGACGACTCCTCTGTTCGGTTCAAAAACAACAAACAGGCTTCTGATTCCCGTGAACGCCATGCGTTATACCATAAACAGGTTGAAAAAAGGACAAAGAGAAAATAACATCCAGATAACAACAGGATGGAAAGATACAGATCAGATATACATTGAAATTCCCGAAGGTTATAAAATTGAGTCATTACCAAGTCATATCAACCATACATGTGCTTTTGGAAATTTTGAATTTCTGGTTCTAAACATTGGAAATCAGATATTAATCAACCAATCTGTCGTGATAAAATCCGGCCATTATGATGCATCCTTATATCCTGATTTTGTCGATTTTATTGAAAAAATTACCGAAATGTATCAGAACAGAATTATTCTGAGGAAATCAACTGCTTCATAAAACTCTTTTTCCTGAAAACATTTTTTCTGGTTTTATTGTTACAGCATCTGATAATAACCAATCAATGACTGCTCATGCGTACAAAACATCTTTATATTTTTATCTTCTTCATTTTTGTCTCTCAACTTTCAATTAATGCGCAAACAATAAAAAAAGCCCCAAAACAATACAGCTTCGAGTTAGGTCCCCGCAAGCTGTTCTCACACCGCAACATAACCCTCAACAACACCGATGGATTTGGCGTCTTGTTCGATTATGCATGGCAACTGAGTGGTTTCGGCGGAACCAAAAACGCTTCTTTTATTTCCGTTCCGATGGGCTACACCATCCTGCCGGGAAATGATGCGGCAACCGAACGTATCTCTATGCTGAATTACGGGTGGACCGTGCGCCATGAACTGGCACGCAACAAGAAAATAACTCCTTTTGTTGGTTATGGTCTTTTTCTAAATGATTTAAAAATTAAAGGTATCGAAGGTTCTGTCTTTGGACACCAGACCGAATTCGACTTCGGATTGAATTTCAATACCCGTACACGGCTGAAATACTTTGTCAAGTTGCAATACAGTTATACTTCCTATCCCCGTTTCAACGAACCCAAACGGATTAAGTTGCATTATACCGATTTAAGATTAGGTGTAAGATTCTAAATACAATACTACGATATTCGTAAAAGAATTTTATTATCTTTGTCCCGATTTCACAAAGGGAATGGAACTTCCCTGTTATAAACCGCTGATTAAGCAGCTGATAGTTCCTGTTTTAAATGTAATCACAGGATTGCAGTTTACAGGTTATTTAAACTATTCAGATGTTTTCGGTGGTTTTTTTGTTTTATAAATTTCTTTAATTGATTTAAGATGTTAACAAGTCTGGCCTACATTTTCCTTTTAGCACTTCTCTTAGGTTATATCTCCAACAAATTAAGATTACCGGCTTTGCTCGGCATGCTTATTACCGGCATCGTGTTAGGACCGCACGCGCTGAATTTAATTGCTTCTTCGTTGCTTTCCATCTCGACAGAATTAAGACAAACAGCATTGGTAATCATCTTGTTGCGGGCAGGACTGGCGCTTGATATCAACGATTTGAAAAAGGTAGGGAGACCGGCTATTCTCATGAGTTTCGTACCTGCCCTGTTTGAGATCGGTGGTATGATGCTGATAGCGCCTCCGTTACTTGGAGTAGGCCTAATCGAGGCCGCGATCATGGGCTCGGTGGTTGCCGCTGTTTCACCGGCCGTGATCGTCCCCAAGATGCTTTACCTGATGGAAAATAAAATCGGCACCAAAAAAGGCATTCCCCAAATGATCATGGCTGCCGGCTCGGTGGATGATGTCTTTGTCATCGTGCTTTTCACGGCCTTTACGACTCTTGCGCTTGGTGAAGAGGTTTCTTCTGCCAGTTTTGTACAGATTCCGGTTTCCATCATAACCGGACTGATACTCGGTGTTCTTGTTGGCTGGGCACTCACTACTTATTTCAAGCGGTATCACATGCGGGACTCCATCAAGCTGCTCATCATCATGAGTTTCGCATTCCTGTTTTTAACGCTTGAATCCTGGCTGAAAGACATGGTTACTGTCTCCGGTTTACTGGCTGTCATGGCTATGGGCGCTACGATTCTGCAAACTTACCCGGTATTGGCTCACCGTATCTCTCCGAAGTTCTCCAAACTTTGGATAGCTGCCGAAATCATCCTGTTCGTGTTGGTAGGTGCTACAGTCGATATACAGTTTGCACTGAAAGCAGGTCCGGTTATGATCGCACTTTTGCTGTTGGTTTTACTTTTCAGAATGGCAGGCGTTTATTTTTCCACTCTGAAAACGAATCTAAATCAGAGAGAACGCTTATTCAGCATGATATCCTACATCCCTAAAGCCACTGTACAAGCAGCCATCGGCTCATTACCATTGGCAATGGGACTTTCCTGTGGCAATATCGTGTTAACCGCGGCAGTACTGGCTATTCTGATTACAGCGCCTATGGGGGCTTTTGCTATTGACATCAGTTATAAGAAATTGCTCTTAAACAAAAATAATATAGCTGAAAATGAACACATCCCTTCTGATGAAGTAAGCGTTCTTGGGTAAATTAAATAACCAATTTATTTTCGTATCTTTGCGCTATAAAAATACTTTTCATGAAATTTGAGGAACTACCGCTATGCCAGTCTGTACAGGATGGACTGGAAGCAATGAATTTTAAAGAAACCACCCCTGTACAGGAACAAACCATACCCGTTATTTTAGATAAAAAAGATGTAATTGCCTGCGCTCAAACCGGTACAGGAAAAACCGCCGCCTTTATCTTACCACTGCTACATAACCTGCAGTCGGAAAAACACGCCGAAGATAAAATCAATGCCATCATTATGGCGCCCACACGCGAGCTGGCACAGCAAATCGACCAGCAAATGGAAGGATTTTCCTACTTCACTCCATTCTCATCTGTAGCAGTTTACGGAGGCAACGACGCACAGGCCTGGGATGTACAAAAAAGAGGATTGCAAAAAGGAGCCGATGTGGTCATCGCCACGCCCGGCAGACTCATCTCCCACATCAATTTATACGACATTGATTTTTCGGGAGTAAAATACTTTATTTTAGATGAAGCCGACCGCATGCTCGACATGGGTTTTTACGATGACATTATGCTAATTGTAAAACGATTGCCCAAAGACAGGCAAACGATCATGTTTTCGGCTACCATGCCCCCCAAAATCCGTACTTTAGCCAAAACCATCCTGCACAATCCGGCGGAGGTAAAAATTGCGGTTTCCCGTCCGCCAGAAAGCATTGAGCAAAATGTATATATTTGTCACGAAGCCCAGAAACAAGGGATCATCCGCCATTTATTTTCGGGAAAAGACATCAGTAAAGTCATCATTTTCTCCGGCTCAAAACTGAAAGTAAAAGAACTTTTCAAAACCTTCCGTAAGATGGGATTATCAGTCGGAGAAATGCATTCTGATCTTGATCAGTCACAACGTGACCATGTGATGCACGAATTTAAAAACAACCGGGTCAGCATCCTGGTTGCTACCGACATCGTTTCCAGGGGCATCGACATTGACGACATCACGATGGTTATCAATTACGACGTACCGCACGATGCCGAAGACTATGTTCATCGCATCGGCCGTACTGCCCGTGCCAGCGCAAAAGGTAAATCCATCACTTTTGTATCTGAAGAAGAACAATACAAGTTTAAACGAATTGAAGATTTTCTGGGAAAAGAGATCTCGCGATTATCTGTTCCTCAGGAGCTTGGAAAATCCCCGGCCTATAATCCGACTGTTCACAAACACAACAAAAAAAAGTTTGACAGCAGAAAAGGAACTTTTCACAGAAACAGAAAACCAGCACCTAAAAACAAGTCGGGACAATAACCAAACAAGAAAAAATATAAAAGCTGATATGATTATCCGCAAAGTGCCCCATACCCAGAAGGGGTTAAACAATGCAACTTATAATAAAAATAAACTCTTGATTCACATAGATTAAAAAAATGTAAAAACATTCCAAATTATTTCATTTTTCTTTTCTTTTTCTTTGTGCATCAGATATATTTTAAGTATTTTTGCAGGAAATTTGAATATAAGGAAATATTTCTTTAATCTCCCCTGCCTTTCAAATCATTATTTTAAAAAAAAGAACCAAAAAACACAACAACAATTATCATTTTAGATATGAAAATAACACACATTGAACATTTAGGCATCGCTGTAAAAAGTTTGGAAACAGCCATCCCATTCTACGAAGAAGTTTTGGGTTTAAAATGCTATGCCATTGAAGAAGTTGCTGAGCAAAAAGTAAAAACAGCTTTCTTCAAGGTAGGACAAACAAAAATCGAATTACTTGAATCGACTGATCCGGAAGGACCTGTTGGCAAGTTTATCGAAAAGAAGGGAGAAGGTATTCATCACCTTGCTTTTGCAGCAGAAGGATTACAGTCCAGCCTTGACTTCCTGGCAGAAAAAGGAGTTACTCTCATCGACAAAGCACCCCGGAAAGGAGCAGAAGGACTGAACATTGCCTTTCTTCATCCAAAATCCACTTTTGGCGTACTAACAGAGCTTTGTGAAAAACCGGTCTGCTGTTAACTGACGAAAGTATAAAAAATAAAAAACATATGGAAAACAAAGACAAGGTGAAGAATCTCATCGATTTGCGTGCAGAGGCCAAATTAGGTGGAGGTGAAAAGCGCATTGCATCACAGCATGCAAAAGGTAAATTTACAGCACGGGAACGTATCGACATGTTGCTTGATGAAGGTAGTTTTGAAGAATTAGACATGTTTGTTACCCATCGTTGTTATAATTTTGGGTTAGAAAAAGAAAAATATTTAGGCGATGGAGTGGTGACGGGACACGGCACCATCGACGGTCGTACAGTATATGTTTTTGCGCAGGACTTTACTGTTTTTGGGGGTTCTCTCTCAGAAACCATGGCATTGAAAATCTGTAAAGTAATGGATATGGCCATGAAAATGGGCTGTCCGGTAATTGGTATCAACGATTCAGGTGGCGCCCGTATTCAGGAAGGGGTTACGTCTCTTGCCGGTTATGCAGAAATTTTTGAACGCAACATCCTGGCTTCCGGAGTTGTACCACAGATCTCTGCTATTTTCGGCCCCTGTGCCGGTGGTGCGGTTTACTCTCCTGCTCTTACCGACTTCGTAATGATGACAGAAGAAAACTCCTATATGTTCGTTACCGGACCTAAAGTAGTAAAGTCAGTTACCGGTGAAGATATTTCTACAGAAGACCTGGGTGGTGCTGATGTACACGCAGGGAAATCAGGGGTTTCCCATTTTAAAGTTGAAAATGAAGAGGAAGGTTTAATGATGATTCGCAAACTTTTATCTTACCTGCCTCAGAACAATTTGGAAGAAGCGCCTATTTTCGACAACAACGACCCCATTGACAGGTTGGAAGACAGTCTGAACGAAATCATTCCGGATAATCCGAATACGCCATACGACATGAAAAATGTCATCCACACAATTGTTGATAATGGAGAGTTCCTGGAAGTTCACCGCAACTACGCCAGAAACATCATCGTAGGTTTTGCTCGTTTCAATGGTGTATCTACCGGAATTGTAGCCAACCAGCCTAATTTCCTTGCCGGGGTGCTCGATTGCGATTCGTCGCGTAAAGCTGCTCGTTTTGTGCGTTTCTGCGACGCATTCAACATCCCGATTCTGACATTGGTAGATGTTCCGGGGTTCCTTCCCGGATCAGGACAGGAATATGCCGGTATTATCACCCACGGTGCCAAACTGATGTTTGCCTATGGTGAAGCGACAGTGCCAAAAGTGACCATTACCCTCAGAAAATCCTATGGAGGAGCACACGACGTGATGAGTTGCAAACAACTTCGTGGTGATTTTAACTATGCATGGCCAACAGCTGAAATTGCAGTGATGGGTGCATCTGGAGCGATCGAAGTGCTTGAAGGTCGTACCATCTCCTCAATGAATGACCCGGAAGAAAAAGCTCAATTCATTGCAGAAAAGGTAGCGGATTATAACGAAAAATTTGCAAATCCTTATATGGCTGCATCATATGGTTATATTGATGATGTGATTGAACCGAGAAATACCCGTTTCAGGGTGATTCGTGCTTTCCAGGCTTTACAAACCAAAAAAGTGGTGAATCCGTTGAAGAAACATTGTAATATACCACTCTAAATTTATATCAATATGACTTTATTGGCAATCAGCGAATTTGAACAGATTCTATTATACTCTTTTATAGGAGTATCAGTAGTTTTCAGTGCACTAATCATTTTGGTTATTGCATTTAAAATTATGGGTAATATTAGTAAGAAATCATTCAAATCAAAGAAAAAACAAAACCAGGAATCAACTACGGAAATTGTTGATGAAAAAGAAATGACAGGACAGGAAATTGCAGCCATCTCTATGGCCTTGCATCTGTTTCTAAGCGATATGCATGATGAAGAAAGTAATGTAATCACGATTAAACGTATAGAAAGACGTTATTCCCCCTGGAGTTCAAAAATATATGGTTTAACAAATTTAATTCGATAAAATAAATGAAAAAATTTAATTTCACTATAAATGGGGATGACTTTGCGGTTAGAGTCAAAAAGATTGAAGGGGATATCGCAGACATTGAAGTGAATGGGACACCTTATTCAGTAAAAATTCATCAGGAAATAAAAACAACCAAAACACCGGTTGTTCTGGTTCGCAAAGAAGTACAAACCAAACAGGGTGACGACAGGGCAAAAGAAAACCTGAAGCCTGTTTCAGAAAGCAAACGCCCCAGTGCTAAAACAATCAAATCACCGCTGCCTGGAAAAATTGTGAAAGTAAACGTTGCAGTAGGAGATACTTTCAAAGAAGGTGATATAATATTGGTTATGGAATCAATGAAAATGGAAAACAATATTTTAGCAGAACGTTCCGGTAAGGTGGTAAAAATATGTGCCCCTGTTGGTCAAACTGTTTTACAGGACGAAGTGCTATTTGAAATTGAATAAGACATGAGAAATAACATAAAGAATATCACTATTTTATTTGTTCTGATAACTCTTTTCGTTCCGTTTAACGTATTCGGACAAGGAGCTACAGAACAGAATGCACTTTTTGAAGGATTAGAGAAGTTTTGGCACAGTACAGGTTTTGCCAACTTTCAGTTTAAGTACCTGGTCATGATTCTGGTTGGTGTAATTTTCATCACACTGGCTGTTAAGAAGGGATGGGAACCTTTGTTGCTGATCCCTATCGGTTTTGGTATGATAATAGGTAATATCCCTTTACCCATAGGAAGTGATGAAGGAATTGGAATCTATGAAGAAGGTTCAGTGTTGAACATACTTTACAGTGGAGTAATTGATGGATGGTACCCGCCACTGGTATTTTTGGGGATTGGCGCAATGACAGACTTTTCATCATTAATATCCAATCCTAAATTAATGTTATTAGGAGCCGCCGCTCAAACAGGTATTTTCATTACATTCTTCGGTGCATATGCGCTGGGGTTCACCCCTGAACAAGCAGGTGCAATCGGTATCATTGGAGGTGCTGATGGTCCGACTGCTATTTTCCTAACATCAAAACTAGCACCTGAATTGATCGGAACCATCGCGGTTGCGGCATACTCTTATATGGCCCTGGTACCGCTTATTCAGCCTCCTGTGATGAACTTACTTACAACGAAAAAGGAAAAGTTAATCAGGATGAAGCCTCCCAGACCTGTTTCAAAAACAGAGAAAATTGTTTTCCCCATTATAGGAATGATTCTAACTACCTTTATCGCTCCAAGTGCATTGCCTTTGTTAGGTATGTTGTTTTTAGGCAATCTACTAAAAGAGTCTACGGTAACAGAGCGACTGGCTGAAACGGCAAGGTTTGCTTTGATTAATACAATAACGATTTTGCTTGGTTTAACTGTCGGAGCTTCTACACAAGCAGATAGATTCATCACCCTGGATTCTTTGAAAATTTTCGGATTAGGTGCACTTTCATTTGTTGTTGCAACTGCCATGGGTGTGTTGTTTGCCAAGTTAATCAATGTATTTCTGAAAGAAGGCAATAAAATTAACCCGCTTATCGGATCTGCCGGAGTATCTGCGGTTCCGGCCGCTGCCCGTGTTTCTCAGGAACAGGGTCTCAAAGCCGATAGAACCAATCACCTGCTCATGCATGCCATGGCTCCTAATGTAGCGGGAGTTATCGGTTCTGCTGTAGCTGCCGGTATTTTGCTTAATATGCTTTCATAAAGTCATAGCATCATCCTGAATGAAAAAAGTCTGCAACACATCGTGATCTGCCCCCAAAAAGTTGGACGGATTAATAATTAAAATTTATGAGGACTGAGTTCGGAACATAACCGGACTTAGTCCTTTTAGTTTGTTTTTGATTCTGAAGTTGTTATAATAATAAATATAAT
>Ga0265294_10009434_pt1 | contig 11256 bp, 10 predicted proteins | sample MunlanPumphouse3_FD_192504 | JGI IMG/M metagenome (GOLD analysis project Ga0265294, IMG submission 192504) | Groundwater microbial communities from a municipal landfill in Southern Ontario, Canada - Pumphouse #3 | ecosystem: Environmental > Aquatic > Deep subsurface > Groundwater | place...
TCGGCCGAGGGGCCGCCGCCGGGCACGACCACCACACGCCCGGCGCCGTCGCGCGCCAGCACTTCGAGCCAGTCCTTGAGAGCAGGATTCTGGGCCAGGCTGCCGCCGAGCTTGACTATCCACACTGGCGCATCTCGCCCTGTTCCAGGAGCCGCAGCAGCGCCGCCGCCTTGTCGAAGGTCTCCTGGTATTCCTCCTCCATGCGCGAGTCCGCCACGATGCCGCCGCCCGCGTAGAAGTGCACCGCCTTGCCGGCGTGCAGGAGGGTGCGGATGGCGACGTTGGTGTCCATCGCGCCGTCAAACCCGATGTAGCCGATGCTGCCGCAGTAGACGCCGCGCCGGTGCGGCTCCAGCTCCTCGATGATCTCCATGGCCCGCAGCTTCGGCGCGCCCGTGATGGAGCCGCCGGGGAAACAGCCGCGCAGCAGATCCAGCGCATGGCGGTCCGGCGCCAGCTCTCCGGCGATGGTGCTGACCAGATGATGCACCGTGGCGAAGCTCTCCAGCGCGAACAGCTTGGGCACCTTCACAGAACCGATGGCGCAGTTCTTGCCGAGGTCGTTGCGCAGCAGATCGACGATCATGAGGTTCTCGGCGCGATCCTTGGGCGAGCGCAGCAGTTCCTCCGCCAATGCCCGATCCCGCGCGGGATCGGAAGAGCGGGGGCGCGTGCCCTTGATGGGCTTGGTCTCCACCCGCCCGTCCCGCACCCGGAGGAAGCGCTCGGGGGAGGCGCTCAGGATGGTGCCGTAGGGCGTGGCCACATAGGCGGCGAAGGGCGCCGGATTCATGACCCGCAGGCGGCGGTAGGCCAGCCACGGGTCGCCCTCCGCGCGGGCGGAGAAGCGCTGGGCGAAATTGACCTGATAGCAGTCGCCTTCGCGGATGTAGTGTTCGATGCGGTCGAAGGCGCGGGCGTAGTACGCCCGGTCCATGTTGGAGCGCACCTTGGACAGCACCCGGAACGGCTGGCGGACGCGCTGCTGCGGCTCAGGGTCGGTGAGCCGCTTCAACAGCGCCTCCCAGCGCTCGAAGGTGCGCCCGTCGCGCCCCTGCCCCACCAGCCAGCAGCAGCGCTCCACGTGATCCACCACCACGGCCCAGTCATACAGCCCGACGGCCATCTCGGGCAGTTGGATATCGTCCCGCGCCAAGGCAGGCAGCCGCTCGATCCGCCGCCCGAGGTCGTAGGCGAAATAGCCGATGGCGCCACCGCCGAACGGCAGGCCGGCCACGCCTTCCGCCGGCTCCCCCAGATACCGGCGCAGCAGCAGGAACGGGTCCTCCCCGGACAGTTCGACTCCATCCGCGCCGCGTATCTCCGTGATCTCGCCGCTGGTGGTAAGCGTGAGCCAGGGCTCCGCCGCCAGGATGTCATAACGGCCCTGCCGGATTGCCGGATAGCCGCTGTCGAGGAACACCGCCCATGGCAGGTGTGCCAGCGTCTCGAACAACACCGCGCTGTCGGCCGGGTACGGAAGTTCTGCAATCTTCGGTCTGTCGGTGGTCATTGGTTCTGGATCTTCGGTGCAACATGCCAGGAAACGGCCAAGAAGCCGCTGGAAAACCTCTGGACCCGATGTCGTCCATAACCCCTCCCCTCGCCCACTGCTCCGGCCGGGAAGGGGGACTGGAAGGGAGCGCAGCCCCGCATACCGCTTATTCGCCGGATTGTCGGGTTGCAGCCTGACCCAGGCCTATCAAGCCTGGGTTTCATGGAACAACTGTGCCACCGCCACGGCGGGAGCACAGACGGCGGCCCACTCCCTCAGTTCGTCGGCGCCCGTCACGAGATCCGCAAAATCGACATAGGGCCGGTGCAGGCACCGCGCGAGCTGCCGCACCAGAAAACGCCCCGCCCCGGCGCCGACGATGGGCATGTCGGCGGCCACCAGCCCGCAAGACAACACCCGCGCCACGGCCCGCTGGAGCCGGATCAACTGTTCGTGCCCCAGAAAACGCGCCAGTTCCCGCCACAATTCCAGGTCCCGGGGCGCAAAGTCGCGCCCCAGCATGCGGGCCAGACGCCGCGCGCTCGCCTCCATGCCCTTGTCGGCCCCGTCGCAGGTCTGCGCCATGTCCACGCCTTCCGGCAGATCGCCCGTGAGGCGATACACGTCGGCCATGACGGCGAACCGTTCCGCCAGCAAAGGCCGCCATTCTCCCTCATAGGGCACCCGCTCCGCCACCGCGTGGACCGGCGTGCGCACCACGCCGGTATAGACCAGCTCGTCACAGTGCAGCCGCTCGAAGTCGGTATAGCCCTTGTGGCAGGGTTCGCAATCCTGGAACGGAATGATATCGGTGGTGGTGCTGCCGACATCGACTAACACGCCTTCGCCGCAATGCCGCGCCACCACGGTGGCGCTGGCCAGCCAGTTGGCCGAGGCGATCTGCCGCGAATAGACCATCACCTCCTCCACCTGACGAAATCCCATGGGCCCGGCATAGATCCGCACCTCACTGCCCCGCAGGCGCCGGGCGCTCGCCTCGGCCAGCGCCCTGACCCCGGCGCTGCGATCCGGGAACAGGTCCGCCAGTTCGCCGGTCATGGTCACCGCATGGCGCCGCACCCCATGACCCACCTGCATGAGCACCGCCTCCATGGCGGCGTCGAGCCGGTCGAGTCCTTGCCAGAGCGGGCAGGCCATCTGCACCACGTGGCGCAGCCGGCCCGCGCCGTCCACCAGCGCCGCTTTCGCGTGGGCGCCGCCCAGGTCCCAGCCGATCACCGCCTCGTCATCCATGCCCTTCCATCCCTGCTTCGACAAGCGCGGTCTTGCCGTGCCCCGACCAGGCCGTCAGCACCCGCGTTGGCTGCCCCAGCAGTCCCAGCACCAATCCGGCGGGATTCACGCCGAGGGCGGGGTGCAACCCCACGTAGGAGGTGGTCAGCCGGGGATTGATCTCCAGGACCACCGGACCGGTTTCGGTCAGCACCACATCGACCCCCACGTAGCCCCACAATCCGGGCAGGGCCACCGCCACGGCGCGCCCGATGCCACAAAGCGCGCCGTCCCGATCCCACACGGCGTTCACCGCGCTGCCCCGGTAGCGGAACGCGCCGTCCGTCACTTCGACCCACTGCCGGTTGCAGGCCAGGATTCGTGCCGTGCCTTCGTGGCACAGCAGCGAAAGACTGGCGGGAATCCCCGGGACGTAGGGCTGCACCACGTAGGGGCTGCCCGGCCCACGGGTGGCGCACCAGGCCTGCAACTCATGGGGATCATGGAACAGCCGGGTATCCATGCACCCGGCGCCATCGTCCGGCTTCACGACCCAGCCGGCCGCGGAGCGGGGCGGCGCACCATCCATCGGCCGGGTGGTCACCACAGGCACGCCGTGCCGTCTCAGATATACGGCCGCCGCCCGTTTGCTCCCTGCCACCCGCACGGCCCCGGGCCGGCTGCCCAGCAGGATGCGGCCGCGCTCCAGCACCAGGGCGCTGAGCCGCTCCAGGATTCCCCCCGTTTCGGGCGCGATGGGCCAGACGGCGTCGGCTTCCCGGATACAGCGGTCCCAGAGCCGCCACACGTCGTCGTTCGCCGACGGCATTGCCATAATCATGGACATATCCAGGGGCCCGAGGCGCGAATCCCGGCTCAGCACCACCTCGACACCGGGCAGGGCCAGGAGATCGCGCGTCAGCGCACGGACCATCATGTCGCCTTCGCGCGCAAGGGACTCGGGCAACGGCGAACCCGCCATTCCACCGCCGGTAACGTATTCGCAAACGAAAATGCGCACGCCTGCCTCCTTTCTTGTTATTCCCGTACTCGACCTGTGCGATGGCGTGGTGGTTCGTGCCCAGGCCGGCCGGCGGGCGGAATACCGTCCTCTGCGTTCCCCTCTCTGCAACTCTAGCAGAGCGGATGAAGTGGTCAGGGCAATGTTGGGCCTGCACCCCTTCCCGACGTTCTACATCGCCGACCTGGACGCCATCCAGCGCCGGGGCGACAACCGCCGGGTCGTCGCGGACTTGCGCGACCGCTTCCCGAAGCTTGAGATCTGGGTGGATGCCGGCTTCGGCACGCCCGCGGACTGGGCCCCATGGCGACCATGCGGCATCCGTCCCGTGGTCGGCAGCGAAAGCCAGGCGGATACCCGCTCCGCCGTCGAACTGCTGGCCGCGCTGCGTTCCGCCGCCCCGGTGCTGTCCCTGGATTTCCTGGGCGGGCGGTTTCTGGGCCCGGCCGAACTCCTGCGCACCCCTGCCCTTTGGCCCGAACGGGTGATCGTCATGACCCTCGACCGGGTAGGCATGGGCGCGGGCCCCGACCTGGAACGTCTGGAGGAACTGCGCCGGCGCGCCCCCGACCGGCGGATGTTCGTCGGCGGCGGCGTACGGGACGCAGAGGACCTGGCGCGGCTGCAAGACCTCGGCCTGCACGGCGCCCTGGTCTCCACCGCCCTGCACCAGGGGCGCATTGGCAGACAGGTTCTGGATGAACTGATACGCCAGCCCTGATACGGGTTCAGAACGGCTTTAAAACGGCTTTAACGCAAAGACGCAAAGGCCGCCAAGGGACGCAAAGCAGCGACGGGCATACCATCCACACCACCAGGCACGGCGATCGGGCGTACCATGCTTATCCAGAGAGCCATCGTTCCCTTTGCGCCTTGGCGCCTTTGCGTTGAATCTTTTTTGACGGCATTAAAAGCAGACACTCAGGGTCCTGGACCCTGCCCGCCCGCCTGCGGCGTCCGGACGATCGCCTCCAGCCGCGGCACCAGGAGCGTAGCGACGGTCAGGTCGGCGCTGGTGCCCGGATTGAGGCCGGCCTGTTTTAGTTCCGCGTCGAACTGCATCAGCAGGGGCACCGCCTCCTCCGGCCGGCAGCAGCGCTGCAACTGCGCCTCCACGCGCACGGTCCGGCGCTGCACGTCCGCCGCCGTCTCCGGCCCGAACTTGCGCTGGATGTGGGTATCGGGAAAACGCGCCAGGTATCCGAGATAAACCGTGACCGCCGCCCACTCCTCGCTGCGCCAGTAGGCCAGCGCCTCCTCCAGGCAAGGAACGCCGAAGTCGAAAACATCCTCAAAGCCGGTGGCGTATTGCCGGGCGATGCGGTCGCGCTCCTTGGCCGCGGCCATGGCCTCCAGGAGGGGGACGGTGGGGGTGTCATGGACGTCGTGCCGGTCGCTCTGGCCCAGCCCGCCGGGACCGGCGAGCCGGATGGCCTGATAGGCGTATTCGGCATCCCGCACATCCAACTCCCGCAGCACGGCGCGCACGCTGTCGCGAAACGGCACGCCGTTCTGGCGCAGCGCGGCCTGCGCCAGGGGCGCGCACAACAGGATGATCCCCAGATTGGTGTTGCAGGCCACCGCCTGGCGGGTGAGTTCCACACTGCGCAGGATGCGTTCCCCCACCGACAGGCCCGGCGTGCCCATGACCGAGGCGACATGCTGCGCGCTGCGGATGAAATCCTCCGCCTTCATGCCGTGGCCATCGGCGTAGACGCTGACGTTGCCGGGCTTGAGCGCGCCGATCTCCGTTATGCACGCCGACCACACCGCCCGCTCCACCGCGGCATTGACCGTGGCGGGCGCCCCTTCCATTACGGCGCGGCCTCAAGAAATCCCTGAGCCACTCCCTCCTCCGGCGAAGCGGAGGGGGCCGGGAAGGTTTTCAGCCCGTTGCGGGACAGTTTGGCCAGGAAGTCGTCCACCAGGCATTGCGCCAGATCCAATGCGCTCACCCCCTGCAGTCCCATCCATGCCGGTATGCCGTTGACCTCGATCACATACCATCGGCCGCCGCCGTCGCGTATCAGGTCCACCCCGGCGTAGTCGATGCCGATGATCCGCACCGCCTCCTCCGCCAGCCGCACCAGTTCCCCCTCCAGCACCGCCCGCTCGCAGCGCGCGCCCTGGGCACGGTTGGTGATCCAGTGCGCCCCGTGGCGCACCATCGCGGCGCGGGCGCGGCCTCCGATCACCAGCACGCGCCAGTCGTGCCAGCGTCCGGGACCGGTGTCGATGAACTCCTGCAGGTAGTACACGCCGCCGTATTCCGGCAGGTCCGGCAGATCGGCCGCGCCGCGCAGGCGGCGCAACCCCTTGCCCTGGGAGCCGAACAGCGGCTTCATGACCAGTTCCCGGCCCTGCCCGGTCTCTTGCCGGACGAGCGCGCGCGCCTGCTCCGCGGACTCGCACGCCCAGGTGCGCGGCGTGGCGAGCCCGGCCCGGTGCAGCAGGAAGCTGGTCATGGCCTTGTCCACCGTGCGCTCGATGGCGCGGGCGTCGTTGTACACCGGCACGCCCATTTCCCGCAGGGCGTGCAGCACGTCCAGGCGCAGCACCACCTGTTCCAACGTGCCGCCCGGCACGCCGCGCACGAACACGCCGTCGGGCAGTCCCGGGGCGAAGTCCGGCATGACGATCCCATGGGGGGCCGTCAGATCGAAACGGCACTGCGTGAGGGAGAGATACCGGGTTTCGACGCCGCGCGCGGCAAAGGCGGCCCGCAGCCGCGCGCCGTGCCAGCCGGGATCGTCCGTGATGATGGCGACGCGTCTAGTCCGCATACTTCACCCAGTCCCCGCCGTGCGGCTCATGCCATGGATTCCTTGAGTCCTGCATATCCAACGGTTACCCCTTGGAAGCTGCCGGTAATCCCTGCGCATCCATCCCCCGTCGAGGGGCTATGGACGATATCGGAGCCAGAGATTTACCAACGGCTTCCTGACTGCCGGCCGTCCCGGCGAAACGGGCGAACTATGCATCAGGACTTCCAAACGATTGTTCCAACAGCGCCGGGTCCAGGTGCCCGGCGTGGAAGGTACGTCCGCTGTCCAGCGCCGTCACCGCCACCTGGGCCGGGCTGAACAGCATGGGATCAATCCGGAAAAAGTCGTGCCCGTAATCCGCGAACACCTGCGCGAAGGGCTTGCCGTAATCCTGCGAGGCGCTGCTGGGGAGCCGGCGCGCCAGTTCCTCCACCTCCTCGTCGCTGCCGCGCACGAACAGGTGCACCTGCCCGCCGAACAGGATAGCGTCGTTGGTGCGCCCCATGGCGGTGATGAAGTCCAGGGCCGGGGGCGGCAGCGGCGCGCTGCCCATCCCGTCCACCACCTGTTCCAGCGGAAACCCCAGGGCGTGAACCTTGTGCAGGGCCACCTCCAGGGAACGGGCCACCACCTGCATGGCCCCCGCCAGACTGCGGGTGGGCGTCAGGATGAGGGTGATGCGTTCCGGGGCGACGTTGCAGTCGCGGCTGATCTTCTCCACGATCTCCGCGGGCGGCCTCTGCTCCACCTCCATGACCAGGCAGGTGCTGTCGGCCTGATCACGATAGCCCAGCTCCTCGAACAGGGTCTCCCGGCCCGCCAGGGCGCGGGCCGGCCCCGACCCGAGGGCATGAAAGCTCTGCCCTTCCCCCTGATGGGACAGGCTCCACCCGGCGTACTGGCTGCCGAGACAGGCCAGCACCGGATGCGCCACGTGGACCTCCACCCGCCAAGGCCAGCGGATGAAGGCCGGGTTGGTGCGGATGGCCACCTGCCCCAGGCCGCCGAGACAGATCTCCGCGATGCGGCGGCCCGCCTCCAGACCGCCGGCATGGTCGATGCCCGCATCCACCAGGGTGCAGCCGCCCTCCAGCCGCTCCACGCCCAGGCGCAGCATGGCCGCGTCCCGCACCAGCGCCGCCACCAGCGGGGCGGACAAGGCGTTTACGCTTGGCACTCTCGCCACGCCGGTCCCGTCCGTCATGCCGTCCTCCGCCATAGTGTCATTTCCTCTTCCAGGCGCCGTTGCCGCGCCTCCAGCAGCCGGCGCACGGTCGCGCCGTCCGGCGCTTCCGCGCAGACGGTGCAGACCGGCTGTCCGGTCCCGATCGCCGTGCCCGCCACGGGGCGGTCCGCCACCCAGACCGGCCAGCGCGCCGCCGTAGGGACCCGCAGCGGCCGCTGGGCATAGAGCACGACGTAGCCGCGGATGCCGGCGGGTGATTGCAGCTCTGCGGGCAGATGTCCGCGGCAGGCCTGGACATGGCGCCGGAACAACCCGCCCTCGCCGTCATGGAGTTCCAGCGTGGCACTCGGGCGCGGATTCAGCTCCAACACATGGAAGAGACCGTCGTCGTCCAGAACGAAATCGAGGTTGCAGAGGCCGCGCAGCCCCACGGCCTGCACCAGCGCCTGGACCACTTCCTCCAGATCGTCGGCGCTGCCCGGCGGCAGCTCTTCCAGCGCCACGGCCCCGCCGTACAGGAAACGCTGGTCCGTCGCCGCGACCGCGGCCTGCCACTGCTCGCTGTACCCCACGATGCGCGCGGCGCGCCCGTCGGCCAGGAACAGGACGGACAGCGCGCGCCCCTCCAGATGCCGCTGGAAATAGCAGTCCTCGCGCTCCAGGACGCCGGCGTCCAGGAAATGCACGTGCCCGCCTCCCGCGCCGCCCACGCGCTTGACCAGCCAGCCCTCGGCCCGGGCAGGCCGTTCCAGGCGCGTCTCCGGGTACGGGATGCCGAGCCGCGCGAGCAGGCTGAAGAAGAGCGCCGGGTCCTTGACCGCCCGCAGAACCTCGGGCGGATTGCCCAGAAGCTCGCGCCCCCAGGCCAGCCGCTCCAGCAACGCCGGACAGTGTTCGAGGCCGCTGCCGTACACCAGCCCGAAGCCCCGGCCCGCTGGCGCCAACCGCTGCGCCGCGGCCAGCAGTGCCTCGGGATCGAGGCCGGCACCCTGCGCAGGGACGGCCGCGCTCGCCTCGGCGCAGGCGCGCGTGTCGGCGTCGTTGAACAGATCGACGGCGCGCGCGGCGATGCCCGCCCGGCGCGCGGCGCAGGCGAGCGCACGCGCGGAAACGGAAACGACGAGAACCGGATTGCCGTCATCCCACATGCTGGCGCGCCACCTGAAATGCGTCGCGAAAATCCAGATAGAGGGGCTTGTCCGTCTTGAGCATGCGCTGGAACAGGTCCTGCTGCACCGCGTACTTCACGTTGCCCACCGCCAGGGCGCCGATACCCACCGCCTTGCCGGGGGTGGTATCCAGCACCTTGCCCTTGTCGTTGACCCCGACGCCCTCGATGCCGGCGGGCGGCACGGCGTTCACGTCCACCGCCACCATGAGCTTGGACGCATGGCCCAGATCGGCGGCGGTCAGCACCTGCACCCCGGCCTTGGCTGCCCCCATCACCACCTCGGCGTCCTGCAGGATCGCGGCCCTGTCCTGGTCCGTGGCGGAACTCGCCCCCTGCATCTCTACGCCATAGCGGGCGTTGTATGCGTCGGCCACCTTGCGCGCCTCCACCTCCGAGCGGTGGCTGACGAGATGAACCTCGGCCCCGCTCTGCGCGGCGATCACCCCGGCGCAGGTGCCCACCGGTCCGGTGCCGCCGAAGATGAGAACTCTGCGCCCGGCCAGCCCCACACCGCGGGCCTGCTGCAGCCAATGCTCCACGGCGGCGACCATGGCGGCGGCGGTGGTGAAGGCGCCGCTGGGGTCGGCGAATACGGAAACCTCAAAGGGCGGCACCATCGCCTGGCGCGCCTGCTCCAGCATGTCCGCCGCCAGCCCCACCTCGCGCCCGCCAATGAAGATGCCGGTGCGCTTCGCCCCGGAGGGGCCGCGCGAGAAGATGGCGTCCTGCACCAGCGCCGTCACCTCCTCCAGCTCCACGCCGGTATACGGCACCACCACGTTGAAGCCTGCGTCGCAGGCCATGTTCACGTCGAAGGGGCTGACGTTCCTGCCCGGGCTGAGCATGTGCAATATGTACGGCTTTTCCATGACTCCCTCGCTCCCTGTCTTGACCGATACGTACTGCGAAACGGAATCGCGGCCGCGTTCCGCCCCGCGCCTTGAACCGGATGCGGCTCAATTCCGCGTCCGGTCCAGACCCGACGGCCCGCCCCCGACCCGCACCTCGCTGCCGCGATTGCGCGCCCGGCAGACCTTGAAGCGCAACGGGCCGTTGGCGCCCCAGCGCGTCCGTGCGGCACGGAGCAGTCGTTGCGCCTCGATCTCGCTTTCGATGACGGCGAACCCCGTCGGCCCCCAGGAACTCTGGCCGACGCCGACGATCCCCTGCGCCCGCAACCACTCCAGCACCGCGGCCACGTCCGGACTCGCGAAACGCCCGCCCTGCGCGGCGGCGAAATGATCGCCGACGATCTGCTGGATTTCGGCGATGGCCCGGCCGAAGTCGTCGAGGTTCGACTCGGCAAGGGCCGGCAGCACCCGCATCAGCGCCAATCGGCACAGGTGCGCGGCCTGCTCGGCCGGAAACGGCGGCAGGTTGCGAAAGGCGGCCTTCTCCGCATTCCCGTGCACGCCCTTGCTGCGCTGGTCGAAGATCAACAGCACGCGCCAGTGAGCCGGGAACGCCATCCGGCTGATGATCGGCGGCACACGGGTATCGGGCCCGCGCCCGCCATCCACCAGGAAACCGCCCTGGCCGAACGCCCCGATCCCGATCCCGGAGCGGGCGCCGCGTTCCAGCATGCTCGCCGTTTCCGCGAGATCGCGCTCCACCCCGAACAGACGGGCGAGCGCGGTTCCCACCGCCAGGGACAACTGCGTCCCCGCCCCCAGACCCGCATGCTCCGGGATGGCCTCCTCAATCTCCACATGCACGCCCGAGCCGGCGCGCAGATTCCTGAGCACCGTGCGGGCGCAGCCTGCCGCCCGCACGCAGGAAGGCCCATGCGCGGAAACGGCCTGGGTCGGCCAGACCGTGATCCGGGTGCGCGGTTCTTCCAGCGTCAATCCAAGACTCCCAAAGCGGCGGCCAATCCCGCCGTTGAGGTCGAGAAAACCCATATGCAGCCGCGCAGGCGCCTCGACAGTGACGCCCTCGGCAACGGCCGCCGGAACGGCGGCATCATACTTGTGTTCCATACGCGAGCCTTGAGCAACCTCTGTGCCACGGAAAAGAAATGCAGAAGAAATACGGAGCGCCCGCATGACGCGCGGCAACCCTCCTTTATCGCTGAGCATTCTGTGCCACGGATTCGCAACAGACTGTCACGCGGGGGCTAACTAAAGTGTAGACAGGGGAAAGAGGGGGCTAATGTTGGAAGGCGATTCGTCAAGGTCGTGTGGGTTTGAGGAATGGTCTTTATCTCTCTTTTTCTTTTCTGAGCGGGCTGGGTGGCGTAACTCGTCACAATGACGAACTGAAGTGGTCAAGTGTTCCTGGACAGTCATTTAGGTTCTTAAGCGACCTCAGCCTCCTTGGCCGCCGGCGTCTTGTAATCATTGAAGCTGTGCGGCCTGACCTGGTTAAAGTGATGGGTCAGGTAAC
>Ga0265294_10009435_pt1 | contig 11255 bp, 10 predicted proteins | sample MunlanPumphouse3_FD_192504 | JGI IMG/M metagenome (GOLD analysis project Ga0265294, IMG submission 192504) | Groundwater microbial communities from a municipal landfill in Southern Ontario, Canada - Pumphouse #3 | ecosystem: Environmental > Aquatic > Deep subsurface > Groundwater | place...
CCCTGAGGTCCTCCACCGACGAGATGCCTTCTGAGAACTCCTCGATGCTTGTGATTGCATCAAGGATGTGGCGGAGATACGCGGGGTCCTTTGGCTTCATAGATCACCACGGCATCACGGTGTACTGCATCGGCAAGATAGGGACTGACGGCGTTTTCGGTGATGAGGTCTACGTCTCTCCCGAGAGTCCGCTTGAGTTCGTCCTCGATCCGCACAAGCTGGAAGAGGCTTTTGGGGCGGGCAAACCTGACCAGAATGTCGACATCGCTCGTCGCATTGGCTTCCCCCCGTGCATAAGAGCCGAAGACCGCGATCCGGTCGGCATCGTTCCGGGCGAGTATTGTGACGATGGTCTCACGACTCTTCTCGGGTAACCCGTGTCCTGTCATTTGCCTGACCTCATCATATGGTAATGTCATATTACGCTCATCCCGTCATCAGTCTTTTGAAAGGTGAAGCGACCCATAGTCGTGCATGAACAGGAGGTGCGCATCTGTCCCCGCACCAACCATGCAACCCTTAAAATCGGCTTTTTTTGGGTTTTAGTCCCTATCGTTTCCGAGAGGCTGCCGGATGACCCTTCCGATAGACGCTGCTCCGGTTGCCGATCTCGATCACGAAGATCACCGGCACGTCGTCCTCGATGATGAGACTCACACGATACCGCCCCACGCGGAGGGAGTAGAGCAGGAGATCGTGGTTCCCCTTCAGTCTCTTGAGGCGCTTTCGCGGCTGCGGCTCGTCGGCAGGCGCATAGAGTTCATCCTTCGCTGTCTGTCGAGTCTATCGAGGTTCGCAAAATCGCGCTCCGCGCCGGGGGTGATGACGAGCCGCCAGGTCATTCCAGGCCCTGTTCCCGGACGACCTCGTCAAATGGCCGGCACCGGTCTGCCCGGATATCGGTGATGCCCTCCTCGATATTCTGCAGCGTCTCTTCGGAGAGCGATTCCGCGTCGTAGGTCATATCCTGGAGGCGGTTCAGCGCCTTGTCGTAGGTTTCCCGGGGTGTATCTTCACGGCATCCCGGCGGGAACCAGGTCTCCGGCTGGAGCTGGATCACTGTAACCATAGGTCGTTATGGTGGGCCATGGGATGTGGTGGTTGCTCTTCTGGAGCCGGAGAGCGGGTCTATTTTCTATAAAAGTAGGGAACGGTGTGGGGATCTCGATGGTCGGCACCGGGGCCGGTGGGGTGGCGGCGGCGCCCATGAGTCCGTCAAGAATCGGGAAAGGGTCGGTGGATGGATTCCACCCAATCCCGGTATGGAGGCGCGTCGATCCTGTACGACTCCCCCGGTATCTCACAGCACCGCTTCTCTAAACGTATCGAAGCCGACCCGCTCGATCGTTGCTCCCAGGCGTTCGGGGGCCTGCCCGTTCTCCCGGTAGAACGCGACGACCTTCCCTGCCAGCGCCACAGCCTGGTCCTCGGTCAGACCATCGGCGAGTTCGCGGCCTACCTTTGCCGTTCCACCGCCCTTGCCGCCGACGACCGCCTTGAACCCGTCATCGGTGCCGAAGAACCCGAGGTCTTTTAACCAGGCATCGCTGCAGCAGTTGGAACATCCTGAAACGCCCATCTTGAACTTGGCGGGCGCCGGTTTGCCGTAGAACTCCGCATCAAGGGCAAATCCCAGTCCCGGGCTGTCCTGTTTGGCGCGTTTGCAGGCCCGGGTGCCCGGGCACATCTGAATGCTCCGTATGGTCAGGCCGATGGCTTTGGAACTGTCGGTGAACTCAGCCCATGCCGCATCAAGGTCCTCTTCGTGTATGCCGATGATGGCAATCCTCTGGGCCCCGGTGAGCTTCACGTACTTTGCACCGTACTTCTCCGCCACATCCGCGATCTTCCGTAAAAGCGCCGGATCGGCAAAGCCCCCGGGAATGTGGGGCGAGATTGAGAACGTCTCAAGATCTCTCTGAACAATAGCTCCCTTTGCAGGAATGTTTGCCTTCGCCATGATTCAACCAACTTTTATCTGAGATGGTCATTGTGCCTTCTTAATGTATGCGAATTGTATCCGGGGTATCCCATCATTTATTTTGAGTTCGCCGTAGGATCTCTCCCGGAATGGAGACGGCCGTCCCTTGTTGGCCCCTCCCGGTGAGTCCTGCAGCACAGCCGATAACCTATAACATGGGTGACGTCGGTGTGAGGGCACGAAAGGAGTTAGATAGCATGGCAGAACAATCGCGAAGAAGTGACGAGCCGACCGCAAGCCGTGGTATGAGTCAGGGGGAGCAAGCCTTAAAAGAGAGGAATCCTACCCGAATTACTGCAGAGCCCGGAAAGCAGGAGATGATCGTCACCCGGGAGTTCGACGCTCCGCGAGACCTGGTCTTCCGGGCTCACACCGACCCGAAACTCTATATGCAGTGGATCGGTCCGCGAGGGTTCACCACGAAGATTGAGACGTTCGAATCCCGGAGTGGGGGCAGCTGGCGGTATATTCAGATGGATAAGGAGGGCAACGAGTATGGATTCCACGGGGTGAACCACGATGTGACGCCCCCCGAGCGGATCATCCAGACGTTTGAATATGAGGGGCTCGCGGAACCGGGACACGTCATCCTGGAGGTGGCGAGGTTTGATGAGCTGCCCGGGAACCGGACAAAGTTCACAGGCCGGTCGGTCTTCCTCTCGGTGGAGGACCGCGACGGGATGATGCAGTCCGACATGGAGGAGGGCATGAAGGATTCCTACTCCCGGCTGGACGAACTCCTGGAGAGACTGCAGAAGTGAACTACCCTGCCCTTACGGGCGGGGAACCGTGCCGTGGTGAAGGGCGACACCGGTGATTAATGCTCGTGTGAAACAGGGATCCGATCTCGACGTCGGTAGTGGGCGGTAGTAATCGTGAGCGGTCGTGGCGGGACTGCCGGGTGACTGCACGCCCTGTCATCCGGCCCCGGGCTGGAGCATGGGAAGGTGTGAGTAAAAACTGTGGAACAAGCGCGCGTGGACGGCGGGCGCAACCCCGGGTGGAAACGCAGGGGTCCGGAGATCATGCATCGGGGAAGGCACCCTTGTCCGTATGGTGACAGCGCAAAATCATTGGATTTATCGGCCCTTTCGAGGGATTCCACTCCTTGAAAAGAGTCCGAAAAATCAATTGTTTTTACAAAAAGATAGTGGGCCCGCTGAGATTCGAACTCAGGACCTCCGCCATGTCAAGGCGACGTCATAACCAGCTAGACCACGAGCCCGACGATCAATAAGGTTGGTGTCGCGGGTATAAATATATTTCCTGTCCCTATAAGGCCGCTCCGTGCTGGTTCCGCCCCATCGGGAGTGGCACGCGCTGCAAAAGAGGGGGTGATGGCCGGACCGATCAGATCTCGGCGTGCTTTGCCGTCTTGATGCCGTCGATCCTGCGGATCTCGGCCATCGCGTCGGCAGGCACCGCTGAATCGACTGTCAGGACCATCAGCGCCTCTTCACCGGGCTTGTGGCGACCCACCTGCATCCCGGCGATGTTCACGTTCACCCGGCCGAGGATCGTCGCGGCCTTGCCGATGACGCCCGGCTTGTCGGTGTGGCGGGAGATGACCACGTGGCCGGTCGGGGTCAGGTCGGTCATGTATCCGCCGATGCTCACGATCCGCGCCCGGTTCGGGCCCGAGACGCTGCCGCTCACCGACTCGGTCATCCTGTCGGTCTTCGCGGTGATGCTGATGATGTTCCGGAACCCCTGCGCTTCCTCAGTCGTCGTCTCGCTCATCCGGATGCCGCGCTCCTTTGCGACGAACTCCGCGTTCACGATGTTGACCGGCACCTGCAGGATCGGGTCGAGAAGGCCCTTTAAGATGACGCGGGTGATGAACTTGGTATTCGGTATCTGGGCGACTTCGCCCCCGTAGGTGATCTCGATCGACTCGAGCCTGCCTTCGATGAGCTGGATGAGAAGGCTGCCCATCTTCTGCGCGAGCACCGCATAGGGCTCGACCAGCGCCTGCTGCTCTGCGGGGATCATCGGCGCGTTCACCACATACTTCGCCGGGCCGCCCTCGAGCACGCTGATGCACTGGTTTGCCACCGAGATGGAAACGTTCTTCTGCGCCTCGACCGTGCTTGCCCCGAGATGCGGCGTCACGATGACCTTATCCAGCCCGAGGAGCGGGGAGTCCGTCGGCGGCTCCGTCTCAAAGACATCGAGCGCCGCACCGGCGACCTTGCCGCTCGCAATCGCGTCCGCGAGCGCCTTCTCGTCGATGATACCGCCACGGGCGCAGTTGATCATCCGCACGCCGTCCTTCATGGTGGCGATGGACTTTTCGTTGATGACGTGGCGTGTCTCCTTGATCAGTGGCGTGTGAACGGTGATGACGTCTGCCCGCCGGAAGAGTTCGTCGAGCGGCACCAGTTCCACGCCGAGGCTTGCAGCCCTCTCCTTGCTGATGAACGGGTCGTAGGCGATGCACTTCATCTGCATTGCCCTTGCACGCTTCGAGACCTCGATTCCTATACGCCCGAATCCCACGATGCCGAGGATCTTATCGTTCAATTCGACGCCCATGAACTTAGAGCGCTTCCACTCGCCCTTCTTCAAGGATGCGGTCGCCTGGGGAATATTGCGCGCGAGCGAGAGCATCATCGCCATCGTGTGCTCCGTGGCCGCGAGAGTATTTCCTTCAGGAGCGTTCGCGACGATGATGCCCCTGCGCGTCGCCGCCTCGGTATCGATATTGTCGACGCCAGCGCCGGCACGGCCGATGAACTTGAGTTTCGTTCCCGCATCGATGACCCGCGCCGTAACCTCGGTGCCCGAGCGTACCAGCAGGGCATCGTAGTCTCCGATAGTAGCAACGAGTTGATCCTCGGTTAGCCCGGTGTTGACATCCACATCGGCAAATCCCTTCAGGATGTCAATCCCTTCCTCTGCCAGCGGGTCGCTGACCAGCACTCTATATTTCACAGTTCAACCCATATCTAGTTCGACATCATATGTCTTGATGCTTTTTCCTCCGAAATCTTTTATGTAATGGTGAGAAGTATATGTGTGGTGCGAGCATGAAGGAAATGCCCAACGTTCTGTGGCTCGAAGAAATAAAGAAGGAAGATATCGTCTCCGTAGGAGGAAAGGGAGCATCTCTTGGTGAGATGACCTCCATCGGACTTCCTGTACCGAAGGCTTTTGTGGTGACTGCCCAGGCGTTCCGCAGGTTCCTCGTTGAAACCGGGATCGAAGATGCACTCTTCCGCAGACTGGAGCGTCTGGATGTTGAAGATAACGGAGCCCTGGAATCGGTCTCCAGGGATGTGCAGGACCTTGTCCTGAGCGTCGAGATCCCCGATCACATCCGGCAGGAGATCACCGATGCATACGCCCGTATGGGGGCGGACGGAACGGTCGTCGCCGTCCGGTCGAGCGCGACCGCCGAAGACCTGCCTGAGGCCAGTTTCGCCGGCCAGCAGGAGACATACCTCAATATTCTCGGTGATGTTGACCTCCTCGATGCCGTCCAGCGGTGCTGGGCCTCGCTGTATGGCGCGCGTGCCATCTACTACCGCTCAAAGCAGGGGTTCGACGACCGGAGCGTGAACATCGCCGTCGTCGTGCAGGAACTCATCCGGTCGGAGAAGTCCGGAGTTATGTTCACCTCCCACCCCGTTACCGGCGAGCCTCTGACGATCGTCGAGGGCTCGTGGGGACTCGGCGAAGCCGTCGTCTCGGGCAGCGTCTCCCCTGACAACTATGTCTTTGACCTGCGCTCCGAGCGGGTGGTCGACCGCCTGATCGCCGAGAAGGAGATCATGATCATCCCGGAGGGCGAGCACGGGACGAAGATCGTCGATCTCACCGGCGAACAGCGGACCGCCCCGGTCCTCTCCGACGCGGAAGTGGCGCGTCTCGCCATGCTCGGGAAGATCGCCGAGGACCACTACAGCAATCCTCAGGATATCGAGTGGGCGATCGTCGGGGGCGACTTCTTCATCCTCCAGTCCCGGCCCATAACGACCATCCGGCGCCCGGAGATCCCCCGTGCCGGAGCGGAATCTGCAGGGAAGAACCGGGGCACGTTTGGCGTGATGCTGCTCGAGGGCCAGGGTGCTTCCCCCGGCATCGCGAGCGGCCGGGTTGTGATTGTGCGGGATGTCAAGGACACGAGCGCCGTCAAGGACGGCGATATCCTGGTCACCAAGATGACCAACCCCGACATGGTTCCGGCGATGCGGCGGGTCAGCGCCATCGTCACCGATGAAGGCGGCATGACCTGCCACGCGGCCATCGTGAGCCGGGAACTCGGGACACCCGCGGTTGTCGGGACCAAGAAAGCAACGAAGCTCCTCAAAGACGGACAGATCATCACCGTCGACGGGGAGAAGGGCACGATCTACGAGGGAGCGGTCCAGGCTCCGGCGGCAGCACCGGCAGCCCCGACGGCGGCGGCAGCGCCCGCCCAGGTCATCACCGGCACGCTCGTCAAGGTGAACGTCTCCCTCCCCGAGGCCGCACAGCGGGCGGCCGCGACCGGAGCCGACGGCGTCGGCCTCCTCCGGATCGAGCACCTCATCCTTGGGCTCTCCAAGACTCCCGGCTGGTATATCGACCACGGTGAGGAAGAGGAGTTCATCGGCGAACTCTACGGCGGCATCAAGACGGTGCTCGACGCCTTCCCCGGTAAGCCCGTCTGGGTCAGGACCCTGGATGCCCCGACCGACGAGTTCCGGAACATGGAAGGTGGCCAGGACGAACCGATCGAGCACAACCCGATGCTCGGCTGGCGCGGCATCCGCCGCGACCTCCGGAGCCCCGATCAGTTCCGCATGCAGGTGGAGGCCTTCAAGAGGCTCTGGGCTGCAGGCTATGACAACCTCGGCGTGATGTTCCCCATGGTCAACCACCCCGACGAGTTTATCCAGGCACGGACGATGATGAAGGGCTGGGGGGTCGACGTGAAGAACGCGACCCTCGGCGTCATGATCGAGATCCCGAGCAGCGCCATCCTCATCGAGGACTTCATCAAGGCCGGGATCCGGTTCGCCTCGTTCGGGACAAACGACCTCATCCAGTACACGCTCGCCATCGACCGGAACAACGAGAACGTCGCCGACATGTACGAGCCCGAGCACCCCGCCGTGCTCCGGCTGATCGGCTACGCGATCAAAGCCTGCCGTGAGCACGGTATCGAGTGCTCCATCTGTGGCCAGGCCGGCTCCGATCCCAAAATGGCTGCGTGGCTTGTCGGGCACGGCATCACCAGCGTATCCGCAAACATCGATGCGATTCCCCGTATCCGTGAGGCCGTAGCACGGAAAGAGCAGCAGATTCTCCTTGATGCGGCGAGAAGAAATGCGTGAAGTGGGATGCCCTGAGGAGGACCTCTTCTCCTTCCTCCTGTCGAGACGGCAGGAGGATCTTGGGTACCGCAATATTTTAAGTTCGATGTGCACACCGCCCCATCCGGTCGCGGCCCGGGCGCATGCGATGTTCCTTGAGACCAACCTCGGAGACCCCGGGCTCTTCCCCGGGACGGCTTCGCTTGAGGAGTTGCTCGTCCGGAGGCTCGGAACCCTGATGCACCATCCGAAAGCCGGGGGGTATGCGACAAGCGGCGGAACCGAGTCCAACATCCAGGCATTCCGGATCGCAAAGAAGCAGAAGTCGACGAGATCCCCGAACGTGGTCGTCCCGGCGTCGAGCCACTTCTCGTTCCAGAAGGCCTGCGATATCCTGGGCCTCGAGATGCGGACGGCGCCGCTCGACGGCGAGTTCCGGATGGACCCGGAGGCGGCGGGCAATCTCGTCGACAGAAACACCGTCTGCATCGTCGGTATCGTCGGGACAACGGAGTACGGGGTGGTTGATCCCATCGGCGCTCTCTCCGACATTGCCGGGGACAGGGACACCTTCCTTCACGTCGACGCTGCATTCGGCGGGATGGTGGTCCCGTTCCTCGACCGGCCGGTCCCGTTCGACTTCCGCCTCCCCGGCGTCGACTCTATCTCCGTGGACCCCCACAAGATGGGGATGAGCACCATCCCGGCAGGCTGCCTCCTGACCCGGGACCCGGCGTGTTTCTCGTGCCTCAACGTCGATACCCCGTACCTGACGGTGAAGCGGGAGTGCACCCTCGCCGGCACCCGCCCGGGCGCATCGGTGGCCGCTGCCTTTGCGGTCCTCGAGTACCTGGGGATGGACGGCATGCGGGCGGTGGTTGCCGGGTGCATGGAGAACACTCGAAGGCTGATCGAGGGGATGGAGACGCTCGGGTACCCGAGAGCGGTGACGCCGGACGTCAACGTGGCGACGTTCTCCTGCGATCGGGCACCTGCCGGCTGGCGGGTCTCGACGACCCGGAACGGACATATGCGGATCGTCTGCATGCCTCACGTCACCCGCGACGTGATCGAGGCATTTCTCAAAGATATGAGTGATACAAATGCTTGAACGCCTGATACATTCTCTGGAGACCTCCCCGGTCATGAAGCGGGGAGAGTACAACTACTTTATCAACCCGATCACCGACGGGGTGCCGCTCCTTGAGCCCGCGGTCCTCCGCGAGATCGGGTGCGCCATGGTGCGGTGCCTCGACCTCGAAGGCGTCGACAAGATCGTCGTCTGCGAGGCGATGGGCATCCACATCGGTGTCGCGCTCTCGATGATGACCGACATCCCGCTGGTAGTCGTCAGGAAGCGCTCCTACGACCTCCCCGGCGAGGTCGCGGTGCACCAGACCACGGGCTACTCGAAGGGAGAACTCTACTTGAACGGCATCGTTGCGGGCGACCGGGTCGTGATCGTCGACGACGTCTGCAGCACCGGGGGGACGCTATCCGCTCTCATCAGCGCGATCGAGCAGGTGGGCGCCGAGATTGCCGACATCTGCGTGGTCATCGGCCGGGGCGACGCGGATATCTGCCGCCCCCTCAAGACCCTGGTCAAGATAGAGGTCTCCGAGACACGGGTGCGTGTCGTTGATACCTGTCTCTGATCTTATCGGGAAGCTCCGCGAGCGCGGGGCCCGGAGCGTCGCCCTCCAGTTCCCTGCCGGGCTTGCGCGGCAGGCTCCGGGGACGGCCGCCGCCCTCCGCCGCGAGGGTTTCGATGTGATCGTCAGCGGCGACCCCTGCTACGGTGCCTGCGACCTCGCGCTCGATGCCCTCGCATACGCCGATGTCCTGGTCCACTTCGGCCACGCGCCGGTCGAGGAGCGTCCGGACGTACTCTACGAGCCCGTCCGCTTCGACTTCGACGTGAGCGTGCTCGAGAACGTTCTGCCGCTGCTGGCGGGTCGCCGCATCGGTCTCGTCACGACCGTCCAGCACGTTCACCTGATCGATGCGATGACGGCGCTCCTCCGTGAACACGGCATCGAGGCAGTCGCCGCTCCCGGCGACGGTCGCGCACCGCTCGTCGGGCAGGTGCTCGGGTGCAACTTCACCGCAGCACGGGCGACGGGAGCGGACGAGATCCTCTTTGTCGGGACCGGGGTCTTCCACCCGGTCGGCATCCAGCTCGCCACCGGGGCGCGGGTGGTGGCGCTCGACCCGTTCACGGGCGAGGTGCAGGAGGTGGACGCCTCTCGCCTGGTCCGTCGCCGCGCCGCGGTGATGGAGAAGGCCCGGGATGCCGCAAGTTTCGGCATCATCGTCAGCACAAAGAGCGGGCAGCAGCGGATGAACCTTGCCCGGCGGCTCGTCGCCCTCTCGGATCGTGCCTTTCTGGTCGCGATGCGCGAGGTCTCGCCCGGTGAGATGCTCGACCTCGGGTTTGGCGCCTACGTGAACACCGCCTGCCCCCGGCTCGCCTACGACGACCAGGTCCGGTTCCCCGTCCCGGTGCTGACACCGCCGGAGTTCGAGATCCTCTGCGGGGCCCGCGCCTGGGACAACTACGCAATCGACGAGTACCTCTCCCCATGAATCTTCGACAACTTGAGATGCGGCTGGAACGCCTGGAGGGTTATGAGCGGCCGATAGCGCGCCTCGAGCAGTACCAGACCCCGGCGCCGGTGGCAGCCCGTCTCCTCCACCATGCCGCCATGCAGGGGGCAATCGAGGAGCGGCGGGTCTGCGACCTCGGGTGCGGGACGGGGATCCTCGCCTGCGGCGCGGCGCTCCTCGGCGCCTCCACCGTGACCGGCCTGGATATCGACCCGGCCGCCATCGGCGTCGCCCGGCGGAATGCAGAGATGCTCGGTGTCTCCGTCGAGTTCATCGTCGCCGACGTCCGGGACCCCGACGTCGACTGGCCGGGCCTCGCCTGCGATACCGTCGTGATGAACCCGCCGTTCGGGGCGCAGAAGGCGCACGCCGACCGGCCGTTCATCGACCGGGCGCTTGAACTCGCGCCCGAGGTCTACGGCATCTTCAACGAGGGCTCAGCCCCGTTCGTGGCCACCTATACCGAAGGCCGGGCGACGATTGAGGAGGTGATCCGGTGCGCGTTCCTGCTCCGGAAGACGTTTGCCCACCACCGCAAAGAACGAGTGGATATCACGGTGGAAGTCATACGGTTAAGACGGATCTGACATGCGTGACTGCTGATACAAAATCGGTCTGGGGGCTCTCTGCGGCCCACCTGGTGACCGACCTCTACTCCCCGGTCCTCCCTGCAATCCTGCCCCTCCTCATCGCGGAGCAGGGCTACTCGTTCTTCCTTGCCGGGCTGATCGTCACGGTCTACAACCTCACGTCGTCGTTCGTGCAGCCGTTTGTCGGCTGGCTCTTCGATACGAAGGGGTTCGCCGTCCACATCAGCACGAGCGTCCTTATCAGCGCGATATTCATCTCCGTGATCGGCCTCTTAGACAACTACTCTCTTGTCCTCGCATCCGTCGCCATCGCGGCGCTGGGGCACGCCTTCTTCCACCCGAGCGCGCTCGGGACCGTCAGCCGCCTGACACAGGATGCAAGCCGGGGCCGGATCACCTCCTACTTCGTCATCGGCGGCAACCTGGGCTACGCGATCGGCCCCATCTGCGCGGGTGTCGCGGTCGGCCTCATGGGCCTTCCGGGCCTCGTCATCCTGGTCATCCCCGGCATCGCGATGGCGGCGGTGCTCCGGCGTATCCTGCCCGCCCCCGAACGCCTTAAGGTTCCGGTAGCACCTGCCCAAAAGGAGCGGCCCGCATACCGGGCGATCACCCTCCTGGTCGTAGCCTCGGGCCTCCGGGCATGGGCAATATTCGGCTCGGTCGCTTACCTCCCCACCATGCTCACCCTGCGGGGCATCGACCTCGTGACCGCGAACGTGCTGGTCTCGGGCATGCTCATCGCCGGGGTCGTGGGGCAGCTCGTCGGCGGTGTGC
>Ga0265294_10009436_pt1 | contig 11255 bp, 7 predicted proteins | sample MunlanPumphouse3_FD_192504 | JGI IMG/M metagenome (GOLD analysis project Ga0265294, IMG submission 192504) | Groundwater microbial communities from a municipal landfill in Southern Ontario, Canada - Pumphouse #3 | ecosystem: Environmental > Aquatic > Deep subsurface > Groundwater | place...
AAAAATCATTGCTGATCCTTTTGTTTTAGTCGCTATTGCAAGCATTTTGGTTGGTCTCTTTCTTAATGTCTTAAAAATACCGAGACCTGCATTTTACAGTAATCTCAATTCTATAGTAATTCCACTAGCAAGCCTTTTATTACTTATTTCCATCGGTATGGCTATGAAATTCAGCAAAATTAAAGCTTATATAAAACCTGCAGTTATTATTTCTGGTATAAAGTTTCTCCTAGTTCCATTTATAATAACCGGAATAGCTTTTTTACTTGGGTTTGGTAATATTTACAATGGACTACCTCTTAAAGTAATCCTTATTCTTTCTTCGATGCCAGTTGGATTTATTGCGTTGGTTCCTCCATCAATTTATGATTTGGATATCGACCTTGCAAATGCTTCATGGATGGTAACAACAGCACTTTTAGTAATAGTCATTCCTTTGCAAATGCTCATTATTTCTTTTATATAAATTTACTCTCTCTACCTAAACTTCATTTAAGGCTCAATCTTGCTTGTTATTAAGCAAAATTATGTTATTTTTAAAGCACCTTTAATTACTTGTTTATTAATTGGTAAGTTTAAATTTCCACCCCGTATGGCCAGTTAATTATACCACCAAAATCATAAACATTGGTGTAACCCATTTCTACCAATATTTTTGCTGCTTGAGCACTTCTACTACCAGATCTACAATAAACATAGAGTTTTTCATTTTTATTTGGAAATTGTTCTATTGCAGACTTTCCAATTACATCTAATGGTATATTGATTGCATCTATTACATGACCACCGTTATATTCACTTTCTGTTCTCACATCTACAATAGTAATATCAGTCTGGGTATCAAATGCTTCTTTAGCAGTTTCAGCATCAATCTTATGGTATTCTGCTGCCATTTCAACAACAGTAGTTTCTTTTACTTCATTTTGTCCAAAAGCAAATAGTAATGTTGATGTGACCAATAAAATTGTTAAAATTAGCACAATGTATTTCTTATTCATTTTCATAATATTATCCTCTCTTATATCTTTAATATAAACAATTATATTATTAATGTGGGTGATTGTATCACATAAACAAAACAATAAAAGAAATTTGCTATTTATGCAACAAAATAATAATATTGCAACATTTATTGTATATTAATAATTTTTTTATTATAATATTTTTAATATTGTTGCAAACTACTTGAAATTGCAACAAATATTATATAATGTTTCATCAATTTAGAATAATAACAAGAAATTGCATCATAAAAAAAAGGAATAAATTTTGACATACCTTATTTTAGAAGATTCCACTTACTACAGTGGATTCAGCTTTGGAGCTAAAGCCCCGACAATAGAGCAAGTAAAAGATAATAAAACTACTGGTGAATTAATTTTTAATACTAGTATGGTCGGTTATCAAGAAATAATAAGTGATCCATCCTATGAAGGGCAAATAGTTATTTTTACTTATCCCCATATTGGTAACTATGGTATAAAAATTGGTGATGAGGAAAATATTTTAGAAAAGAAAATTCATGCTAAAGCAATAGTTGTTAAAGAAAACTATCAAGGAAGTGTGGAAAGTCATAAAATTACACTCCAGCAATATTTAATCGATAATGATATAGTTGGTATTAGTGGTGTTAATACTAGAGACTTAACATTACATTTAAGAGATAAGGGTTTTAAAAGAGCAACAATAATTGAATGCGAAAAGTTAGGAAAAACAGAATTAGAGAAAATTGTATCTCATTTATTAGCCTTTCCTTTTATTTCATCTTTAAATCCTGTTGAAAACGTATCTACCAAAGAAATTATTGAGAATCCAAAAATAAATACTCCAATAGATAAACTATATGAATCTAAAAAACATTTTGCCCTTATTGATTTTGGTATTAAAAAATCGATTATTAAATCTCTTTACAAAAGAGGAGTTAAAGTAACATTGTTTCCTCCGACATTTAATTTTAAGGAAATACTAAATGCTAACTATGATGCTCTATTTTTAAGCAATGGCCCAGGTGATCCTGAAGTACAAACCAGTGCTATTGAGAATGTCAAAAAATTAAAGGGTAAAATTCCTATTTTAGGTATTTGTTTAGGTCATCAAATTATAACATTGGCAATAGGGGGTACTACTAAAAAGATGGTCTTTGGACATCATGGAGGAAACCAACCTGTAACTAATATGGAAAATAAGAAAACCTTTGTTACAAGTCAAAATCATAGTTTTGTTTCCTCCTCTCTCCCTGAAGGAACAGACATTTGGTTTATAAACTCAAATGATATGAGTATTGAAGGAATTAAAGTTCCAAAATATAAAATGATGAGTGTACAATTTCACCCTGAAGCAGGACCCGGTCCTAGAGAAGGTGAAAGTATTTTTGATGAATTTATAAAAGGTGCCAATTAATGAGTAAAAGAGAAGATATACATAAGATATTAGTAATAGGATCTGGTCCAATTATTATTGGTCAAGCATGTGAATTTGATTACAGTGGTACTCAAGCAATAAAGGCTCTTAAAGAAGATGGTTACTATGTTATTCTTGTTAATCCAAATCCAGCTACAATGATGAGTACCCCTTCTCTTTCTGATAAAGTATACATGGAACCTTTAACAGTTGAATATTTAGAAGAAATCATAAAAGTTGAAAGACCTGATGCAATACTACCTACAGTAGGTGGACAATCTGGATTAAATTTAACAATTGCTCTTGATAAAGAAGGTATTCTATTAAAATACAATGTTGAAGTACTAGGAGCTAGTATAAAGTCAATAAATAAGGCAGAAGACAGAGAACTATTTAAAAATTTAGTTACATCACTTAATCTAGAATCTCCAAAAAGTGTTGTAGTTCATTCAATTGAAGAAGCTGAGAAAGCAAAAGAATTAATTCCCTTTCCCCTTATTATTCGTCCAAGTTTCACACTAGGTGGTAGAGGTGGCTCTATTGCTTACAATGATGATTTCTATGAAGCATTAACCAAAAGAGCTTTACAGGAAAGTCCAGTATCTGAGGTTTTAATTGAAGAGTCCTTGATTGGTTGGAAAGAATTTGAAATGGAGGTAATGAGAGACAAAAATGATAATGCAATCATTGTTTGTTCCATTGAAAACATTGACCCAATGGGGGTTCATACCGGAGATTCGATTACCATAGCTCCTATTCAAACTTTAGATAATAATGAATATCAAGATATGAGAGATGCTTCTATTAATATTCTTAGAGCTGTTGGTATAGATTGTGGGGGCAGTAATGTGCAATTTGCATTAAACCCTAAAACTAAGAAAATGGTTGTAATTGAGATGAACCCACGTGTATCACGTTCATCAGCCCTTGCTTCAAAAGCAACAGGCTTCCCTATTGCTTTTTGTTCAACAAAATTAGCAGTAGGCTATACTCTGGATGAAGTTGTCAATCAAATTACAGGTAAGAGTGTATCATGTTTTGAACCTTCTCTTGATTATTGTGCGGTTAAGGTACCCCGTTTTGAATTAGAAAAATTCCCTTTAAAACCTTCTGCTTTAGGTTCTCAAATGAGATCTGTTGGAGAAGCACTTTCAATAGGAAGATCTGCTATTGAAGCTCTTAACAAAGCTATTAGAGCTACAGAAAGAAAACTAGAGGGAATAGAAACTTTAAAAGAAAGTGACGTTAATCAATATTTAAATAATGCTCACCCATTAAGAATACTTGCAATCTACACTGTACTATTTAATGAAGGTGAATCAGCTATGGAACACTTGAGTGAACTAACTGGATTTGATAGATGGTTTATCTATCAATTATATAAACAATCACTATTAGACCATGAGTTAATAGATTCAAAAGAGTTAACTAAAGAATTATTAGAAAAGTCAAAAATCTATGGTATGAGTGATAAAAGAATTAGCAAGTTATCAAATAAATCAAAAGATGAAATATTAGAATTAAGAAATAAATACAATATTCATATAACATCTCATTTTGTTGATACCTGTGCTGGAGAATTTAAAGCATTAACTCCATATATGTACAACACCTATGGAGAAACAGATGAGGGAGAATCTTTTAACAAGGAAGCAATTGTTATTTTAGCCTCAGGTCCTAATAGAATTGGACAAGGTTTAGAATTTGATACTTGTTGTTCTTTATCTTCTATGGCTTATAGAGAGTTAGGTAAAAAAACAATTATTATTAACTCAAATCCTGAGACTGTTTCAACAGACTATAATGTATCTGATAGATTGTATATTGAACCTTTAGATTCTGAAACTGTTAAAGAAATTCTTTTAAAAGAAAATGCTAATAAATTAGTAATTCAACTGGGAGGTCAAACTCCATTAAATATAGCTCAAGAGTTAAAAGATGATCCAAATATTGAAATAGTAGGAACTTCTTTAAAGGGAATTGACGCAGCTGAGGACAGAAGTATTTGTGCTAATATTCTACATGAACTTAATTTAAATCAAGCTGCAAATAAAATGGGTTCTACTATGGAAGAAATCCATTTTGGTGCAAAAGAAATAGGTTTCCCAATTTTACTTAGACCATCATTTGTTCTAGGTGGTAGATCAATGTTTATTGCCTATTGTGAAAAGGATATTGATAACTACTTTGAAAACAATGCAATTAGCTTTGATAAAGACCACCCTATTTTAATAGATCAATTTTTAGAAGATGCTTTTGAATATGATTTAGATGCAATTAGTGATGGATCTGATATTTATATTGGAGGTATTTTGCAGCATATTGAAGCAGCTGGTATCCACAGTGGTGATAGTGCTGCAGTTTTTCCTCCTTATAAATCAAGTGAAGCTATTCTTGAACAAATGAGAGTTGCTACCCTCAAGATTGCAAGAAGAATGAATCTAATTGGTTTTATAAACATTCAATTTGCTGTTAAAGATGAAACTTTATATATAATTGAAGTTAATCCTAGAGCTAGTAGAACTGTTCCTTTCATTTCTAAATACAGTAAAGTTGATTTGATTAAAGCTGCTGTTAAAGTTTGGGAAGGAATTAGTTTAAAAGAACAAGGACTAGTTCCTGAATACACTAGTATTGGGGAAGGTAAATGCCACTCAGGTTGGGCTATTAAAGAAGCTGTATTCTCCTTCGATAGATTTGTTGACATAGATCCAATATTAGGACCTGAAATGAGATCAACAGGAGAAACAACTGGATCTGGCTCCACTTTTGGCGAGGCTTACGCTAAAAGCCAAATAAGCTCCGGTAATAACCTTCCAACCTCGGGTAAAGTATTAATTAGTGTCAACAAAAAAGATAGAAAGACGATTCTCCCTGTTGCAAAGGAATTAGTTAAACTTGGGTTTGAAATAGCGGCAACAGCAGGAACTGCTAGAGACTTATTTGATCAAGGTATTCTTTGTGAGGTAATGCTTAAGGTTACCGATGGTCATCCAAATATTGTAGATAATTTAAGTAATAAAAGAATTGATTTAGTTATTAATACACCAATGGGTTTTCACTCAATAAGTAGTAATGATGATATTAGATCTGTTGCTCTCATGCAAAAGATTCCCTACACAACTACAACAAGTGCGGCTATAGCTGCTGTTGAGGGTATTAAATATCTTCTTAAAAAAGAAGCAAAAGTTAAACCAATTCATAAGTTCATAAATTAGAACAATTTAATGTACTCTTCATAACCTTCTTCTTTTAAATCATCAAAAGGAATAAATTTTAAAGAAGCTCCATTTATACAGTATCTAAGTCCACCAGATTCTTCAGGGCCATCATCAAATAAATGTCCTAGATGGGAATCAGCTATTTCAGATTTAACTTCTGTTCTTTCCATATTATAACTATTATCAGTGTTGTATTTAACCGCTTCATCATTTATTGGTTTACTAAAACTTGGCCAACCACAACCACTGTCAAATTTATCAGTTGACAAAAATAAGGGTTCTCCTGAAACTATATCTACATATAATCCCTTTTCATCACTGTTATAATATTCACTGCTAAAAGGTGCTTCAGTAGCTGCATTTTGAGTTACATCATATTCAATTTTACTTAATCTTTTCTTTAAATCTAAATCTTCTTTTTTATCTTTTTGAATTTTCATAATTGTAAACACTCCTATTAAGCAAATAATTAGAAGTAAAACAAAACAAATTAAAGATTTTCTACCAATTGTTTTCATTTTATTCCTTCTGTGATTTTAACATACTTATTATATTTTTAGTTGTCAAACTTCTTCTTATAAAGATTTTAATCTCAGGACTTAAGCAACAATATCTTGACATGGGGGTAATAACAACAGTAGCATTTTATATTATGAGTACATTTAAAATTAGAAAAGTATCAGACTCTTTCCATCCCTCAAACAAAAATGCAATAGAGCAGGTTTTTGAAATCTTGAGAAGTCATTTTCCTTCAGTAAAAGAAGATAAAATAAATGAAATTCTTGAACAAATGAAAGACCCCTTAAAATATAAGTTCTCCTCTACTTTGTTCGTAGCCGAGGATGGTCAAGCAAATGTTCAAGGGTTTGCAATTCTTTTTTATATGCCTGATACAAATTTCTGCTTTCTCGATTATCTAGCTGTAAAACCCAAAAAAACTTCCTCAGGAATTGGAGGTGCTATTTATGAAAGGATTAGAGAGGAAGCTCAATTACTTAATACAGTTGGTATCTTCATGGAATGTCTTCCCGATGATCCATCTCTTTGTAAAGATAAAAGTGAAATTAAACAAAACCAGTCAAGACTTGCATTCTACGAACGTTATGGTGCTAGGCCCATTATTGGCACAAAATATGAAACCCTTGTAAATCCTGAAGATGATTGTCCTCCATATCTTGTATTTGATAATTTGGGAAATGATTATGCTTTATCATCTGCAGTTGCAAAGAAAATTGTAAAAGCTATTTTACAGAGGAAATATCCTGTTTATTGTCCTGAAGAATATGTAAAAATGGTCGTCTCTTCAATAAAAAGTGATCCAGTGCAATTACGTGATTATAAATATGTCATCAAAAACCGTTCAATTGAAAAACACAAAGCTATTAAGAATCTAATTCCTTTGATAATAAATGATAAGCATGAAATTCATCATGTTAAAGAAAGAGGGTACATTGAAGCTCCAGTAAGGATATCAAGCATTTTAAGAGAAATAACCAAGTTAGAAGCCTTTAAACAAAGACCATCAAGAAGTTTCCCAGATAAATATATTTTAGAAGTTCACAATCCAAAATATTACAATTATTTTAAAAAAATTTGTAGCGCTTTTCCAGAGGGAAAATCTATATATCCCTATGTGTTCCCTGTTAGAAATGCCACACGTCCTCCTCATGATTTGTCTGTACTCGCTGGATATTATTGTATTGATACCTTCACACCTTTAAATAAGAATGCATTTATCGCCGCACGTTCTGGAGTAAATTGTGCCTTAACAGGTGCTGAATTGTTACTTGAAGGATACCATACTGCATATGCCTTGGTTAGACCACCTGGACATCATGCAGAACGTGATGTATTTGGAGGCTTTTGTTATTTTAACAATGCTTCCATAGCAGCACAGTTTCTTTCAAGTTACGGTAAAATTGCCATCCTTGATATAGATTATCATCATGGCAACGGACACCAACAAATTTTTTATTCAAGAAAGGATGTTTTAACTGTTTCTATTCATGGTAATCCATCTTTTGCATATCCTTATTTCACAGGTTTTGCTGAAGAAATAGGTGAAGGTGAAGGTGAAGGTTTTAATCAGAACTATCCGCTGAAAGAAAATATTACAGGCGAAGAATATTTAAAAACTCTTATTAAAGCTCTTAAAAGAATTAAAGACTTTAAACCGGAATATCTTGTAATTAGTCTTGGTCTTGATATTGCAAAAGGAGACCCGACAGGTACATGGTCCCTATCTGCAAATGATTTTAAGAACAATGGACAGGAAATTGGAAAACTATCCTGCCCTATTTTATTTGTTCAAGAAGGCGGTTATAGAAACAGGACTCTAGGAATTAACGCTCGTAATTTCTTTGAAGGATTTTTATCAACAAGAATAAAATAAATGTTAATAAGTCCAACTGAATTGTTTCCTCCGTTTAATACTTACCTTAAATTATTGAAGCTTTATAGATTTCACTAATGGCTGCTGCTAAAACAGTATCAAATTCTTCTTGGGTTTGTTTTGCTGATAAATCAGAAAGCAATGCTCTTGAAAAACTAGCTATAAGTTTTGAATTCTTTGCTAGTAACTTATCTGCTTCATCCCGACTATAACCACCAGATAAGGCAACGATTCTTACAATTCTAGAATCTTTCATCATCGAAGAATAAGAGTTAGCTATTGTTGGTATTGAAATTTTAAACATAATCTTGGCTGATTCGTCTAAAGTTTTTAATTGTTTTTCAATTTCACTAATTAGCATTACTTCAGCTTCTTTTTTAGTGGTACTGTTAATATCAACTTCTGGTTCAAGAATAGGAACAAATCCTGCAGCGACAATTTTTTTTCCAATTTCAAATTGTTGTTCAACTATCTTTTTAACTCCAATAGCATTAGCTTCATGAATAACAGAACGCATTTTTGTTCCAAACATATTCCTTTCTTTAGCTCTTTTTAATAGCTTATCTAAGTCAGGAATTGGTTTCATCAATTGAACGCCATCTTCATTTTCTGCTAGGCCATTATCAATCTTTAGAATTGGTACGATACCTTTTATATTCCAAAGGTAATCACCGGTATACAGGCCATCAATTTGTCTATCCATTGTATTTTTAAACAAAATTGCAGCTAAAATATGCTTGGAAGTAAAAGATTTACTTTTAATAATACGACTACGCATTTCTTGAACTAAATCAAACATTTCTTTGTCATTACTATATTGACTTTCATCAATACCATAAGCTTTTAGCGCTTTAGGAGTACTTCCTCCACTTTGGTCTAATGCTGCGATAAAACCTTCATCATTTTTCATTCTTGTTAATTGTTTTTGATTCATATTCATATCCTTTAAAGAAATAATATTTTCTTTACTTATATAAAGTAATACATTTATAGAATTAGTCAATGCTAACAAGATAACAATTTTATTAAACCATCAAAATAACTTTTTTTATTTCTTTTCATCAATTATTGGTAACCAAAACCAAGCATTAACACCTTTAAAAGGTGTATCGTTTATATTTTCAATACCGCATTTACCATCATGTTTCTCAACTAAATTTCTAACAATAGAAAGGCCAAGGCCCGTGCCAGAATTAGTTTTATCTCTTGATTCAAAGGCACTATAAAATGGTTCAAACAAATTACCAATATGTTCTGGATTTATATTATCACCTTCATTTACTATTTGAACTTTAACGCCTTGATTTTCTAGAAATGCTTTAATAAAAATTTTATTGTTTTGTTTAGTATGTCTAACAGCATTGTTTAAAAGATTTTCAATAATCTGACTTATTCTAATTTCATCTGCAAAAATTTTTATGCATGTTGGAAATTCTTTAATAAGAGTTATTTGTTTTTTTAATATAAAATTACTATTCTTTTCAAGAATATTTTCTAAAAGTTTAACTAAGTCAAAAGTTTTAAAGTTTAGTATAAATTCAGGAGATTCTGACTTAATTAAAAACAGAATATCAGAAACAAAATGATTTAATCTATCAGTTTCATCTAAAATAATATCTGAGAATTCAACAACTTCTTCTGGAGTTTTAGCAAGGCCTAATTTAAGAGATTCCGAATACCCTCTTATCAAACCAATAGGAGTTTTAAATTCATGAGATACTCCAGCAAAAAACCGTTTTTGCAAACTCATTTCTACTTTAAGTTTTTTATTTGTTTCTTCAAGTTTATTTATGGATGAATCTAGTTGGGATGATATTTTATTAATACTAGTTCCTAACGTCTCTATTTCATCTTGAGAGCGACCCTTGTATTTATGAGAAAAATCTAAATCAGCAATATATCCTGCTATTTTAGTAATTTCTTTGATTGGTTTCACTATTGAATTTGCAGAAATCCTTGATATTACAATTGAAATTAAAATTGAGAGAAATCCTATTATTAATAAGAATTGATTTGTAATTGAGGTTTGTTCATCTAATTGTTCAATAGGTCTTACAATTACTAAATAATAACTAGAATCTAGTTTTGAAACAAATACTAAATCAAACTTATCTTTTCCACTTCTTTGTCTATGGACTTTGCCAAATAAAGACTCACCTTTTTCAATTGATTCAATATTAGCTTTTATAAATTTGTACTGTTCAATAGGTAATTCAACCGTTGGTGGTTCCATTCCTTTTTGATTTGGACCTGGCAGATTCATTGGTAAAAAATTAGGTAGAGAAGATAAAACAATATCAAAGGAAGATGAATTTGATTTATCAACTACATAAAAAAGAGAACCTGTTGTTTTATTTTTCTCTCTTAAGAGATCTAAGATTTCTTCATTGGGAGTTTCAAAAACGCTTTGAATTTCTTTATATTCTTGACTAAAAAGAGTTTTATTCTTTCTAATATAATACTCCCCTAAAAATAATGAATTTGCAATTAAAATCAACATAACAATGGAGATAATAATTGCAATAATAGATAGACTCAATTTAGTTGCTATTGATTTCGGGTGTTTCCTTTTTTGGGATTTAGCTTTGATAATAATACCCCCTACCACGTGATGTTTTAATACTTTCACCAAGTTTACCTAGTCTTGATCTTAAACTTTTAACATGGGTATCAACTGTTCTTGGATCTCCAAAATAATCAAAACCCCAAACATTATTTAAGATTTGATTTCTAGATAATACACAATCTCGGTTGTTTAAAAAAAATTCTAGTAATAATATTTCTTTAGGTGTTAAAGAGATTTCTTTGCCTTCAATAACAACCACCCCTTTATCATCTATAAATTCAAAACCTTTCTCTTGGTAATTCTTAGTTTTTTTATTTTCACATCTTCTAATTACACTATTAATCCTTGCAATTAAAGTATCTCTAGAAAAGGGCTTTGATACATAATCATCTGCGCCTAAGTTTAAACCTTCAACTTCATTAACGCTGTCTGCTAGGGCGGTGAGCATAATTATGGGTATATCTGACATTTTTCTAAGTTCTATGCAGACTTCTTTACCATTCATCTTTGGCATCAAGATATCAAGTAGTACTAAATCAACATCAGTGTTACTAGCAATGTACTCAATAGCTTTTTCACCATTTTCGACTGTGATTACTTCAAATTTTGCAGATTCTAGAAAGACTTTTACAAGTTTTCTATAACGTTCTTGATCTTCTGCATATAAAATCTTTGG
>Ga0265294_10009437_pt1 | contig 11255 bp, 13 predicted proteins | sample MunlanPumphouse3_FD_192504 | JGI IMG/M metagenome (GOLD analysis project Ga0265294, IMG submission 192504) | Groundwater microbial communities from a municipal landfill in Southern Ontario, Canada - Pumphouse #3 | ecosystem: Environmental > Aquatic > Deep subsurface > Groundwater | place...
GAGTGCTCTCTGCCTCTACTATTGCGATCTGGCTCACAGATGTGATGGTCTGCTATGTGGTGGCCCTGATGTTCGGGGATCCGATTCCTTTCATAGTAGTTGTGCTTGCGATCGTCATCGGCAACCTGGTAAAGGCCGTGCCTCTCACCCCTGGAGGGGTGGGTACCTATGAACTCTCTGTTGCCCTCACCCTCGAACTTGCAGGCACGGCACCCGCGGCCGCGACTCTCATTGCAGTCATTGATCATCTCATAAAGAATCTTGTCACCCTCGCAGGCGGAGTGGTCTCACTCTACTTCTTTGGTGACTGGTCAGTGGATCTCATGCGCCGGGCCTTCTCAAAGGGGCTTGACACGGAGGAGCTTCGTTGAGTCCGGTGGATCAGCTCATATTTGTTATCTCATGGCTGGCGCTTCTGAAGTTCCTTCAGCTTGCAGTCTGGCCTCATCTTACCAGCCTCTTTGGGAAGCTCGCATATGGGGTGGCCTGGCCCCTCTCCCTGATCCTGTTTACTATAATCTCCTGGTACTGTGGCCTTCTTGGTCTGCCTGTGCAGCTTGCGGCCCTGCCCTTTGTCCTGCTCGTGGCCTGGGGTCTCATGCAGGGCTGTTACAGAAAAGAGGCCTTTGAGGGGGTCTGGCACTGGGACGCCCTCTTTCTGCTCTGCTTCTCTGTCCTGCTTGAGGTGCGCTTCTTCAACCCCTCGATCTCATTTGCAGAGAAGTTCATGGATCATGCTTTCCTGGCGTCAGTAATGCTCCAGCCCTCTGTTCCGCCCATTGACCCCTGGTTTGCGGGCGGAACCCTGGATGTCTACTACTATCTTGGATACTGGATGCTTGGTGCCCTCGGCCTCAGTGCCGGCGTGCCTTCAGAGGTCGTCTTCAACCTCGCACTCCCGACCATCTTCGCAACTGCGGCCGTCTGTCTGTATGCCCTGGGTCACCTCCTGCTCACTCGTTTCAGGTGGCTGCCTGTGCTCACACTTCTGCTGGTCAACCCCTCTTTTGTGGTGCATGCCCTTGCAGGTGAAAACCTGAGTAGCGTTATGTGGGGAAGCACCCGCACAATTGCCGGAACCATAAATGAGTTCCCTCTCTTCTCCTTCCTCTGGGGTGACGTCCACCCACATGTAATGGGTCTCTTCAATCAGGCCCTGCTGCTCTTTCTGCTGGTATTTGCATACATGCAATGGAACCGCCTGAGTGAGCATGCCCGCTGGCTCCTGTGTGGGTGTACTGCACTCAGTCTTGGAACCATGCCACCCATGAACTCCTGGGATGTTCTGATATATGCTCCTCTGGTGCTCTGCACCGGCCTTCTGATCTGGCACCACTCTGAGGACTGTGACCCGGCCCCCTGGCGCTTTCTGGTGTCAGTCCCGCCCCTCGCAGTCCTCTCATATCTGCCATTCTACCTGATGCTCAATACGCCGGGAGTTGCAGGAGTGGGGCTGGTAATGACCCCCTCTGCCCCCTCTGAGTTCCTGCTGGTAAATGGCTTTTTCATTCTCATATTCTACATCGCCTCTCTCTCAGAACTGCGAAAGAGGCCCTGGCTCATACTTGTCTCTCTCCCGTTCCTGCTTGCAGGTTATGCATCTGCAGGGATCATGGCCGTGCCTCTGGTCTGTCTGCTTGCTGGCAGGAAAAGACCTGAAGCCCTGATCGCGGTTGCGGGTTTTATGGTCCTGATCCTGACTGAAATTGTGTATCTGAAGGACAATATGGGTGAGACACTCTACAGGATGAATACCGTCTTCAAGCTCTCCCTTCTGGCCTGGATGATGATGGGGCCTGCTGCATTTACATATCTGGGCCACTGGAGTGGGCGTTATCTGGACAGAGTTCCGGAGAGGCCTGTAAAGGCCATGGCTATTGCCCTGGTTGTCCTCCTGGTTCTGAGCCCCCTTGTCATACCTGATATCTCATATGGGAATGGCGGCAGGACTCTTGATGGCCTGGCATGGCTGGAGGAGTCCCATCCTGGTGACGCGAAGGCCATCGCCTTCCTGAGAACTCTTGAAGGCAGCCATGTCCTGGTCGAGGCCGAGGGTGGTGACTACAAGTATTACTCGCGCGTCTCATCCTTGACAGGTATCCCTGCGGTGCTGGGCATGCCCTTCCATGAGCAGATGTGGCGGGGCGATGAGACAGATGTAGGTGGCAGGATGAGTGATCTGCGCACCATATATGAGTCACCTGAGAAGGCTGAGGACCTGATGCAGACATACGGAGCAGATCTTCTGTATGTGGGAGATGCCGAGAGAGAGAGATATGACGTGAGAAATCCTGATGCGCTCTCCCTGATCTATGATGAGTCTGGTGTGCAGATCTATCAGATTCAGAACTGAATCTCTGAGATCCAGAACTGAACCATCAGGTTCGGAACTGAACTCTCCGTTCTTTTCCGGTTTTCCTCTTCTGAAAATAGCCTGGGAGATAACCTTTATCCCTGTTACTGTTAAACTTATATGGCTACTTCAATCACTGACTGATGAGTGATGGGGGAGACGCTACCACAGGAAACGCAAGGGATTTTGAGTTATCCTGTACTCCTGAATGAGGTGAGTTATGGCTAAAGTATACCAGACATTTGAAGTACCCGAAGAGATCCAGAACAAGGCCCTTGAGGCACTGGAGATCGCAAGGGACACGGGAAAGATCAAGAAGGGTTCCAATGAAGCGACAAAGGCTGTTGAGAGAGGAGTTGCATTGCTCGTTCTCATCGGCGGCGACGTTGAACCTGAAGAGATTGTGATGCATCTGCCTGCTATCTGTGATGAAAAGCAGTGTGTATATGCCATCATCAACAAGCAGAACGACATCGGCGCAGCAAGTGGCCTTGATGTTGGTTCAGCTGCTGCAGCAATCGTCAAGGCAGGAAAGGGCAAAGACCTTCTTGACGATGTTGTTACCCAGATTACACAGCTGAGAGGGTGAGCTCCAATGGCAGATGCAACGCCAGCTGAAGTGATGGAAGTGATCGGCAGCACTGGCATGCATGGAGAGGCCATGCAGGTCAAGTGCCGTATCCTAGATGGACACAACAAGGGACGTATTGTCACCCGTAATACTGTTGGTCCAATCCGTGAGGGCGATGTGCTTATGCTCATCGAGACCGAGCGTGAGGCAAAGAAGCTCTCAAGAAGGTGAGTGGAAATGGTAGATACACACGTCTGTTCATTCTGCGGAGAACCCATGGAACCCGGTACAGGGAAGGTCTATGTCCGCAGGGACGGAACAATATATTATTTCTGCAGCTCCAAGTGCCAGAATAACTATCGCCTTGGCAGGCTTCCACGCCGTGTTATGTGGACAAAGGCCGGGCGCAAGGCACTGAACAAGGAGTGAACTCCGTTATGGAGCGCACCTTTGTGATGGTCAAACCCGATGGTGTCCAGCGTGGCCTTGTCGGGGAGGTCATCTCCAGATTTGAGCAGAAAGGTCTGAAGCTTACCGGTGCAAAGCTCGAGACTCTCCCTGAGGGCAGAGTCCTTGAGCACTACGCCGAGCATGTGGAGAGGTCTTTCTTCCCGGGTCTTAAGCAGTATATTATGAGCGGCCCCTGCTTCCTGATGGTCTGGGAAGGCAAGGGTGCGGTCGCAGTTGTCAGGAGCATCGTCGGGGCGACCAACCCTGCTGAGGCAGGGCCCGGCACCATCCGTGGTCTGTATGCTCTTGACATCGGGCGCAATGTGATCCATGCATCTGACGCGGTCGAGACGGCCGAGCGTGAGATTGCAATCCACTTTGCACCTGAAGAAGTGACCACCTACAAGCGTATCGACGAGCCCTTCCTCTACGAGTAAGGTCTCCTGATATCGTTCTTTTTTTTGTTTTTTCTACTGGAGCTCTGGCTGTAGCCTGGGGCATGAGAACCACGCAACTCAAAGACAGAAAGTCGTCTCATGCTTCGCAACTCAAAGATTTATAGTTGCGAACCTCACTTTTTTGACCAATGGAAATCGCGGGAAGCGATTTACTTTGGTTATTCCTGAAAATATGTTCGTAACTATAATGAAGAAAACCAGACTTTTTACTAAAAGTATGGTTTTTGACTATAACTGGATCTCACTCCTGATTCGTGATAGTCCTCCAGGAGGGTGCCAGTATCCAGAAAATGGGTTATTCCCATTCCGAACCATCCTGAGTTGGGGGCACTCTGCCTGAGAGGAAGGAACTGAGTTAAATTAGATATTTACAGGGTTTCAGTATAGGCAGGGGCCATGCTGGCCCCGCCAGCCCCATGCTCAAGATAGTCCCCCTCGACTGGCGTTAGTGTCCAGAAAATGGGTTATTCCCATTCCGAACCATCCTGATGGGGGCTGGCGGGGGTGAAACCCCCTGCCTCTATACAAAAGCTGTATTCGATTTCCAATTTGACCCCGTCCCTATCCCTCATAGGCAGGGGGCCTCAGGCTGGCCCTCGCCAGCCCCTGGGCCTCAGGATTGTCCCCCTGTCGGTTGTAAGTCCCTGAATCAGAGACTGTGGATCCTCTTCTCTCCGGGCGGCTATCTATCGCTCACCCCCGGACTGGGGCCTCATGAATATTATCCATTTCACACAGCCAGTTCAGAACCCCTCCCCTAAGTTTCTTCAATGACCAAAAGCCTCATGTTCGGGGGCTCGCATATTGGTATAAATGGATGAACTTCTGAGTTTTGCGCTGCTCAGTTTCTCGTCTCTGATAATTATTGTCAACCCTCTTGGAGCCATGCTTGTGTACAGTTCACTCACAGAGGGCATGGACTCTGCCGGCAAGAGGGAGGTCGCGGTGGATGCCTGCAGGGTTGCCTTTGTTATCCTGATGGTCTTTGCCATTGGCGGTAATTACATCCTTCAGATCTTCGGGATCACCATCAATGCCTTCCGCATTGCAGGGGGCCTGCTTCTCTTTGGAATAGGTATAGAGATGGTCAATGCGAAGATCTCGCGTACAAAACTGACCGAGGCTGAGAGATATGAGAGCCTCGATGCCGATGAGGTGGGCCTTGTGCCACTTGCCATACCCATGATTGCGGGCCCTGGCTCGATCGCAACGGTGGTGGTGCTCGCAAGCGGAGTTCTGAGCACCAATCCACACCTGATTATAATCGTGGTGATCTCACTTATATTGACAATCCTGATTACATATCTTGTGTTAATAAATGCTGAGACGATAATCTCTAAGATAGGAAAGCGTGAGAATCGTGTCATCAGCAGGCTGATGGGTATTCTGCTGATTGCCATCGCTGTACAGCTTGTCATCACCGGCCTCTCAGAGGCCTTCCCGATGCTTGTAGGAGTGTAATAATGATTGATAATTTTGATACAAAAGGCTCGTTAATCGCCGGAGGCAGTATTGTCATCGGTGGTCTGATTCTGATAGCAAAAATCCTTGGATTCACACATCTGGCATTAACCTGTATACTGCTTCTCTGTGGCATCGGGGTTGTGCTTGGGGTCGCCATGATCCTCTATGAGATAAATCAGGTCAACAGTACACCTCTATGATCACCATCTGCTGTGCCCAGATCCAATCAGTCTGGGAGGATCCTGAGTCCTCTCTCGTTCTTGCGGCGGAGATCATTGAGATGGCTGCTTCAGGGGGTGCATCCCTGATCGCATTCCCTGAGCAGTTTGCCACAGGCTGGGATCCCTCCTCACACAGCAACGTCCAGGACATAAAAGGTTCTGTTGTAAGGGGATTCAGAACTCTTGCTCATAAGAATAATATCGCTGTACTTGGTTCATTCAGGGAGGCACACAGCCCTCTTCCCAGGAACACCTCCATTGCGATCGGGCCTGACGGGAGTATCCTTGCCAGTTATTCAAAGACTCACCTCTTCTCGCCCGCAGGTGAGCAGGAGGCCTTCTCAGCCGGTGACAGCCTTGCGACCTTCAGTCTGGAAGGTGTATGCTTTGGGATTGCCATATGCTATGACCTCAGGTTCTCAGGCCTCTTCACTGCCTGTGCCAGCCGCGGCACAGACTGCATCCTTGTGCCTGCGGCCTGGCCCTGCAGCCGCATGAAAGACTGGGAGATATTCCTGCGCTGCCGGGCCCTTGAGGCACAGTGTTATATTGCCGGAATCAACACCACAGGCAAAAATCCTGTCGATACTTACTGCGGCCACAGCATGGTCTGTGATCCCTCAGGTGAGCCACTCAACAAGATCATCGAGGGCGCGGGACTCATATATTCTTCGATAAATCCAGAACTGGTGACCCTGGCACGCGCTGCCATCCCCTCTCTTTCAGATCACAGGGATGAATTTTACAGGCAGCAGACTCAGAAATATTAGAGACATTCCATGAATGGAGAGCAGCATTTTGCAATAGGAGTTCTGTCATCAGTTCTGCTTGCCGCCCCCTGGCTGCCTGCCCTTGATCCCATATCTGTCCTGATACTATTTCTGGCCGCATTTATCGGGTCACTTGCACCAGACGCCGACACCCCTGAGGCCGCGATCATGCGCGGGCTCAGAAAAGGCCCTGGTATAGCAGGCAGTCTGCGCCGCCACAGTATCATCCTTCTGCCGCCTGTGGGCTATGTGATCAGGTACCTTGTCTACTACCCGGTCTCTGCCGTGCTCTGGGTCTTCTCACTCGGTCGCCTCCGCCCGCGCCATCGCGGATTCCTGCACTCCATGATAGGCATAATTATAGCGACTCTGCTCCTCAGCTTCTATATTGCAGCCGTGCTCCTGTGGTTTGGTATAGCCCTGCCAACCGCGTTCTATGCCTTTGCAGGAGGTTTCTTTGCAGGCAGTTTCTTCCATCTTGCCGCCGATTCCTGCACAAAGAGCGGTATCTGCTGGTGGTATCCCTTCAGCAAACACAAGATCCGTGGCGATATAATCACAGGTGATGAGGATGAGCGCCGGCCTCTTATCCTCTGCGCTCTCCTGCTGGCATCCATCGGCATCTCGATGGTTGCCGCGGCTATGTACTGGCCTGCAAAGCCCGAAGTACTGGCTCTCCCGCCCGCTCTTCTTGTCCTGATCTGGCTTGGCTTTATGTGTCTCGCAGGGGTACACAGAACCTGAGCCTTCCAGTACTTATACTTACAAAAAAGAGAAAACTAACATTATGTTTCGTCTCGTCTGCGTGAATTGCGGGGCAGAATACGACCCGGATCAGGTGATCTACCGCTGTAGCGCCTGCGGGCACCTGCTCACAGTGAAATATGACCTCGACAGCATCGAGGTTGACCGCTCTCTCTGGAACAGCCGGCCCCTGAGTGTCTGGCGCTACCGTGAGATCCTGCCAGTCAGGGGCGAGCCCATCTCCCTTCAGGAGGGCGGCACGCCACTCTACCATCTCAAGAGGATTGGTGAGGAACTCGGCATCAAGGAGCTCTACGCAAAGCACGAAGGCATGAACCCGACCGGCTCATTCAAGGATCGTGGTATGACAGTCGGAGTCTCGATGGCAAGGCAGCTCCATATGAGCAAGGTTGCCTGCGCCAGCACAGGCAACACCTCCGCCAGCCTTGCGGCATATGCTGCAAAGGCCAATATGCCGGCTGTCGTTCTTCTGCCATCAGGCAAGGTGGCCCTTGGTAAGATTGCGCAGGCACTTATGCATGGTGCGAGGGTAATCGCTGTCAGAGACAACTTTGACAGGGCACTTGAGATGGTCCAGGAACTCTGCCTCTCAGAGGGCATCTACCTCCTGAACTCTGTAAACCCCTTCAGGCTTGAGGGTCAGAAGACCATAGGCCTTGAGACCATTGACCAGCTTGGCTACGTGCCAGACCGCATGGTACTCCCTGTAGGCAATGCAGGCAACATCTCTGCTGTCTACAAAGGTCTCAAGGAGTTCAACGAGCTTGGCTTCATAGACGCCTTCCCAAAGATGACAGGTATACAGGCAGCAGGCTCAAGTCCTCTTGTGGATGCCATCAGCAAGAATCTGCCTGAACTCATACCTCAGAAGGATCCAGAGACAGTGGCGACCGCCATCAGGATCGGTGCACCAGTCAATGCCGAGAAGGCACTTGTCTCAATCCGTGAGACAGGCGGGACTGCGGCCTCTGTGACAGATGCAGAGATCCTTTCCATGCAGCGTGATCTTGCACGCAAAGAGGGTATTGGTGTCGAACCAGCCTCAGCAGCCTCTGTAGCCGGTATAAAGAAACTGATTGAGGCCGGACTGATTGATAAAGACGAGAGAATCGTCTGTGTGGTGACAGGGCACCTTCTCAAAGACCCTGAGACTGTGATCAGACAATGCGAGCCCCCGACCGAGATCGACGCCAATATGGAGTCGCTGCTCTCTGCCTTGCAGTAATCCTGCTTTCGGCACCGGCAGGAGCGATCAGCGCAGAGTATACAGTCGCTCCCAATGGCACCCTCTACCATGTATCTCTGGAGGTAGAGGGGGTCGACAGCTATCTCTTTACAGAACCAGGGGTGATGGGAGAGGATGTACGGATAACTGTGCAGAACCTCTCTGTATCCGGCCCTGACGGCCCTGTGGAGTTTGAGAAGAAGGGATCCCTGATATTTGACAATGAGGGCATCTCAGAGGTCACATTCCCTGAGGGGAACTACACCCTTGTCTATGATGCACCTCTGAGTGGCAACAAGCTCATGGTGATCTATGATAAGCCATATAATGTGACTGTGCGCCTCCCAGAGACCCTTGATGTCAGGAACCCTGCACTTGGCATGCTCAGTCGCGGGGGGGAGATCAGGGATGAAAACGGGAATGTCTCTGTATACTGGGAGGATGTGCCATATTTTGAATGCAGGTTCTATGAGTCATTCCAGGAGCAGGCCCTTACCATCTTTGGCACCCTCTGGATTGGCCTTGTTGTATTTTTCCTTGTGCCCTACTTCCTGATCAGGCGAAGAAATGAGTGAGACCTGTGTGGTGGCCGGGCCAGTCACACAGCTTTTTTTGAGAAGATATCCCAGTTGACACTACCTGCAGGGCCGTCTCTCATGAAATAGTACTGGATGAGCCTGTCCTTGTTATCATAATATGAGAACCAGTATGAGGCCCTGAAAGTCCTCTTCTGATAGCCTGTGAGATTATCAAAGCTCTCAGTATCATGGGTGATGATGAGATCATATCTGCCGTCACTGAAGAAGTCCGGCTCCTCCCATTTGTTTGTTAGATATGAGAGTTTTGAGCCACGATCTCCGCGGTAGTACCAGGGCAGGGGCCAGTAACCGGTGGTCGCGATTGCCACGTTGTCTGAGGCATCTATGAGTGCCATCGTCTCACGGAGCTCCTCTGAGTTCTGGACCTGGACGATTGGCTCATTGATGTCGGCTGGTGTGAATACCAGGTGCATGCAGATCACGATCAGGAATACAGAGCCTGCCACTGCAATCACCGCTTTCTTTTTGCTCAGCAGATAGACTGATACAAAGATCATGGGCAGCAGCTGATGGAGGATCAGCCAGGGCACCTTCTCACCTATGTAGGCATAGACAAGCATCGAGGCGAGCATCCAGAAGATGCAGAACCTTGTGAACTCATGGTTCCTGTCGATCTTCCGGACTGTTATGCTCCTGAGCTGTGCGAGGCTCTTTGCCACGATCTCAGGGAAGGTAGGGGTTGTGATTCTCTTTCTTTTCAGCAGGAACTGGCCTGTGGCAAAGAGCGCGAGCAGGAGTATGGGCAGTTCATAGAGCATGAAGAGGAGAACGTAGATGTATGGCGGACCGCCGAGCCTCTGCTCCTGGTGCATGGCTGTCCAGTGCTCAATGGCCCTGAGCCACCAGTCTGTGGCCATCTCAGGATGCATGCCAAATGAGGAGTACAGGACAGTGACAATGCCGCCCACAAGCATCATCGCGAGTATGAAATCCCTCTTCCAGGTGCCAGGCAGTTCCCACCTGCCGCTTATAATGAGGTAGAGCAGGTAGACTGCAAAGATGAGCAGGATGATCGGCATATTCTCCTTGCATGCGATCCCGAGGCCTGATACAAGGCCTGCCAGCAGGGCATATCTGAGCTGTCCTCTCTCTATGTACAGCAGGAGGCAGACCAGGAGTGCAAGTGTCAGGAATATGATGAATATATCGTTTCTGAGGAAACGTGAGAAATAGACCATATCAGGCGATATGGCAATGAAAAGCGCGGCAAGCAGGGTCTGTGGTTTTGTGAGATACCCAAGCCTGTGGATCACATATGTCAGTGGTATCAGGAGTGTTCCGAGCAGTGCCGGGACAAGGCGGGCTGTGAGATCAGAGTCCCCAAGAAGTGCAAATACCCCGGCTGTCACATAGTAGAGAAGAGGGCCATGGTAGACTGGACTATACTGATATATGCCCTCACTCAGAAGACGGAATGAGAACCACGCATGGATCGCCTCGTCATGATGGAATAATTTGAGATCAAGAAAGACAAACCTGAGTAAGAGTGCCAGAAGAAATATGATAATAAAGGCTCTCTCGAATGTGAGCAACTCACGAATTCGGGAGAAAAAGTTTGCGGCTTTCACGCCGCACCCTTAGTTCTCAAGGACTATTTCGATCCCAATGCCCTTGGGCACGTGGATACGCATAAGCTGTCTGAGTGCACGCTCGTCTGCATCAAGGTCGATAAGACGCTTGTGTACACGCATCTGCCAGCGGTCCCATGTAGCTGTTCCCTCGCCGTCCGGGCTTTTGCGGATAGGTACCACCATACGTTTGGTGGGAAGCGGGACTGGTCCAGCCAGATTCACTCCTGTCCGTTCTGCAATCTCCCGGATGCGTTCGCATACCATCTCGACTTTTTCATAGTCGGTTCCTGAAAGACGAATTCTGGCCTTTTGCATGTTCAATCACCAAAAAATATTATGTTTAGAGATTAGAGCATCTGCTTCTGCTTGATGTCGATGCACATACCAGCTGCAATTGTTGCACCCATATCACGGATGGCGAACCTTCCGAGCTGTGGGATTTCCTTGACAGTCTCAATGACCATTGGCTTGGTTGGGCGGATCTTGACAATAGCTGCATCGCCACTCTTCAGGAAGGTTGGGTTCTCTTCCTTGACTTCACCTGTACGTGGATCGATCTTCTTCAGAAGCTCAATAAATGTGCAGGCTGTCTGTGTGGTGTGGCAGTGGAATACAGGGGTGTAACCGACTGTAATTGCACTTGGGTGGTGGAGAACAACGATCTGTGCTGTGAACTCCTCAGCGACTGACGGTGGCTTCTCTGCAGGACCACAGACATCACCGCGGCGGATATCGCTCTTGCCGACACCACGGACGTTGAAACCAACGTTGTCACCGGGCTTTGCCTCTTTCATGTTCTCGTGGTGCA
>Ga0265294_10009438_pt1 | contig 11255 bp, 10 predicted proteins | sample MunlanPumphouse3_FD_192504 | JGI IMG/M metagenome (GOLD analysis project Ga0265294, IMG submission 192504) | Groundwater microbial communities from a municipal landfill in Southern Ontario, Canada - Pumphouse #3 | ecosystem: Environmental > Aquatic > Deep subsurface > Groundwater | place...
TGGATGTGGCAGGCTTAAACCCACTATCACGCCTACCAAGCCTCCAACACCAACTGTCACCAAACCTCCAACACCAACTGTCACCAAGCCTCCAACACCAACTGTCACCAAACCTCCAACACCAACAAACACTCCAACGCCAACAAACACTCCAACGCCAACAGATACTCCAATGCCAACAGCTACTCCCACAGAAATACCTAAAATTTCTTGTAGTGCAACTGGCTGCGTTACTGACAAGCAATGCGAAGATGGCTTGATTTGTATCAGCATCGGAGACACAGGCATTTGCTCATTACCAGGATTAGCTGATTCTTGTAAAACTAATCAGACATACGCAGCATGTTGTACTGGTTTAACCATAACACCAACAGTAACGACAACTCCTGCACCCACTCACACTCCAACTTCATCTCCAGCTACACCAACTCCCGTAATTACTCAGGTAATAACAACAGCTGATTGTAACGAGAGTTGTAATGAAAATGCTGATTGTGCCAATATTAGCCACATTTGCTATGAAAGTCTGTGTCGCCTAGATGTCAATCCCACAGATGTAAATTGTCGACTGCCAGATGGTGGCAATGTTATAGAAAGAGCAGTAGAAGTACCAACTGAAAGTGGTTTTGCTGATTGGTTTAATTTCATTAAAGTTGGCTTTGGTATCTTTGGACTGGGAGCTTTATTATTACTGCTTCTGTAAAATTCATAAAATAGTTTTCTCTAGTTTTTTGCTATAATGTTTATCAAGCGCGTGTGTAGCTCAATTGGTTAGAGTCCCAAGCTTATACCTTGGCGGTTCTAGGTTCGAGTCCTAGCACACGCACCTTATTAATAATAAATAAATTATGAAATTGCTCAGAAAATTAATAAAAATAATAATTATTGTCCTAATTATTTTGGCCATAAGCATCTTTCTTTATCAAAAAGGCTGGCTAAAAAGCCATCCTCTTCAAGCACAAATTAAACAATTTCAAGACGGTAAAATTAAAAGTTGGCAAGATATACTCAACTCTTTTAAAAAAGAAGAAAATCTAAATTTACAACTCAATGAACTAAGCAACAGTGCTGGAGAACAAATTAGGACAAGTGCGCAAAAGGCCGTGGAAGCGGGAAAAGTTGCACAAGAATTTGTTAGTGAATCAATCCAAACAGATGAATCAACAGAAAAAAATTTAGGAGAAAAAGCCTTTGAATATGGCCAATATGTTTATTGCAAAGCTGTAGTAGATAATTGGGAACAAAAACCTAAAGAAAACTAAGCATAGAATCAGCGAATTGTAGTTCCTACACAATCTTGACCGGTTAAAGCCCAATATAAATTATTCTTAAGTATTCCTGAAATAATCACCGATTTAATACCTTTTTTAGCTAAAGTTAAAGACTCTTCAATTTTTAGACCCATGCCTCCAGTTACGTCAAAGCCCCTGGTGTGACGTAGATCTTGGCTAATCTCCGGCCAGGTTTCAGCAGTAATTTCTGGCACTACTTGCCCTTGTTTATCCAAGAATCCTGCCACTTCAGTTACGTGAATAATTTTATTAATTTCAATTTTCTGTTTTAAAAAATAATCTGCTAAAAAAGCCAAAATCTTTTCCGTTGACCAAATGGTACAACCTTGTTTTCTATCTACCAAAACATCACCGCAGGTAACAGGCAATAAACCTTTTTCTAAATACTCTTTTACTACATCGGCGCAAAAAAATAATTCTTTTCTTTTATTTGTCACTATGGTGTTGCTAGCATAAAAAGAAACTGCTGCTAGTTCATGTTTAATAAATTCATGAACAACTAAGCGATTAAGTGTAGCAGCACTATCTTGAACAATCGCCATACCTAATACACTCTCTTCATTGATAAAGCCATCCATGGTTTGGTATTTACTAGCTGGTACGTGAGCAAAACTACCTTGCCCATGACCGACAATTAACATTTGCTCGGGTTTTTCTTGTTTAGCACTGGCAATTTCTCCAATCAAACGCCTGAGAGTTGCTTTCCTTAGCGACATCGGGATCTCTTTATCGGTAATGATTGAACCACCCAATTTAATTAAAGTTAAGTTTTTTTTCATCTTTTATTTTCCAATAAATTTTAATTTACCTGTTGGTGTTTATAAGCTTCTTCTTTGCGCTCAGGCAATATGCTCATTAATTCTTCTTGAGGAATTTTGCCTTCTTCAGCTAAAAATAGTAAGGCTGCTGGTAGAAAATCCAAAACAGCTAAAGTTGCTTTTCGAAATTCTTTTTGATCAATCTTTGATAATTCTTGAGGAGAATAAAGGCGCCAACCCTCTCTTTCAATTTTTGACAAATCTCCCTCATCAATTAAAATTGCCAAGACAAAAACCATAAAATCATACAAGGCTCGATTTTCACTAGTTTTATCTACTGGTCTAATTTGTTCAATATTAAAGGAAGATTTAGAAAAAAAGTGGACTTTATCCTCTAATTCAGAGGCAGATAAACCAGGCACTTCCTCCTCCATTTCCCGCAACATAGTGCTGTATAAGGCGTTAACAAAAGTTGGCGGCAACTGTTCAAAACTCAAAGAATCATAATTATTACTGTCTTGGAGAAAATCTAGTACTGATTGAGATTGCTCATTTTCCATTTTACCAGTAACGGTGTTGATCCCAGTTGGTCTAGTAAAAAAGTCTTGCTTAGCAAGTGACTGATTTGTATTTATCCAAGACTGATTGTTTTTGTGTTCATCTGGAAAAATCACTCTTTCTCGCTTTCGGCTTTCATCATCCGATAGATTGCTATCCACATCTTTAAAAAGCAATAGTTTTAAACCCTCATCAGTCGCCACAAAAGTTAGTGCTCCCACTCCTACTGCTTGAGAGCGGAAATCAATGTTTTCTTTCATTGAAGAATTACAATGAATACAAACCGGGCGATTTGGGGGAAACATCTTGCCCCCACAAACCGGACAAACTGCTAGTTTGAGTTCACCCTTAGCATTACCATAGTGAGTTTTTTGCAAACGCCAATATCTTGGTACTTCCATGACAGTTTATTAGTCGGAATTTCTTGCAAAATCACGCAAAATTAGTGAAATTTTGATTTCATAGTATGATGTTTAACATGACGCAAAAGATATTAGCCTTAGATAAATACAAAAAAAACATTACTGACTATCTAAATAATTTTTTAGCTCAAGAAGAAAAGATTTTAGCCAAGCTTAGTCTTGATGATAATGTTTTTGATACTCTTAAAAATTTTCTTCTGCTAGGTAAAATGTCTAGAGCCAATCTGCTAATCTTAAGTTATGAAATTTTGCAATCTAATCCTGCAGATCTCTCTCTAAAAGAAATATTGCCCTTTGCTAGCGCTTTGGAGCTGATTCAGGCTGGCCTATTAATTCACGATGACATTATCGATCAAGACCAAAAAAGAAGGGGTCAAAATTCAATTTGGCAATATTATGCTCTGCAAAAATCAAGTTACAATCAACATTACGGGAAAAGCCAAGCTATTTGTTTGGCTGATTTAGCTTTTTTTCTAGCTAATCAATTAATCACAGAGGGTTGTGCTGGTTTTAATTCTTCAAATGAGTTAAAAAACAATCGGCCTTATAATCAAAAATCATTTGATATTCAACAATTGATTAATCGAGAAATCAGTCAAGTAGTTATGGCTGAAATGCTTGATGTCCAATTAGCAATTGACGAGAAAATCCCCTCACTTGAACAAATTATGCAAATGTATCTTTATAAAACAGCTCGCTATAGTTTTTCACTACCCTTAATGTTGGCTGGCCATTTGGCCGATCAATCACCAACAATTATTAAACAGCTAAGTCAGATTGGTGAAAAAATTGGATTGATCTATCAAATCCAGGATGATTACTTAGGTATTTTTGGCGACAATAAAAAGACTGGCAAACCAATACTTTCTGATGTTAGGGAGGGTAAAAAAACCATTTTTTATTATTATTTACTTAAAAGTAACACTCTAAAGTCTCAAGAGAAACAATTACTAAACGATTGTTTCGCTTCCCAAAAAATCGAAGTAAAACAAGGCTTGGCTTTGAAGAAACTATTTAGCTCCCACAGTCTTAAACCAGTTAATGCTCAACTTAATCAACTCAATCAAGAAGCATTAACAATAATCGATCAATTAAATAATAAACAATTAGAAAAACTCCTAAAGCAAATCTTAGTTTTTGCTCAAAATAGGCAACACTAATTAAAAACTTATTAAGCTTTGGGGTCTTGATGCTCTTTAACTAATAAAGTTAGTAAAACTCCCACAGCCGCTATCAAAAATAAACTCACCCAAGCTTCACCAAAGAAATAAAATAAGAAAAAAACTAGGGACCAAAACATAATCGCAGCCGCACTAGTAATCATTTGTCGATAGGTAAAATATGATAAACCTTCCCGACCCTTACCCCTCGCTATCCACACTCTATCAAAAAACAACCAATGAAAACTAGAAGTAATGCGATCGAGCGTATTTACTACTACTATTGACCAAAATCCCACAACAAAACTCTTAATTATCCAAAAGAAAGATAAAATGCCTGCAGAAACAATAAATGGTTTGCGATTTTTACGCTTATCAATCACCGCTCCCACTGAATAACTAATCAACATCGCTAATATTAAAGAAAAACTATACAAAAAACCAACTTTAGCGCTGGTTCCTAGTAAAATAAAAATATATAAGGGCCACATCTGCAACATGCCGTCGTTAAAGTAACGTCCCACAAAGGTTGTCCCTAAACGTCTAAATCCCGGCTCCATCATCCAAGTAGAAAATTCTTCCCAAGAAATCTTGTCACGAACTTTAACATTGTCCATTAAAATTGCAAAAATTAGAGCAATGATAATTAATACTAGTCCTAATAAAAATAAGTTGCTATAACCCAAACCAGTAATAATCAAACCACCTAAAGCAGGAGAGATCATTGTTATTAAATTGAGCAAAAAATTGATTATCCCCAAATTGCTTCCTATCTTATGATGATCGCTATTGCGACTCAAAGAATAATGATAACTATTCCAAAAATAATTAATTTGCACCCCATCGATAATAACTGCCAAAAACACCCAATACGGATTAACTTGAGATAAAAATAAGCAAGCCGTAAATAAAGCGTACAAAATATTGCCCATCACAAAAGCATGCCTAGTACCAAATTTGATGGTGCGGTTAGCCACCCAAATAGAAGAGATAAAAGCTACTAAACGATTTATAAAGTGTAAAAGAGCAATGTTAAAAATACCAATTTGCAAGGCGGTTAAAGTATTCTGACCAGTCAAGCTAAAACCCCAATTAATTTTGTCCCAAAATGGTAAATGTAAATTAAAATAATAAATTGGTAAAAAAAACATCACCAATTTATTAACCAACTCACGCATTAAGCGTATCACATAAAGATGCTTAAGATTCTGCTTTTTCTGGAAGGATAACTTGGGCAGTTTCATTAATAATTCAGTATAAACTAACTAAAGCAATTCCTGCAAAAGTTGTTCAATGCTTTTATTTAAAATTTCTTGCTCATTTATTGACATTACTTGCAACACGTAGTCAGCAGGAGTGATGGTTCTCAAACCTTGTCGAGAATCGATACCTAAGCGCAGATGCCAAAAGTTTTTTGTACCCAAATGCTGATAGATTGACTGCAAACCGTTGTGTTCTTTTGGGCCAGTGCCTTTTTGTAATTTGTATGTTCCCAGTGACAAATCTAAATCATCGTGAACAACAATTAAGTCTTCGGGACCGGTGAATTGATCTTGTATATCAATTTTTAAAAAATCTAAAAAAGCTCTTAATGCTTGACCAGAATTATTCATAAAAGTTTCTGGCTTAATTAAAAACAAATCGTCTCTCTTCACGGCTAGTTTGGCGTTAAATTTTTTTTCAAATTTAAAAGTTAAAGATAATTTTTTAGCCATTGCCTCAACAAACATAAAGCCAGCGTTGTGACGAGTTTGCTGATATTCTTGTCCTGGATTACCAAGACCGACATAAATTTTCATAAGTCTTATTCTAACATTTTATCTTTTTATATTGTTTACGGTTATAATGTAGACTGTGAAAAAAAATATTGGAATTTTTAGCACCAAACAAGGCCACCAAAGTATTGCTGAGGCAATTAAAGAAAAAATTGAAAAAGAAGCTGGAGATCGCTATCAAGTACATATTTATTATACCAAGCAACCATTTTCACTAATTTATAACTCAATTTATCGATTAGCACCCAAGGCTTTTGATCGACCCTACGAGTTTTCGGTTAACATGATTAAAAATCATGCAGAATTAAATAAACTTGTCTCTGTTTTTTTTCTTAAAAGCACCTATCAATCGTGCATTCGTTTTATCAAAGAAAAAAACATTGATGTAGTTATTAATACTTTTTTTTATTTTCAACCTGCTCTGGAAAAAATTAAACAAAAGAAAAATATACCTTATATTAATGCAATAGCTAATCCAAGAACTATTCATCCTTTTGAATTGTCTCCCAAAGCTGAAATAAACCTTTTTTTTGACAAAGAAAATTTAACAAAATACCAAAAAAAATGTCTAGCTAAAGCTGCTGGTTGGTTTGTGGGTGAACGATTTGAAAGAGAATATCGAAAAGAAGAAATAAAGAAAAAATTAAAAATTAAAACAGCTATTAATTTTCTAATTGTCTCTGGTTCAGAAGGTTCTACTGCCGTTTTGAAAATCTTACCGGCCTTAATTAACTGCCAAAAACCATTACAAGTCTTTGTTGCTTGTGGCCATAATAAAACTCTATATAACAATGTACTGGGTATTCAAAAAAGTTTAGCTGCTTTTAGCCAATCTAAAGCAATTATTACTCCGTTAAAATTTACAAAAAAAATACATCTTTATATGCAAGCAGCTGATTTAATTATCGGCAAAGCCGGACCCAACACCTTATTTGAAAGTGTTGCTACCGTCACCCCATTTTTCGCCATTACTCATCTTGCTCAAGAAGAAGGCAATCTGGAAATTATTCAAGAATACCAATTAGGCTATGTTGAAGAAAAAGCTAAAGCCGCGAATAAAAAAATATTAGACATTATTAATCAGCCTCAACAATTAGAAAAATTTCACAAGCATTTGCTAAATCTGAAAGCATATAATCAACAATCCGCTCAAATACTAATCAAAAAAATTGATCAAATTTTTAAAAATAAGTTAAAAAATAAATAAGAGCTAAGGGGTTTAACTAGGCTTGGCGAATTTCTTTTAATTCTTGAAGCGTGGTAGCTTGTTGCCAATCTTTATCTCGACGAATTTTAACTAAACGTGGAAAGCGTAAAGCTACTCCAGCAGTATGACTGGGAGATTTAGAAATTTCGTCAGCTGCAATTTCTAAAACTATTTTAGGCTCAATCCACACATCAGCTTTCAATTCTTTTTTAAAATTATATTTGGAATTAGCTTGATTCTGAGGACTTAAGTGCTGATCAGCCAATCCTTTGATTTCCCGGAATTGCTCATCTGTTAAGCCCGTGCCAATTTTAGATAAAGTTTTAATTTCAGCACTATCTTGATCAAAAACCCCCACCAACAAGGCACCAATGCCAAAACTTTGACGCTTGCCCTTTCCTCGATAATAACCAAGCATAATGCAGTCGAGAGTATCATTTAATTTACCGCGTTGTCCCTCAGCTTCTTTGATTTTTACCCAGCGCCAACCCTTACGACCGGCAGCATAAGCTGAGTCCGGTTTTTTAATTACTGCTCCTTCCAAACCAAGAGCTAGTTGTTTTTCATGATAATTACTTAAAGTTTGTGGGTCATCAATTAATTTATAACTGGTCTTTTTTAGCACAATCGAGTCTTTTATCGCTCGATCCAAAAGCTTTTTACGATCAATTAATGGCTCATCTATTAGGGAGCGACCATCATAGAACAGCAAATCAAAAACATAAAAACAAATTGGGATCTCTTGCGACTTAGTATCGATTTGATACTTACGTTTTCTCGAAATAGTTTCTTGAAAGGCTAAAAACTCCTTAGTTTTGGGATCATAAGCGATTGCTTCACTGTCAAAAATAGCTGTTTCAGCCGAGCACTGTTTTAAGAACTGTTCTAATTCAGGAAACATGACCGACACTTCTTCTAAATTACGTGTATAAGCCTTATAAAAACTACCGTCAGCAAAACCTTTCTTGTTGATGTGGATTTGGATACGCAAACCATCATATTTTGGTTCTGCAATAACTTCGCCCATTTTATCAATAATTTCTTGAGCACTATTCAGGCGCTGGCATAGCGCCGGCATCACAGGAATACCCAACTCCATTTGATAAATTTTAGCTAATTCTTTAGCACTTAAGTTTTTCTCAAACAAATAGAGTTGTGCTAATAAGCCAAAATCAGCTTTCTTTTGAAAAGCTTCCTCTAAATGCAATGATTGACTTTTATCTCCTGCTTTTACCCAAGACAATGCATCTAACATAGTCATTGTAGAAAAACCCAAGCGCATTTTACCCAAAATAATCCGCGCTATAAATTTAGCTGACAAAGAGCTAACTTGACCCAATAAATCAGCCAATAAATTAATTTTTCTATCTTGAGAGCCTTCGCCACCCTCTTGAGCAATTTTCTCTAATCGCTGGTGAACTTCTATAATGCTCAGTTTGACATCTTGGCCTGTAGATTGTGTTAAATTATTTATTACTTGATAAAATAGCTCGCCCAAATCACCTAAATCTTTATACTTTTTACTCAACTCTTTAATAATTGCTTTTTGATCATTTTCATCAAATAAATTTTGTTCTAAAAATTGTTTTTTATCTTCTTGGCTAGAGTGGCGGCCATAAAAATTAGCTAAAGAGCGAACTAACATTTTGTTAGATAATTGAAATTCTAAAGATTGATAATTAGCTACCAGACTTCCTTGTAATAAATAACTGGCAGGGACTATCTCTTCTTTACCTAATTCTTTGAATAATTGAGCCAGCAACTCGGTTATGTCTAAACGAGAACTAAGTTTTTCTAAATCAGCTAGATATTGAGTAAATTGATCAAAAAACATAAATTTCCTTCAAAACTTATTATCTCAGAACAGTAAAAAAAACCAAGTCAAACTCAACAATTAATTGAGACTATAGCTAACACCCTTGGTTACACCATGCTTTTTAACAACACCCTTGCTTATCAAATCTTTGAGATCTCGCAAGATTGTATCAATTGAAACATTGGGTAAAACTTTTTGAGCATCATCAGAGGTCATAGTCCCCTGATTTTGTAATAATTCTAATAAAATAATTTGTCGCTCAGATAAAGCTACTTGCTGACCAAGTTCCCGTTTTAATTTTAGATCTTGTGAAAGTTTAGCTACTTTTAGCTTAACCTTATCAATTTCTAAGGCTAAACCATAGGCAAAATATTCTAACCAATAAGTTAAATCTTGTTTGGGGTGCTGTTGTATAGATAAAAGAGCCTGGTAATAAGCATCAACGTCGCTATCAAAATATTCTTCAATAGAAAAAAAACGTTTAAAATCGTAACCAGCTTCATAAAGTGCTAAAGTAGCAAGAGCTCTAGCTGTACGACCATTTCCCTCAACATAAGGATGTATATAAACTAGTTGATAATGAATTATTGCTGCCCGTAAAATCGGATGAAGGTTTTGACTTTCCTCACTTTTTATCCAAGCAAAAAGATCGTCTAATAAAAACGAAACTTCTGCAGCCACTGGTGGACGAAAAACAACCTGCCCATCTTTGGCTCCCCTAACAATGACTTGTTTTGTCCTTAAATTAGCCACCCGCTCTTCATCAAGTAACTTATCCATAGTTAAACGATGAAGTAGATTAAGAGTGTTAAGCTTGAGTAAGGAAAACTCTTGATCTTGATTTTTTTTCAATAAAGGCTGTTGGTCAATCCAAGCCAAAACATTACGATAATTTATTACCTCTTGTATGTCTCTTTCTCGAGCAATAATGCCAGTTTGATCTAAAACTGCTTGCACATCGTCCATTTTTTCTAATGAAAGCACTTGACCGGCTTGAGCAGCACTTAAATCATTGCCTTCAATTTTGGTACCATAATGCACACTGCGTGCCAATGCTTCATCGCGAAATTTTGCTTCCCAAGCGGGAACTAGGGGTGAATTATCAATAATTGCCTTGGCTGATTCAATTGAAGAAATATAGGTTAATAGGTTGTTGCTAATCTGAAAATGAGGATGGTACATTAAAGTTATATTTTGGCACAGTTTGATAGCTAAAACAAGAGTTATTTTTGCAAATTGTGCAAATTTAACAAAAATTACTATTTAAAATTCAAAAAGCAACACAAGAAGCTTAAACTATGCAAAACAAGAGTTCAAAAAACATAGTAAAATAAGATCGTGATTGAAAACCAAGAACAAAAAAATCGTAGCCAAAAACTAATAAACCAAGCCTTTCAAGACTTAAAAATTGCCAAAAAAGGATTTCACAAGGGTCAAAATGGTAAATTATTAATCATTGGCGGCTCACATCTTTTTCATGCTGCCAGCAAATGGAGTTTGGATATTGCCAGCAAAATCGTAGACATGGTTTTTTATAGCTCAGTACCGAGTAATAACAAACTAATTAAAAAATGGCAAAACGAGGAACTTGATTGGCAACTTAATCAGGAGGCTAAAAGCAATTTTTGGCAAGGCATTGTGATTGATCGCAAGCAAATTGAGTCATATCTTAATGAAGCTGACTGTATCTTATTAGGACCGGGTATGGAAAGAACGACTTATACCAAAAAATTAAGTAATCATTTATTAAAAAAATATCCTAAAAAAAAGTGGGTCATCGATGCCGGCGCTCTACAAATGATCAATCCCGATTTGCTTAATAAGAATTGCATAATCACTCCTCATCAACAAGAAATCGAAATTTTAGCGCAAAAAAACAAAAATTTTGACCCCAAAAACTATCAGGCTCCACCCACTTGTTTACTTAAAGGTGCAATTGATCAAATTTTTCTGGGACAGAATAGCTCGCAAACGACAATTAAAACAGCAATTACTATAGAAACAGCAATTACAATCAGCGGTGGTAATGCTGGCATGACTAAAGGTGGTACTGGCGATGTTTTAGCTGGTTTACTAGCAGCACTTTATTGTAAAAATTCCGCTTTAACTAGCACAATTATAGCTAGCTATATCAATAAAAAAGCCGGTGATTTTCTCTTTGAAAAAGTGGGCTCATATTTTAATGCCAGTGATTTAGTGGAAAAAATCCCTCAAATATTGTGGCAAAGAATTCAAGAGAAAACTTGAAAATTTACAAAAAAAATGTA
>Ga0265294_10009439_pt1 | contig 11254 bp, 8 predicted proteins | sample MunlanPumphouse3_FD_192504 | JGI IMG/M metagenome (GOLD analysis project Ga0265294, IMG submission 192504) | Groundwater microbial communities from a municipal landfill in Southern Ontario, Canada - Pumphouse #3 | ecosystem: Environmental > Aquatic > Deep subsurface > Groundwater | place...
CTTAAAAGGAAGGCATTCCGACTGCTGTCAACCCAAACATCATTGTATCCTCCCTCTCCCCAACTGGAAAAAGCAGGTTGTAGAGTCTGAACTGGATTATGCTTTTCAAGATAGGCTGAAGGAGTAAGAGTTACAAATTGAGAATCTTTATTACACTCTCTTATAACATTTTCAAGCCACGAAACACCTTCATACCACCAGTGTCCAAATAATTCAGCATCAAAAGAAACAACAAAATATGGATCATAATCAAGCTTAGAACTGATATTATCACCTTTCTGTCGGACATTGAACATAAAATTCTTTGCATGAAGCTTAACTTTTTCCTGAGCCTTCTCAATATTGTAGACTCTTTTTTTATCGGTATTACCAGTTATTGACCAATATTTAAAACCAGTAAAAACTCTGACTTCTGGCTCATGGATATAAGGTTTTATATAATCCATTGGAAGATCGTATCCAATATCTCGATAAAAATCTCGATAATCTTCATCACATGGATATCCAGTAGTATTTGACCAAACAAGACTTGTTAAATTGTAATCTCGGGCAAAACCATAAACTCCATTAGGACAAACAACAGGAGCATAGTTCCCTCGTTTAACGGTCTCTTTTGAAAGAATAAAGGCTTGAGAAGCAAGATGCATCCAAGAAACATTTTGTTTTCTAAGATTTTCTTCTAATCCAGGAAAATATCCACACTCTGGAAGCCAAAAACCCTTTGGTTGTTTACCAAAACAATAGGCATGACTTAAAAGTCCTGTTTCAATCTGTGCATTAATAGCTACTGGATAGTTTTTATAAATTGGAAGATAAGCATGGGTTGCCGTTGTTGATATAAGTTCAAGATATCCCTGCTCTTCAAGTTTTTTGTATCCTTCAATAATTTTACATGCATAAGTTTTTTCAAAATCAAATAAATTTTGGGTAAGATTATCCAAATATAACTGAATAATTGGAATTACTTTCGAATCATTGCTCGAAAAACTTCGTTCAAGTTCTTTTTGTCCAAGTTCAATATGCAGTTTGAGATAATTAATAAATTTCTCATTTAAAACCTTATCATTAAGCATAGAACATAATGTTGGAGAAAATGAAAATGTAAGGTGAAATTCCAAGCCTTCATCCCTTAATTTGTTCATCATTCTGAGAAGAGGAAGATAACTCTCATTCATGGCTTCAAACAACCAATCTTCTTCAAGAAACCTATCATAATTTATATGTCTAACAAAGGGAAGATGAGCGTTTAAAATAATTCCTAGTTGATTTTTCATCTTTTTTCCTCCGTATCTGAATTGTCTAGTTCTGAAAATATTTCCTTAATCAATCTATTATCCATAACTTCACCGTTTTTTGAAACAAGACTAGACAAGAGCAAAGCTGCATTTTTAGAATTCTTAATGTCTTCTACTTTTTTCTTTAAATCGAATTCCGGTGTTTCAATTGGCTTTGATTCGGCTAAAATTTCCTGTTTATCACCCATAACCGCAATTAACTGTGATATGTATTTTTTACCAAAACTTGGAAGAGCAATATTCCAATCACTATCCTTTCCAGTAACAATAATGTCAAACTTTTCTTTAACTTTATCATTTTCAAGCACCAAAGTGCGAAGAACAATGGTAAAATTAGCATAACTCTCATAAAGCCGAACTTTATCATTTGGAGAAATACTCCAAAAAACATAAGCCCAATAAGGATCTTTTTCCACAAGATGTATTGAGGTTTCCAAATATTGTTGGGGAAGATCTTCAACACCAGGCAAACTAAGCATTGCTATCGATTCAAATTCAATAAGTCCCTTACAAAATCTATGAAGAGAAGGGTTATGGACACTACTTGATGACTTTAATGATTCATTTTCATCATAAAAATCTTCTAAAACATCAATTAACTCCTCCCTAGAAAGGTTTTCAAAATTCTCAATTGTCTCTTTTTGTGCGATATACCGCAATTCAACGTCGGATAAGGCATCTAGTTTAATAAGAACCATAATAACTCCACTAATTTCAATAGACATATTATTTATTTTTAACCTGAAATAGTCAACATACCAACACAAATAATAAAATAATGTTATTAATATAGTAGAAAAAAAACTGCCTTACCGTTAATATCTTTTTTATGAAGACTCAAATTATTATCCACGGTCATTTTTATCAACCACCGAGAGAAAATCCTGAAACAGGAATTATACAACAGCAGATGGAAAACAGTGAATTTCTTGACTGGAATGAAAATATAACACAAAGTTGCTACAAGGCAAACGCTTATTCAAGATTTTTAAACCAATTTGGAAATATTAAAAATATTTCAAATAATTATTCTTGGATATCTTGGAATTTTGGCCCTACTCTTCTTGAATGGCTAAAAAAAAATCATCCAGATATTATTTACAAATTACAAATTTCTGATAAAGAAAGTATAAAACGTCTAGGGTATGGAAATGCAATCGCTCAAGGCTTTAACCATACAATTCTGCCCTTAGATTCTGAAAGAACCAGAAAATTAGAAGTTAAATGGGGAATTGATTATTTTAAATCAATTTTTAAACGAAACCCAGAAGGCTTTTGGTGTCCTGAATGTGCAATAAATCCCGAAACAATTGATACTTTAGCTGAAAATAAAATTAAATGGGTAATTCTTTCCCCTTGGCAAGCACAATCAATCGAAAATGAAAATTCTGAAATGATAGAACTTGGTTCTAACCCAGCACCTTTTGATCAACCTTATATTATTCAAGGGAAAAAACATTCTATAACTGCCTTCTTCTATAACCCAGAGTTGGCAAGCGGTGTTAGTTTTGGCCATTATCTTCAAGACGCAGATAAACTTTATGAAAAACTCTTAGAAATTAAAAATAAGAATAATAGTTCATTAATTCATTATGCTACCGACGGTGAAATTTATGGACATCACGAACCTTTTGGAGACATGGCAGTTGCTGCTTTAATACAAAAAATTCAAAATAATAATGATTTTGAATTGGTTAATTATTCATCTTACTTAAAACAGCATCCAGCTGTACTTCATGCTGTTTTAAAACCTGGAGAGGAAAACAAAGGAACAAGTTGGAGCTGTGAACATGGAGTTTCAAGGTGGTATAAAGATTGCTCCTGTCAAACAGGCGGTCAACCAGGATGGAACCAGAAATGGAGGACTCCTCTTCGCTCTGCTTTGACCTCTTTAGAAAGTGTTGTTTATAGTACTTTTGATAAAGAAGTTAAGAGCATTTATGAAACTGAGAATAATCAATTTCCTTTCAACTTACTTGTATCTTACGGTCAGGTTCTAAGTCGAAAAAAAACAATTAAAGCTTTTGTAGAATCTCAAAAAATTAAAGAAAAAGATAAACTAAAACTTGCCCTTCTGCTTGAAGGAGTGAAAAACATGATGTATTCATTTACAAGTTGTGGCTTTTTCTTCTCAGAAATATCAGGTCTAGAACCAAAACAAAACCTATATTACGCTCTTTATGCCATTAAAATTCTTTCTCCATACTTACCCAAAGACACATTAGATCAATTTATGGAAACCCTTTCAAAGGCAAAAAGTAATATTAAAAAAGAAGGAAATGGAAAAACCATTGTTCAAAGACTATTAGGAAATCTTTCTGGGGAAGTTGAAGCAGGTTTGTATTTTTATATTAGCAATAAAATTACAAAAGCTAATGTTGATAAGGATTATGGATATTACAAATTAATTTCTTTTGATTCTCAAAACAAAATTACTGTTCTTAATTCAAATACACTTCAAACCTATAATCTAATTATAAATGGTAATATTGATGAAAATAGAAAATGGAATTTTACAGTTCAAAATGAAAAATTAGAAGAACAATTTTTTGATTATCAAGACATTCCAAAAAGAATGCTTCATGACTTTATTTTGAAAATCAATAGTTCCGGAATTTATTATAGACAAAGCAAATTACTTCAACTTTCAAGACTCATGCATATATATTCTTCTTTGATTGGAAATAAAGAAGATTTAAAAACAGACCCTTATTACCAAGAAAATTGTAATTATTGTGTTTATAATATGCGTTCAGTTTTTAATGTGAGCAATTCCACTTTCAAGAAAAATTGGGAAAAAAATAAATCTTCAATAAAAACAATAATTTCTTTCTTGAAATACAAAGGGAGAAACCAAGATATTTTAACTGTAAAAACTTTTATTGACTGTCATATTTCAAAAATAGCTCATCAAGCAATACTAAAACCTTCTGATATTGATTTTTTATATGATTTCATTAGAACAATTCGTGAGATAAATATCGAACCTGCACTTACAGAAATACAGAACAAGATTTACCCTCTTCTAATAGAAACTAAAGAAATTGATGGCATTTTATACAAGTTAGGTAAAGATTTGAATTTTGATATGGATTTTCTTAATTAAGAAGACTGCTTGCATGTTTAAGTGCGACATCATTAACTTGTCCGCTTAACATTCTTGCAATTTCTTTTTCTCTTTCTTTACCTTTGACTTCTTGAATTTTTGAAAAAGTTCTTCCTTTTTCTTGATATTTTGATACAACAAATTGACTGTCAGCTTGACTTGCAATTACTGCCAAGTGAGTAATTGCTATTACTTGCCTATTTCTTGACAAATCCTTAAGTTGTGCTGCAACAGACTTTGCAACCTCTCCTCCAACTCCTGAATCTACTTCATCAAAAATTTGAGTCTGGACTTCATCAACATCTGAAAGAACTGTTTTCAAAGCAAGCATTATCCTAGACAATTCTCCTCCTGATGCAATTTGACTCAAAGGTTTTAACGTCTCACCAATATTTGGACAAATCTTAAAAGTAACTTCATCCTTTCCAAAGGCAGAAAAGTCAGTCTCCTCTATAGCAATAATAAAAACTACTGAAGGCATGGCTAAAAGCTTTAAATTTTCTTCTACCTTTTTTTGAAGTTCAATTGCTGCCTTCTTCCTCTTTAATGACAAAACCCCGGCTTTTTTCACAAGACTTTCTTCACTGGATTTTATAGCTTTTTCCAATTTAGAAAGCGAAATTTCACTATTCTCACAATTTGAAAGCTGGAGAGCAATTTTATCACGGTACTCAAGAATTAATCCCAAGTTTTTTCCATACTTCTTCAATCGCTGAATTTTACTGAAGCGATCCTGTATATCATCCAAATGATCTTCTGAAAAACTAAAAGTAGAAAATTTTTCCCTAACATTGTCATAAATATCTTCAAGCTCAAGTCGAGCGCTTTCCAATCTTGTAATTGTATCTAAAAGACTCTTGTCATTTTTAAAAGCTTCATTAAGATATTGCTCCCCATCATAGATATTTTCTTTAGAAGATTTTAAATTTTGTATTACCATTTCAAGGTTTGAATAGATGTTTTCATAGTTACTTAATACTTTTATTTCTTCCTCAAGTTTCTCATCTTCTCCAATTTTAGGATTCACCTTATTTATTTCATCAACAACAAATTTTAAATAATCTTGTTCCTTAAGACTTGATTGAATTTCATTCTCAAGTTGTATTTTTTTTTCTTTAAGAGTGTTTAGTTCTTCAAAATTGTTTCGGTAATCTTCAATTTCTTTCTCAGTTTCAGCGAAACTGTCTAAAATTTTCCTTTGACGGTCACTTAGTAACAAAGATTGATGTTCCTGTTGGAAATGCATATCGATTAAGGAATTAGAAATATAAGCCAATTGACTTCTAGAAACAACTTGACCTTGAATAGTAATTTTACCCCTTCCGCCCTTTGCTTTGACAATCCTTTTGATGTATAAATTTCCGTCTTCAGTTTCTAAAGCATTTTCTTTAAGGAAATCTAAAACTTCGTGTTTATCAGGAACTGAAAATACTGCATTAACAATACATTCTTCTTCTCCATTACGAATTATTTTACTATCTGTCTTTTCACCCAGTAAAAGGTTAACAGCACCCAAAATAATTGACTTACCTGCTCCAGTTTCCCCAGTTAATACATTAAAGCCCATTGAAAAATCAATGCTAAGATTTTCAATTAAAGCAAAGTTCCTAATATCTAGATGTTCAAGCATGCATAGCTCCCGACCATTTCAATTTTTCTCTAATAATTTCAATAAAACTCCTATTTTCTGGATTCACTAAATAGGCATTTCTAGAACTTGAAACAACAACCTTCCAGTTTTCCTTCAACTCAATTGCAATTTGACCATCCATTGTCAAAAGAACAGTAGTACTTTGATTTTCCAAGATAACAAATTCTAAAATTGAATCTCTTTTTACAACCAAAGGCCTATTAGACAATGCAAAAGGACATATCGGATTTATTAATAAAGCATCAAGTGAAGGCTCAAGAATGGGTCCACCTGCTGCCAGACTATAGGCGGTTGAACCTGTTGGTGTTGAAACGAGAACCCCGTCGGCCTTTAGACAACCTCCATATACTTCATTAACATAAAAACTTGTTTTAATTATCTTAGAAATACCAGATGCAGAAATAGTAATTTCATTTAAAGCTTGATATCTCTTTACTACATTTCCTTTCTCATCACAAACTTTGGCAGAAACCATTTTTCTTACGGAAACCCCAATTTCTCCATTTATAAATCGAATATAATCTTTTTTCCAATTTTCTGCAGAGACTTCGGTTATATACCCAAAAGTTCCCATATTAACAGCAATTATAGGAACTGCATTTTTACTCACAGCCCTAGCTGCTGTCAAAGCAGTTCCATCACCACCTATGCTAAAAGCAACATCAGCCCCATAATCACGGTCTTCAATTTCTTTAACATCATATTTATGGACAACAATATCCTGGAGAGAAAAATATTCTTCCATCTCCTGAACTAAGTTCAATACTCCATCTTTTTCTCTGTTATATATTATTAATACTTTGTTTACTTCCATGAAACCCTCTTTTATGGCATATGAGCTATAACCCTACTTATAGCCTCAATCTCATCTTTTTTTAGATAAGGATAAAGTGGAAAATCCACAGCCCTCATTATGTACACAGAACCGACAGGAAATCTATCAAAATCCTGATATTTATCTCGCCCAACACAGTTGGCAAAACTTCTTCGACATGGCACTTGGTATTTCAAAGAAAATTTTATTACATCCTCTGGTTTAGAATTTAACAATACACAAAATCCACTCCCTGTATTCTCAAAATCTAATTCCATTAATCCAAACTGTTTATGATCAGTTTTTAACAAGGAATTTTGGTAAATCTTAAATATTTCTTTTCTTCTGCTTTGCCTTTCGTTAAACTTTTTCAATTGAATAATTCCCAACGAGGCATTTAAATCCGTCATCTCTCTGTAATTTAGATCAAATTCAGCCAAGATTTCGCTTTTTTCTTTTCCATTAACTGCCACTATTGCCCCACCCGCTGTAGAAACCATATTATCTTCTTCAAAAGACGAAACAACAATATTTGAAATATGACCAGCATTAAAGTTATTATAACTACTTCCTATACTTTGAGAAATATCTTCAATAATAACAGGACTCTCTTCTAAAAAGCCATCATTTATGGGTAAAGTACCAAAAGCCTCATGTACTAATAAAATACTACAATCTTCGGCAATTGCCTTTTCATAATCAATACAACAATTCTCACTATCAATATCAATTAATACAAGGTCCAAGGAAAGTCTTTCTGCTACAAGAAAATAAACAGAAGGCGAAAGTACAGAAACTCCAACTCGACTTCCGGGTTTAGCTCCAGCTATTTTTAATGCAATTTCTAAAGCATCCAAATAGGATCTTAAAGAAATACAATTATCTTTCCCAGTAAGTAACAAAAACAGATTTTCAAATTCTTTCTTTTTCTCCCCAGGGCCGATTTTTTCATCAACCATGGTTTGTAAAACAGCATCCATATCTTTCCTGTTTAATGTTGGTTTATAAAATTTTATTAAATTCATGGTTAAAGTATAAACATGAAATGTATACTATTCAAGCAGAGAATTGATTATTTTCAATCTAAATCTCATACCAACAAATTTGAATTTTTTGTTTCTTTTATTAAGTTTTTTCTCTCTTCTTATTGGATAAACCTTAAAATAGCTTTACTATTAAAATATGAGTGAAAATAAAGAAAGTGCTATAATAGCACTTAAAAATTTAATTAGTGGTAAGGTTTATTTTTTTAAAAGCAAACTACCTGAGAATGATATTATAAATGAACGTTTCAAACTTGATTTAAAGCTACATTCCTGTAAAAAGCTACAAGAAGATTATGAAAAAACAGGCCTAGAGGCTTTCCAATTTAAAGTAGAAGAAAAAACTTCAGAAAAAGACCTAGATTCTAGACTTGCTTTTTATTTAAAGAACACAGAAAAAACTAAACTATATAATTAAGCTTAGGCATTATTTTTTTTGTCCATTTTGATAAGATTTCGAATTCCTTCGATTGCTACTTGAATGGCACCATCGGTATCATGCAAAATTGGGTTTTCCATGTTGAGTTTTTCTCTTTCTTGATTTCCAACAACAAAGAACTCACTTCCACACCTTACCCCAAGATAGCTAGCAACAGTAAACAAAGCTGCACTTTCCATTTCACTGGCCATTACTCCGAGTCTTTTCCAAGCTTCCCATTTATTAGTAAGTTCATAGCTTACGGGCATCTTTTCTGGTTCATGTTGTCCATAAAAAGAATCTTTACACTGAACTATTCCAAGATGATGAATTTTGTTAAGTTTTTCGGCTGCTTTTTTTAAAGCCAAAACTACTTCAAAATCCGCAACTGCTGGAAATTCAATTGGAGCGTATTCACGACTTGTACCTTCATTTCTAATAGCTCCAGTAGCTATGACAACATCACCACCCTTTACTTTAAGGTTAATACCACCGCATGTACCCATTCTTATAAAAGTATCAGCACCGCAGTTATATAGCTCTTGTAAAGCAATAGAAGCTGAAGGTCCGCCAATTCCAGTTGAAGTGACACTAACCTTCTCACCATCTAAAGTCCCAGTATATGTAACAAACTCTCTTGAATCACTAATAAACACTGGATTATCAAAATAATCAGCAATCAATTTACACCGTTTCGGATCACCAGGTAAAATTACATAACGACCTACATCACCTTTTTTTATTCTTAAATGGTACTGTATCCCAGTACCTCCCATATAATCGGACATATATTCTCCCATAAATAAATATTCTATCATTCTATATCAGAATATTTTAAGTGTCAAATCACTTTAATAAATAAAATAATAGCAATTTGACAAAAGTTTTGTTAGGATATTAGCATCACTATTAAAAATGAGAGAAAAATAAAAATGGAAGAAGAAAGAATATCCCTTAAAAGTAAAGTTTCAGTTAGTTTTGCAGATGGAATGTGTGCTACCTTGAATGGTCTAATTACCGGTGGTGGGCTGTCTTATTTTTTTACAAAATATCTAGGAATGGATGAGGGACTTGCCAGTCTTGTTTGGATATTATTTGCAATTTGGAATGCTTTCAATGATCCTTTATTTGGATATATTTCTGATAGAACTAAAACCCGCCTGGGCCGAAGAATTCCTTATATCAGATATGGTTCTATTATTTATAGTTTTATTTTCATTATTTCATGGATCAAATGGCCCTTCGGTCAAAGCCAAGGAGCTCTATTTTTCCAAATGTTTGCTTCTTTATTTCTTTTTGATACCTTTTATACAGCAATCGCTACTAGTTTATACATTATGCCTTTTGAAATGGCAATTTCAAATAAAGCTAGAAGTGGAATTTTTATTTGGAAAATTATTTTTTCAATTATAAGTATGGGAATACCAATGGTACTATTTCCATTGATAAAGCCTGAGGTTGGAGAAGATCCTTCAAATTTCCAATTAATTATGGGCTGTATTGGTGTTTTTGCTTTCTTAATAATATTCTTTTCCACTTTTATTTATAAAGAAAGAGGTTTTAATAAAGATAACAAAGAAACTCCATCCTTGTTTAAGTCAATTGCTGCATGTTTTAAAAATCGTTCTTTTATAATTTTTGAAGTTATTAGCTTTACAGTTATTTTCTGTCAGACTATTTTGATGCAAGGCGTAATTTATTATTTTGATGAGTTCAACGTACCCATGGAACTTTGCTATGGAGCTCTAGTTTTAGGCGCTTTAGGAGGAATTATTACTTTTATACTTAAAAGAAACTCCTGGGGAAATAAAAAATCTATTCTTATTATGTGTGCAATCTTTGGTTCTGGCTGTTTAGCTATGACATTATTTGGTAATTTCATCCTAATAGCCATTATTGCTTTTATTTGCATTGGAGTCGGTTTTGCGGGAGGAATGTACTTAATACCTTTGGTTAACGGAGATATAATTGATTTTGATGAAAGTAAAACTCAAACTAGACGAGAAGGAATGTATGCAGGGGTTAACAGTTTTATTACTAAACCAGCAATTAGCTTGGCAAACTCAGCATTCCTTATGATTTTAAAATGGTTTGGCTATAACAAAAATCTAAAATCTGGGCTTCAAGGTATTACTGTTCAAAAGGGACTTTTGATTGCTTGGATGGCAATACCAGCACTTTTACTTCTAATTAGTTTTATATCTTTTAAATATTATCCATTAGATGGAAAAGCCTGGAATAAGATTAAATCTGAAATTGAATTAAAACACAATTAAAATCAACCTAACTTTACATAGGTTTTTCCATTACCACCTTCCTCAGGTCTAGCAAATTCAAATGAAGAAACCTGTCGTTGTTTTGAAAGATAATGATGTATGCCTTTAGAAAGAATGCCATCTCCAAGTCCATGAATAATGGAAAAACTATTTAAAGAATGAACTAAACAAGCCTCAATCTGATTTTTAACTGCTTCCAATGCTTCTTCAAGTGTATAACCCCTTACATCAATCACAAATTTAGGTTTAGGAGAACTTGAATCATATTCTACCAATCCTTTTAAGCTCTTTCTTTTTTTATTTGATTTGTATAATTCATTTTCTTTAAAAGAAAATTTAAGATTTCCAATGGCAACAAGCCACTTTCTTTTCCCATCGGGTCGAACAATTACTCCCTCAATTTTCTTTGAACCACATAATACTTCCATTCCTTCCGTAATTTTAAAAGGTTCCCCTTTTGATTCTTTTTGACTTTTCTTTTTTAGACCTTCCAGTTTCTGCTTATATTCCTCTTCTTGAGATTCTAGTTGATTTATAAATTGTTTAACTTCTTTGGTCTTTTCCTTTGTCATTTCCCCTTCTCGAAGAATTCTTACTAAATTTTCTAGTTCTTTTCTTGAAGTAGAAACAAAGGTACTAATCTCTTTTTGC